>VTLG01012304.1_pt1 | contig 27982 bp, 26 predicted proteins | sample 4694571 | NCBI WGS metagenome assembly VTLG01 (sample SAMN12604809, study PRJNA352737) | marine metagenome | biome: ENVO:00000447; feature: ENVO:00000209|ENVO:00000569|ENVO:01000036; material: ENVO:00002151; isolation source: viral sequences binned using virsorter ...
TTTCTGAGACACAGAGAGCTCGTATGCCAGCATTCTTTGAGCATTCGAATGTAAATCTACCTAAGTACGCTTAATGAATGAACCTATCACCCTGAAAACATTAAAGCTACATAATAATAGACTGGATGAACTTATAGCTAGGCTTGAATCTAACTTTGGTTGGAACCCAGTTCATCCTAAAGAACCAATCGAATCTATTATGTATCGAGCGGGTCAAGCCAGCGTCATTGAATATATAAAATCTATTATGGAGGATGAAATCTAATGTGTTTTAGATTCCCAAAACCTAAAACTCCAAAGCCACCCCCACTACCGCCACCACCAGCACCACCAGTTGAGGCACCTAAGCCGCCTCCAGAGCCTGAGGATATCGTGAAAGATGTCAACCCTAAAGTCAGGGAGGCTAAGAGTAAGAAGGCTAAGGGAGAATATGCACAAGGTACAGGTAGTTTGAGGATACCATTAAATCCTCAAGTAACTGGACAAGCTGATCCAGGTGCTGCCACCGGAGGCATTAACGTATGAATGCACGTGAGAGATACAATCGATTAGCTACTGGACGTTCTCAGTTCTTGGACAAAGCTAGGGATTGTTCATCTCTTACGTTACCTTATCTTATAACACACGACGATAACACACGTTCTAACCATAAGAATTTAAAAACCCCATGGCAATCCGTGGGTGCTAAAGTGACAGTAACGTTGGCAGCTAAATTAATGCTGGCGTTACTGCCACCACAAACAACGTTCTTTAAATTACAGGTTAGAGATGATAAGATTGGTGAGGAGATGGATCCCGCCATGAGGAGTGAACTTGATTTATCTTTCTCCAAAATGGAGAGGATGATTATGGATTATATCGCAGCTTCTAATGATAGAGTTGTGATACATCAAGCTCTTAAACATCTTATCGTCGGTGGTAATGCCCTAATATTTATGGGCAAAGATGGTTTAAAAAACTTTCCTTTAAATAGGTTTGTTGTAAACCGTGATGGAAATGGTAACGTACTAGAGATAGTAACAAAAGAACTAATAAGTCGTAAGGTATTAGGTTTTGAACTGCCTGAACCTCAACCAGAATCAGTTAATGATTCATCGAAAAGTTCAAATGATGATGACGTTGAAGTGTACACTTGCGTCAAACTAGACACAAAGAGTGGTCGCTGGGTTTGGTATCAGGAAGTCTTTGATAAGATAATACCTGGAAGCCGTAGCACAGCACCGAAGAATGCTAGTCCATGGCTACCGTTAAGATTTAATACAGTTGACGGTGAAGATTATGGACGTGGTAGAGTTGAGGAGTTTATCGGTGATTTGAAATCCTTAGAAGGGCTTTCTCAGTCACTCGTAGAAGGCTCTGCAGCAGCCGCAAAGGTAGTGTTCCTTGTCTCACCATCATCGACCACAAAACCACAGACTATAGCTCAAGCTGGGAACGGTGCAATTGTTCAGGGTAGACCTGAAGATGTTGCTGTTATTCAGGTAGGTAAGCAGGCTGATTTTTCAACAGCTGCTAATTTAGCCCAACAAATTGAGCGTAGAATATCTGATGCTTTCCTTACAATGAATGTAAGACAAGCAGAAAGAGTGACAGCGGAAGAAGTCCGCCTTACACAAATGGAATTAGAACAACAACTCGGTGGAATATTCTCACTGTTGACTGTTGAATTCCTAATACCATATCTTAACAGAACTCTGTTAGTATTACAACGCCGTAACGAGATACCAAAACTACCTAAAGATTTGGTACGTCCTTCTATTGTGGCTGGTGTTAACGCGCTAGGTAGAGGTCAGGATAGAGAAAGTCTTACAATGTTTATACAAACTATTTCTCAAACACTTGGACCTGACGCATTGATGCATTTCATTAATGCTGATGAAGCTATCAAACGTTTAGCAGCTGCTCAAGGTATTGATGTTCTTAATCTTGTTAAGACTCAAGAAGAAATGGAGCAAGAAGCTCAACAACAACAGCAACAACAAACTCAGCAACAGTTGTTAGCACAAGCTGGTCAACTCGCTGGTACTCCTATGATGGATCCAGAGAAGAACCCAGAAGGTACTGATGCAATGGGTGCGTGGTTAGGTGAAAACGGCGGAGAAATGATACAACAAATCCAAGGAGACGAACCACCAGAAGAATAGTATGGCAGAAACAATGACCTATGATCCGGGTACTGATACAGTAACCACGGAGAATAACCTCACCGAGGCAGAGAAAGAATCTCTAGCAGTTGGTGAGGAGATGCAAAACCAGCAGGAACAACTTCTTGCTGGTAAATATAAAAATGCTCAAGAGCTAGAAAAAGCTTACGCTGAACTTGAATCCAAGTTAGGAGAGCAGCAACCAACTAAATCAGAAGAGAAATCTACTGAAGAAGTAAGTGATTCTGATACAGATGAACTTGTTCCATATTTAGAGGATGGTTCTGTTAACTTTGAACAAGTTAATGAAGCATATGGGGAACAACTAGGTGAGATCTTTAAGAATAATAATGTAGATCCATGGGCTATCAGTCAACATTTCCATGATAATCAGGGGCAAATTACTGATGCAATGTATCAACAGTTAGAAGGTGCCGGTTTATCTAGAGCATCTATTGATTCTTATTTAGCAGGTAGAGCAGTAGAGTCAGGTTATACAACTGACTCAGGTGCAGCTGCTGATCTAACAGATAGCGAAGTAAACTCCATAAAGAATTCTGTAGGTGGAGAAGCTCAGTATCAGAACATGGTAAATTGGGCTAGTCAAAACTTACCACAAACAACTGTCGAAGCTTTTGATGAATTAATTAATTCCGGTAATGCCGGAGCAATACAATTAGCGGTAAATGGTTTGAGACAACAGTACGAAGAGACCAATGGTTATGAAGGCAGAATGCTAGCAGGCAAGGCTGCTCAATCTAGTGGTGATGTATTCCGTAGCCAACCTGAATTGGTAGCTGCGATGGAGGATCCTAGATATGATAAAGATCCAGCATATCGTCAAGATGTTATTGAGAAATTGGATCGTTCTAATTTGAATTTTTAATTAAAGTGATGCATGAATTATAGATACATTGGTGAATTTAATACTGATAGTATCGTAGCTAAATTAAAAGATATTACCCAAGAAGATTGGGAAGCTTTTAATTTTAGACAAGATAATTTTAATGTTCACCACCAAACTTTAACTATTCCTCTTTTTTATTATTGGTATGTTGATGATTTACTTTTAGCAGGTGATGAGAAATGGACTAAATTATTCAACGATGAATTACATTTAGTCAAAGACATTGGTTATAATGCCTACGGTAAAGGAGGAATGATTAGATGTATTCTAGTTAAGTTAGCAGCAGGCGGACGTATATGTCAGCATATAGATACTAAAATGTCACCAGAAGCTAATGCTATTCATAGAGTTCATATACCAATCATTACTAACGATGATGTAATTTTCAAAATTGGTGGTGAACTTAAGAATATGAAAAAAGGAGAGTGTTGGGAAATTAACAACTTAGAAAAACAACACGGTGTTAATAACTACAGCTCTGTTGATAGAATACATTTAATTTTTGATTATGAAACTTAGCGTGCCGACCCGAACTTTCGTCCTCGGCTCATTAATTTACAACCTTTAATTTAATGACCTCAAACGTACATGCTCGTGAACCAGAAATCGAGGTAATCGAACCTCCAACAACACGAGAATATTTACAAAACGCTGAACGTGTAAATGGCTGGCTTGCTATGATTGGATTCAATGCAGCAGTCGGTGCTTACATATTCACAGGACAAATCTTCCCTGGAGTATTCTAGGGAAACAAGGCGGCTCGGATAGTCGAACCCAGTAGAAGCCACAGGCAACCGCGTCCGTTCATTCCTTTATGGAACGCATGAAACCACATCATGGAACGGGGGTGTGGTACTAAGGAGAAGATCCATGCAAAAAAAGATCCAACTAAAGTATCGCGGCGTGCCTTATACAAGACAACGTTAAACTATTTTTACAATAATGAAAAAACTAGCCCTAGCACTCGCTTCCACACTCTTTGCAAGTCCGGCCTTCGCCGGAGTCTACGTGAACGTAGAGAGCAATGCTTCTTATACGGGTTCGGATTATGAATCCCGTACAACCGACTTTCACGTAGGTTACGAAGACACTGCTGGAGCAGTTGACTGGTATGTTCAAGGTGGTCCTGCTGTAATCTCAACAGATGGTGCTGATGAATCTGATAATCAATTATCAGGTAAGGTTGGTGCATCCGTTGCAGCTACAGATAAGCTAGGATTCTATGGTGAAATCGCTGTAACTACAGCTGATGGAGACGTAGATAATAGCTGGGCAACTAAGATTGGTACGAAGTATAGCTTCTGATGAAGCTTTTAGATTCCCCATGGCTCGTATTTATTATGTTCATGGGGTTTTTTATTTTAATAGAGGGTCTACATATGTACGAACATGAACACTGTAGATCCTGTCCACCATGTCAATCAGAGGAATATTAATGGCACATCAATCAAAAGGAAATACAGCTTCTGTCACTTCCTTTTCACCACAACCTGAAATAGTAGATACAACACCTAGTGATGTACAACCACCTGGAGTTGATGAAGAATGGGAACCTCAGTCTTTAGAAGAAGCACTGTTAGGTGAACCGGTTTCAGATCCTCCAGAGAATCCAAGAAGAAGAGTACGTTACTCAGGTTAATAAGGGAGAGAGGCACCTCAGAGTCGGACCTCTCTTTCATTGGCATTGGCCCTTACGAGGATACCCTTTGCCGTCTAGACGGTGGGAAAGACCACAACAAAATGATCAAAAAATTTACGCGTAAGAAAGTAAACAATACAATCTTTTATAGATAATGGCCCATCAAAGTAGTGGCAATAATTCCAGTCTTACCTATGGAGGTAGAATTGGTGATACCGGTAGTTATAATGCTACCAATAATAGAGATCTATACTTGGACCTCTTCTCAGGAGAGATGTTCAAAGGCTTCCAGCATAATGCTATAGCTAGAGATCTTGTAATGAAGCGTACCCTAAAGAACGGTAAGTCATTACAGTTCATCTACACGGGTCACACCACAGCTGAGTACCATACTCCAGGACAATCCATCTTGGGTAATAGTGACAGCGCACCCCCAGTAGCAGAGAAGACAATCACAGTTGATGACCTACTCATCTCCAGTGCATTTGTCTACGAACTCGATGAAACACTTGCTCATTATGAGTTAAGAGGAGAGATTTCCAAGAAGATTGGATATGCTCTAGCTCAAAAGTATGACCGTTTCATCTTCCGTGCTCTGACTAGAGGTGCTCGTAAAGCTCATCCTATCTCGAAGGCTAACTTCGTAGAACCAGGTGGAACTCAGATTCAAGTTGGTGCTGGCTCAGATGCTGATGATGCTCTTAATGCTCAGAAACTAGTAACTGCATTCTATGATGCAGCTGCTGCTCTAGATGAGAAAGGAGTAAGTTCTGAAGGTCGCTGTGGTGTACTTAACCCAAGACAATACTATGCTCTTATCCAAGAGGTAGGAGATAATGGTCTGATCAACCGTGACGAGCAAGGTACTGCACGTCAGAAAGGTAACGGCGTTGTAGAAATCGCTGGTATCAAGGTCTTCAAATCGATGAATATTCCATTCTTCAGTAAGTACGGTACTAAGTATGCACCATCTTCAGGTGCTAGTGCTGCTACTGACCCAGCTACTGTTGATCCAGGTAACACTGGTTCCTTCGTTGCTGAGGCTATTGAAGCAGGAACAGCTGCAACATCTAACAATTACGGTGTACGTAATAACTATGGTGCAGCTAACGCTTTCGCTAACTCTTGCGGACTTATCTTCCAGAAGGAAGGCGCAGGTGTTGTAGAAAGCATCGGACCCGAAGTACAAGTAACTTCAGGTGATGTATCCGTGGTTTACCAGGGAGATGTCATTCTTGGACGCTTGGCTATGGGAGCCGACTACCTGAATCCAGCTGCTTGTGTAGAACTCTTCGCAGGTACTACAACTAAGCCTACTGCATTCTAAATATAACCTTATAAGGGGAGTTCTCACGCTCCCCCTTTTTTTATTAATATAAATTATTATGCCTTTTCCAACCACTAACGCTGCCCAAGAATTACCAGCTGTAAATCAAATATTATCGTCATGTGGTCAGGCACCTGTAACCACCTTAGATCAAACCAACCCGGACGTTGCGATTGCCTATGATACATTATTACAGGTATCACGGGAAGTACAGGCAGAAGGCTGGACCTTCAATAGAGAATATGATGTCTCATATACACCTGACACTAATAATGAAATACCGATACCAAATAATATATTACAAATTAAACTTACAGAGAATGCTCAAAATCAACCATATGATGGAGTACGTAGAAAAGGTAAATTATATGATCGTCAACATCATACTTATGAATGGACTGACTTTTCCCCTGTTAAATGTGATGTTATCGAAGAATTTGATTGGGTAGACTTACCTAGACCAATACAGGATTTTATTACTACTAGGGCTGCACTACTTGTATCCCAAAGAATAGTAGGTGACTCTACTCAATATCAGTTATTACAACAGCAAGAAGCATATTCTAGATCAGTAGCACTAGAATATGAAGCAAATCAAGGACAGTATACTTTCTTTGGACACCCACAAGGACAACAAAATTACTATAGAAGCTACCAACCATACCATGCACTTAAAAGATAATGACAGCTGTAACTCAACGAATTGACAATTATTTAGGTGGTGTATCTAGACAAGCTGATGATAAAAAACTTCCTGGTCAAGTTCGAGAGTGTCTCAATGGCTACCCTGATCCTACTTTTGGATTAACTAAAAGACCAGGCTTTAAATGGATTGCAAACTTAGGTACTGGTACTACATATGATTCTTCTAAATGGTTCTATATCTCTAGAACTACAGATGAAAAATATATAGGTTGTATTAAACCTGCAGGTATAACTGTAGTTAATAACGGTACTAGTGGGGCTACAGATAAAATTGCTTTAGCTACTACAACTAGTGGATCTGGAACTGGATTAACAGTAGATCTTACTGCTACTAGTGGAGTTGTTTCTGCTATTAAAGTTAATACTGCTGGTAAAGGTTATGCAAATGGTGATACAATTACCATAAGTTCATCTAATGCAGGTACAGGAGCTAATGTCACAGGTACTCTTGCCTTAGGAGATATCGATATATGGAATACAGGTACAGGTGCTGCATGTACTGTTAATTACACTGGTACTGCACAGCAATATCTTACTGGTAAACGTACTAATTATGATATACTTACTGTACAAGATACGTCCATTATAACTAATAATTTAACCTTAGCTAATAAACAAGCGGACCCTACTTTCATAGAAAATACTAAAGCTACACTTGTATTATCTGGTTCTATAGTAGGTGGTACAGATAATTATAAAGTAGATATAACTGCTTCTGGTTCAAACTATAGCTATACATATACCTCATCATCTGGAGATGGTTATACAGAAGTAGTAAATGGTTTAAAAACAGGGATTGATGCCCTTAGTATATCTGGATTAACAGTTACTAAATATGCTGCTGGACTTGAATTAGATCGAGTAATAAGTGGTACACGTACTGCTTTTAGTATTACTGCTATAGGTGGTTTAAGTAACACTAAACTTAGTGTCTTCCAAGATCAAGTAGATAACGTATCCCAATTACCAGGACAAACTTATCATGGTCATGTTGTAAAAGTTATTAATACTTCATCTGCTAATGATACTTATTTTGCAAGTTTTGTAGCAGATAATGGTACATCTGGTACTGGTTACTGGAAAGAAACTAAAGACCCTGCATTATCAGTAGGATTAGATGCGGCAACTATGCCTCATGAATTAATTAATTCCGCACTGAATGCATTTACATTTAAACAAATTTCTTGGAAAGAACGTGACGTAGGTGATGATACTACAAATTCACATCCAAGTTTTATAGCTCCTACAAGAGCTAAAATACAACAAGCATTTTTCCACAATAATAGACTCGGATTCTTATCAAAAGATAATGTATCTATGAGTCAATCTTCGGACTTCTACAATTTCTATCATACTTCAGCACAAACATTAACGGATGCTGATCCAGTTGATTTAAGTTGTTCAACAATTCGACCTGCAGCATTACACGGCGTGATTCCTACAACACAGGGTTTAGTACTCTTTAGTAAGAATCAACAATTTATGATGTTTTCTGCTGATGGAATTTTAACACCAGCTTCAACTCTTATCCGTACAATTTCGAACTATGAAATGGATACAGAAGTAGATCCAGTAGATGTGGGAACTAATATTAATTTTATAAGTAAAACGCCAAGCTACACTCGTATATTCGGAATGGTCACACGTGGCCAAGATGAGAACCCTCAAGTATTAGACGTTGGAAGGGTTGTGAATGAGTGGGTTCCTGCTACAGTGGATACGTTCATTGCTAGTGCCCAAAATCAATTCATAGCATTATCCAGTCAATCCTCCGAAAAAGTTTATTTCTACCGTACTTATAGTGATGGTGAGAAGAATTTAGTACAAGCGTGGTTTAACTGGCAACTACCAGGTACTGTACAAACTATAGCTGTTGACTCAGATGAATTCTATGCAATTACTAAACAAGGTAATCAATTTACTTTAAGTAAAGCAAGTCTTAGTCAGAGTCCAGAAGATGCTATTATCGTTAGTAATCAAGGACAAAAAATTAATCCTTGTATTGATCTTTATGCTTCTCCTACCTCAGTAAGTTTTGACAGTGCAAATGATTTAACAAAATGTTATATACCTTGGGTTGATAGTTCAAGTACATTAACTCCCGTATTAATAATTAAAGGTACGGCTGCTACAGGACAATTCATTGAGTCTGGATTTACTCTCCAACCAAGTGTAGCTTCTGATGGTGGTGGTTCTTATTTCTCAGTACCTAAAAAAGATTTAACCAGTGTTTCAGCTGATGTTATTGTAGGATGGAAATATGATTTCGATGTTATTTTACCTAAAACATATTATAAATTAAACGAAGATAAAACTAGAACAGATTTTACAGCTACTTTAACAGTAGCACGTATGAAATTTGCTGTAGGTCTTTCAGGAGTAATGGGCTTTAAACTTAAATCTACAGGTGTTAGACAAGGTGAAAGAGCCTATACAGGAGATGAAAGTACAACAGCTTACTCTTGGACTACAGATGATTTAGATTATGTCGATAGAGATCAAGTGAAACTTAGAATAAATAATATTGTAAGTACTGCATTCTCTTTTACTAATGATACAACTATAACACTTAATTCTATACCTAGTCAAACTATTACAACATCATCAGGTCAAACTAATTTTACTTGGACTTTTGATCGTACAGATCATAGTAAAATCAAAGTATTACTTGAAACTGGAGTTGGTACAAATACGTATACAACACAGACTGTAGAAACAGATTACAGATTATCAGGAAAAACTGTAATTTTTATTGATACAAATAAGAACCCATCAGCTCCTACAACAGGAGTAAAAGTTAAAATCTACAGTGCTGATGATATATTAATTTATTTAGATGAATGGTATAATTTAAGTCCAAGTATAACTGCTGATACATATTTAGCTAATGACGTTGCATTATCTGAACAAGCAGTATTCACTTTACCAATCCATCAAAAAACTGATAACTTCCAAGTTAGATTATTTAATGATTCCCCATTTCCTGTATCATTAAATTCAATGATGTGGGAAGGTAATTACTCACCACGATTCTATAGGAGAACATAAATATGGCATTCGACCCCACAGGGCTGATAATAGGTAGTGCTTTAAGCTTATTCGGCGGCAGTAAGTCGTCTTCAGCCGCACGTGAACAAGCTGAAATGCAAAATGCAGCAGCTGAAAGACAGCTTGAGTATGATACTGAGCTGTGGAATATGAATTGGGATAAGATAAATGCTGATAGAGATTTTGCTGTAAATGAAGTTGAAGTAGCCGCAAGGAATGAAGGAAGAAGTGCTGCGTATCAAGATGCTGTTAATTTAGCAAGGTATAATCGAGAATTACAAATAAGAAACCGTGAACAAGAATCATTAAATGCACAGTATCTTAGATCAAATGATATATATGATTCTCAGATAACTTTAAATGCTATAACAGCTAGACATGCTGAAAGAAATGAATTAGCTAAATTAGATGAGATACGAGCTGAAAGTGCTTTTGATAGACAAAACCTTAATATAGAGGCAATTAAAGCTGAAGGAACGGCTAGATCCCGAGGGATGACAGGTAGATCTGCTAAGAAACAATTCCAAGCTATAAAAGCTGATACAGGTCAAAAAGAAGCTGCTATAGAAGAATCATTAAATGCTGCAGATAGTAATACAAGAGCTATATTAGAAGAAATATCTAGGGATAAAACATCAGCAGACCTAGCTGCATGGGCAAATAAAATGTTACATCCAGGCACATTACCAGCGCCTATTGTTCCATTTAAAACACCGATGGCTGAATTTCTCTATCCAAGAGAATTGGAACCATTTGATAAAGGACCTGAACCAGTACTTGGAGCTACGGCTTCACCTAGTGCTGCTGCAAATCAAGTTTGGGGTAGTACTATTACTGGTATTGCATCTGGTTTTATGGCAGCAGACTGGAGTTAATAAACAAACCGGGATATGACTTACAAACGACGTAGACAGGGAGGTGGCTTTTCAACCCCTAATATAGGGGGACAAGCTTCTGTACGCAGGATCTCCGAACAACAACAAACTATTATTAATGCTGAAAAAGCAAATTTACTAAGATTTGGTCAGATTAATGATCAATACCTTACAGCTTTAAAGGGTACTCAGAACACTGAAAAGCAAAACAGAGAACTATTACAAGATTTAGAAACAAAAGCCTGGCAAAATAGAAAGGACGCTATTCGAGTAAGAGCTGAAAGAGAAATTGACGCTATTAAAGGTGAAGCTGTTGAGGCTGGAAAAAAATCTAAATTCTGGGCAGAACTAACCCCTACACTATCTCAAACTTTTGCTACGGCAGCAACTAAACTTAGTGATTTAGCTGATCGTGCTACTCATAAGGAACAACAAAAAAAAATAAATAGTCAATTAGGTACGTTTAGTTACGGGTTAGGTAGTATAAAGAATCAAAATAATGCAGAATATGTAAAGCTAGCAGAGGAAAGAGATCAAGCTAGAAAGCGTGGTGACGAAGAAACAGCAAATGCTCTTGAGGAAATACTTAATAGAAAAGATAGACTTGACCGTGCGCCTAGTAAAACAACCGATCGGCATTTAGTTGCTCAACATACACAGCCGGGAGTAATCACAAGTCTACTAAACCAGACAGAGCAATATTTCCTAGAAAATGGATTTCCTTTGGATCTAGGTAACTGGGAAGAGAAAATGCGAGAAAGAGGTGAGGAAATCGCTAACTCACTTGGTCTTGGTAATAATAAACATAGAGAAGAGTTCCTTGAGAAATGGAATCAACAAGTATTTGTTACTCACCTAAACCGAAAGACAGCACAGGATATAAGGAACCAGACAGGAAACCGTGAAGTAGATCTTCAAACTTATATAGACAATCCAACTGTAGAAAATTTAAACAAATTCTACCATACTGTTTATAGTACTGTTGATCCTAATACAAAAAGTAGAAGTATGGATAGAGTACAGGCTGCTGTTGAGACTCTTAATCGGATAGATGCTGCAGGTGGCTTCGATTCTTTTGCAGAGAAAGAAGCTGCACTCGGAAACCTCGCTTCGATAAACGGTGAGCCAATGGTTAAGAGAGAACATAGAAGTCATGATCCAGAAGTTAAGTATACTGAATCTAATGTACGTGAAGAACCGAATAACCCATTAGTAAATAGATATAAAAATCCTGCTGGAGAAAAACGATTAGCCGCTATAAGGCTTCAGTTAGAGGAAGCTTGGGAGACGAATAGAGAGCTTAGAAATAAAAGGGAAAAGGCTAATCTTGCAGATGAAGCTCGAAAAGAAGCTTTAACCTTAAATGAAGAGATCAAATCTAAAGATTTCAGTAAGACTGAACATTATCTATGGGCTATTGATCAACTCACAAAGTATCAAAAGTATAATGGTCTGCCTTTAAGTAATAGTGAAAATCCTGTAGAAATACTTAGAAGTAATCTTACAAAGTATTATGTGCCTGGTAGCTTTGATATAGGAAATATAGAACGAGACTTTCTCAAAGCTTTACATGAAACTGATCATACTGAAATGAGTAGATTACTTCCGAATTTAAGTACTACTAAAAGAAAACAGTATCAAAAAAGTACAGATCAAGTAAATGATTTCGAAGCTTATAGTGGAGGCAAGTCAAAGAGAAAAAGCGAGATAAAAGACATCTTTCTAAATGAAGCAAAATTAACTTATGAGGACAGTAATAAGCTACATGGAAGTTCCAAGGAAATGATGGATCGGTTTGAAAATAGAGTGCGAAAAAGATTCATAGAATTATACGATACATCTGATAATAAGTCTTCCCTTTATAATAAAGTAGTACAAGAGGTAACAAAAGATTTACAGTCTGAAACAGGTTTATTTCGTACAATATCTTTACTCACGGATGAAGATCCAGATGCAACTCGAAAGAAGTATGGACTTAGAAAAGAATTTAATGGTACATTCTGGCCTGGTGGAGTGCTGACAATTGAAGAGAAAACAGAACATAATAAGGACGACTTACTTCAGGCTATTAGATACATTCAACCTAAATCGCTTACAGAACTATTTGAAGCACCAACATATGGTAATCAAATTATACCAATACTTTCTGAAGCAAAGACAGCTAGTTTGGCAGATAGAATTAATAGAGAAGATGTAAACATTAGAATAGATGAAAACTTACTTACTATAAGTAAAGAGACAGGTTTATCGCCTGAGAAAGTCGCTAATGCATGGCTTGAACATAAAGGATATAAAGAAAGATTAAAGGAAAATGTAGCAGATGCAGTTAAAAACGTCGATCCAAGTATAACAAATACTGGTGAGAATGCTATAAAGGAATATTCCTGGAAATTATCAGGTCCATATTTCACAAATTCTTTAAATCCCAATATTAACTTTCCTAATAATTGGATACCTATAACTACTCCTAATTTCGAGGAGGACGAATAACATGTTAGACAATGAATTAGAAAATATTAATTTAGTTGATGAGATTAATGCTAATGAAGATGTTATTCCTCCTGAGGTTCCTGTTGAAGTCGCTGAACTTCAACCTATGTCAAGAGAAGAACAAGCTGATTCACAACTAAGTAGAAATGAACCTCCTCAAGATGAGGTACAAGAAGAACCACAACCAGAAGAAAAAGATCCTAATAAAACTGCTGGATTCTATCCAGGTGCTAATTACCCCTTACAGAATTTAAATAACACTTTACAAGGTTTATCTGCAGCTGGTTTAGGTTTGGTAGATTTCGGTATGGATGCTCTTGGTATGTTACCTGGTGCTGCACCTGTCGATAACATGTGGGATAGAACAACACGTTTACCGAATGATATGCATCAAGGTATGCGTAAATTCGCTTCTATTGTTATACCATCTCTTATTGGCGGTAGTATGGTAGGAGCAGGTATAAAAAAATTACCTGCTGAAATGCCTAAAATACAGAAAGCTTTAGTTTCTGCAGGTTTATTCAGTGCAGAAGAAGCTGCTATTATAGGTATCAGTGATGTAGGTGAAGAACATAATATGTTTAGAGCTTTAGTTGATATGGCTCCAGATATATTTGGACCTAAAGGTTCAGTACCTTTACCTGATCGTATTGTCACTTTAGATGGAGATAGTAGTTCTGTTAGAAAATGGAAGAATATATTTGAGACTGCAGGTTTAAGTATAGTAGCTTCCTTAATAGGTGCTCTTATTAAACTTAAAGGCGGTGTAAAAACATTAGGATGGTTTGAACCAAAAGATGATATTGCAGCTGCTTATAAATCTAATGAAATACTAAAAACTTCTGATCCTGAAAAGTTAATCCGTATGCAGGAAATCCAAGAAGTTCTTTCTACTAAAGCTTTAAGTAAGCAGAATGAAAGAAACTTAATGGATGAATATATGCAATTAGAAGCAACATTAGATAGTGTTGATAATTTAGAAGATGCATTAAGACAAGTAGAAGATAGTAAAATTAATGAACGAGATACTGCTGCTCAATTTAAAGTAGATAATGGGGCAGATCCTGCAGATTTTGATCCTGATATAATACCTATACTTGATGAACCTGGTAATGCTAGACAAACTATACCTCCAGGTAATGTTGCACGTAATATAGCTGATACTACTGCTATTAAAACAGGTGTATCAGAAGGTGATCCAGCTCCTATTATTACAGAATCTATGAGACAAAAAGGACTTATGGTAGGTTCTACAAGTCGTGATGCTGTATTAGGTGTAGCTGAAGAAGCTAGAGATTTAGGTAGATTTAATGCTTTAGTAGATGGATTTAGATTTACTGCTAAACAAATGAATGCTGCTGCATGGGATATTTATACTAGTATTGTAGATCCAGGTGCATCTTTAGATGATGTTAAGGCATTATTTATTCAAAATAAAGATGTTAAGTCTATGCTTCTTGGTAAATTTAATGTTGAATATATTAATGAAGAACAAGCAAGAGCTGCTGCATTTGCTTTAAGAGATTTAACTGATCGATATTTAGGACGTTCTGTTGCTCAATCTTCTGCTAGAGTTATGGATACTTTAGGCAGAGAAGCTTCAACAATAGCTGAAACTATACAAAAATTCAGTCCAGTAGTAGATGATAACCGAGCAATGGATCTCATTATTGATAAGATGCAATTCTTATTAGATGAGTATGCATTGAATAAATATATCTCAGGCTGGCAATTAAGGAATAAGAACTGGTTTGACCAAGTTCCTCCTAAAGAAATTGATACTGTTATTGAACAGTTAACTACAGAATTTAGATCAGCCGAAAATGCTCTACATGCTAAGAACCTTAGATTTACTAAAACTTTAAAAGAATTAGCTGAAACTAATCCACTAGCTATGAGACCTTTAGTTGATGCATTTGCACATACTAATGGTGATGTTGATACATTAGCAAAGTTAATGAATTGGGCTTCTCAACAAATTACTCCTACGGGAATGTTAAAGAGTCCAGATCCTAAAGCTTTGAATCTTTTTACAAGAAGTGCATGGGGCGTTGTCTATAATAACGTATTAAGCGGTATATCGGCTCTGAAGGCTGGTGTAGGTAATACAGGGCAACTAATCCTAAAACCAATTACAGGCATACTAGGGCACGGTATATGGGGCGCTGCTGATGATTTTGAAGGCATCAAGCGATCTATGTATTATCATGGTGCTGTTTATGAAACAAACAGAAGAGCATTAAAAGATGCTTGGACTATGATGAAGAAAGCTCATAAAAATCCTGAGCTAATGATGAAAGCATATCGTAAAGATTTTGTATTCCAAGAAGATAAATCTTGGGATATATTAGAAGACGTACGTAACTTATGGGAAAAAGAAGGTAATTTTGGTAAAACCATACAATATGATATGGCTAGAACAATGAAAGATATGGCCAAATTACCTGGATTAAGATATGGTATGACAGCTATGGTATTCCCGGATGTCTATGCTCAAACTCATCTAGCTCATTATATTGCACGTATGCGAGCTTATGATGATGTCTTTACTGAATTTGGTTATGCTGATCCTACGAGATTATCATTAGCTGAAAAAGCTCATTCTAAAACTATGTTTAATAAAGATGGTACTATGAATGATAAAGTATTACAAGCTTTATCTGGAGAAGTATCATTGAATTTAGATGATGGATTAGCTAGTTGGATTAATAAAGGTACTACTGCATATCCTATTACTAAACATTTATTTATGTTCCCAAGAACACAAAGTAATAGTGTAAAAAATGCTTTATCTTGGACACCTATTAGTCTTATACCTGGTATTAATAAATATGCTAAAACTATATGGGCTAAAACTGATGATGATATAGCAGTCGCTTTAGCTGAACATGGTATAGATTTTGCAACTACTCCAAATGCTAAAGTTCTATTTCAAAACTTAAGAGCTGAGTATACAGGTAGAATAGCTTTTAGCTCTATCCTGACTAAATCTTTATGGGACTATGCTATGGCAGGTAACATAAGAGGAAACGGTCATTATAGTGCTGATCGTAGAATGAAAGAAAGAGATCAGTTAGGTTATATACCTAAGACTATTAATCTTGGTGGTGCATGGGTTACTTTTAAAGGTGTAATGGGTGTAGAACAAGTACTTAGTATACTTGGAGATATGGCTTATTATGCTGGTGATATAGACCAAACATTCATAGAAGATTGGCAGTCTAAACTTATGTGGACTATTTCTGCTACATTCTTAAATGAAACACCTTTACAAGGATTAGAACCTCTTGTAGCTGCTGCTAATGGAGATTTAACAGGATGGAATAGATTAGTTGCTCAAGCAGGACTTGCATATGTTCCTTTAGTAGGAGCTGGTGGTGTATTATCTAATGCCATTACATCTTCACAAAAGGAGTTAAATGGTGAAATACATAAATATGTAATGAATAGAATTCCTCTTCTATCTAGTTTACTACCAGAACAAATAGATTTCTGGACAGGAGAACCTCTTAATGATATAGATAATCCTATTCTTAGAGCATTAAATGCTGTTAGTCCTATTAAAGTTAGTGGTACTAGAGAACCTTGGAGAGTTTGGCTTGAGTCTACCGGTTGGGATGGTTTAGCACGTTTAAGAAAAGATTCCACTGGATCATATACTTATAGTCCTGAGGAAAAAGAAATTATTTATCAATACATGGGTGAACAACAACTTTATAAACAACTTGAACGGTTAATGAAATCAGGAATTTATAATGATCAAGTTGGTGTATTAAGAGCTCACCGTGCTACTGGTGTTGATTTAGCTAATGAAAATATTAAATTAAAAACTTCTTATTTACCTGTTATACGGGAAATAGATCGTATTGTAAAGAATGGTCAATTAATAGCTGAAAAGAAACTTCTTCTTGCATCTAAAAATGATCCACAATTAAGGCATATACCTAATGCTATTTTACGTCAACAAACAGCTGATAAAGCTATGAAACGAGGTGATGTAAATAGAGCTAGACAAGAACAAAAAAGAGAACTCGAAACAAGAACCCTTATTCAAATGAATAAATAAACCGTTATGGCTGTCACACAAAATTCATATACAGGGAATGGGTCGACTACGACTTATTCCTTTACATTTCCATATTTAAAGGCAGCGGATATTAAAGCTAGTATTGATGCCACCGTTACTACAGCGTTCACCCTCCCAACCGCTACAACATTACAATTTAATACTGCTCCAGCCAACGGAGCCAAAATTAAGATTTATCGAGAACAGGGTAGTGATGCATTAACAGCTACTTTTTATGCAGGTTCAGCTGTTAAATCAGAAGATTTAAACGATAACTTTACTCAAAACTTATATGGTACTCAAGAAGTTACTGCTAGATATCTAAGTAACCTTGGTGGTACTATGGTTGGTGACCTCACATTAGATGAGGATGCTGATATTGTATTTGAAGGTGCTACAGCTGATGCACATGAAACTACTCTTACTGTTATAGATCCTACAGCTGACCGTACTATTTCGTTACCTAACGTTACAGGTACAGTAATAACAACTGGTGATACAGGAACTGTTACATCAACAATAATAGCTGATGGCACTATTGCAACAGGAGATATAGCTAATAGTGCTGTCACTAATGCTAAAATCGCTGCTGATGCAGTTAATGGTTCTAAGATAGCTGATGACTCAATTAACTCAGAACACTATGTAGATGGATCAATAGACACAGCTCATATTGCTGATCTACAGATTACAACAGGTAAGATAGCTGCTGATGCAATAACCAATCCTAAAATAGCCAATAGTAGTATTGATTCAAATCACTATGTACACGGCTCTATAGATTCTGCTCATTTAGCTAATAGCAGTGTAACAACAGGTAAGATAGCTGCTGATGCAGTAAACGGAGGTAAGATAGCTGATGATTCTATTAACTCAGAGCATTACGTAGATGGAAGTATAGACACAGCACATATAGCTGACTCACAAATTACAACTGCTAAGATTGCAGATAGTGCAGTCACTACAGGTAAAATAAATGATGATGCTGTAACAACAGCAAAAATCCCAGATAACGCTATAACAACCGCAAAGATAGCAGATGCTGAACTCTCAACGCTTGCTGGTATGCAGACAGGTACTGCTTCTATTTTGGCGGGCGGTACAGCTCTCACCTCTACTCTTAGCGAGCTTAACTTGCTGGATGGTAAGAGCGTCGTCACGGCAGTTAGCGGTAGTTCTACTGATGTTCAGTTACCTACTGCAAAAGCCGTTAATGATCAAATCCTAGCTGTAACAAATGCTCTAGGAGGTTTTGTTGCAATTGCAGATAAAGATAATTTCCCAACTAGTAACCCAGATCCTAGTGGTAATACTGGTACAATTGTATCTATTGCAGATGCTGTTGGTATTTCAGTTAACTCTAGTGGTGTAGGTTCTCTAGCTACAAGAGCTGGTGGATCTTCTGCTGTTATTATTAATGGATTCCCTTCTGCCTTACGAGGTGGAGTTGGAGGAAATGCTAACCCTAATGTATTAACAGCTGGACAAGGTTTACAAGTACAAACTACAAGTACAGCACATACCTATGATTATCATAAGTTAATTTATGATGAAGGTAAGGCTGCGACTTTACAAGCAGCTGTAGATGACTTTGATGATCGCTACTATGGTGGTGCATCAAGTAATCCAAGTACCAAACCTTCAGGCGGTAATCGTACTGATGGAGACCTATATTTCAACACTTCAACTAATAAGATGAAGGTGTTTAATGGGAATCATTCTAGTGGTACATGGGATGATGTTGCTACTCCTGGTGATTTCTATATAAATACAATAGCTTCATATAGTGGTACAGGTGGTAATAGTGCAACATTTAATGGATCAGCTTATAGATTTGTACTATCAAATCCTCCAACTAGTGCACAACAGTTAGTTGTTAGTGTCAATGGAGTTGTTCAGAAACCTAATGCTGGAACTTCTCAACCAAGCGAGGGTTTTGCTATTGATGGTTCTTCTATTATTTTCAGTTCTGCTCCTGCTAGTGGTAGCGATTATTTCATTATCACCATCGGCTCCTCAGTAAACATTGGAACACCGAGTGATAACACAATATCTACAGCTAAGATACAGAATAGTGCTGTTACTACAGATAAACTAGCAGCTGATTCAGTAACTGGAGCAAAGATTGCCGACGATGCAGTTGGTGCTGAACATATAGAAGTATTAGACGCTGCTCTTCAGTTTGCAGATAATGCAAATATACAAGTTGGAACTGGTAATGATCTAGAAATAAGACATACTGGATCTCATTCATATATAGATAATGATACAGGTAATTTATATATAAGAAATAATGTTGCTGCTGATGTAGGTGGTGATATTCATATTAGAGCTAAAGCTGGTGAGAATTCTATTAGCTGCCTTGATGATGGAGCCGTAACCCTCTATTGTGACGATGAAGCAAGACTTGCAACAAACACAGTAGGTGTCTCAGTAAGTGGACCTACAGGAGATGTTGCAACTCTTGATGTCACAGGTGCAGAAGGTCGTTCAGCAGAACTGGTATTAATAGCTGATGAAGGAGATGATTATACAGATAAAACTCGTTTGCATCAATCTACTAATGGAAGATTATATATACAAAATGAAACAGCCAGTGCAAATTGGGAATCTCAAATCGTTGCTATTCCAAACGGGGCTGTAGAGCTCTACAACAATGGAACTAAACAATGTGAGACATCAGACGTTGGATTAAAATTCCCAGCTGGTAAAGGTGTTTCCTTTGATCCATACGCAGGTAGTGGTGTAAACTTGCTCGATGATTATGAGGAGGGAACTTTCACGCCAACATATGGTGGTAGTAGCAGTAATCCCACTATTACTTATGATGATCAACAGGGTGTATATACAAAAATTGGTAGGCAAGTTACTGTTCATCTAAGAGTAAGAACTGATGCTGTTTCAGGTGGAAGTGGTGATTTAAGAGTAAACGGATTACCATTTACTGCAGGTAATTATGCAACATTTGGCGGTTATATTACATTTACAAATAATTGGAAGGCTGATTCAGCTCCTACTTTAGTTAATCTTAATGGTAATACTACTTATTTTAAGTTATACAAGAGAGAAGATGGTAATGAAGATGCCTCACTCATGGACACTGATGATTTAACCACTCCTACTAACGATAATGATGTTAGGATAACTGCAACATATATAGTATAACTAATAGTGACCGCTATGTCATTAAACTAAGCGCCTAAACCTGTTTAATTCGGAGAATTTCCCTAATGGCCCTAACAGAAACAAAAGAAAACGATAAGATTGAAGTAGTTCAAAAATGGAATATTCAGGTAAGAGAAGCTGCAATCATTAAGAAAGATGGGGTAGAAGTGACTCGTACCTTTCATAGAAAAGTATTAGTACCAGGAACACTCGATGCAAGTGATAACTTGGTAGATACAGATATCAGCGGAGAAGATGCTGATGTAAAAGCCATCTGCAATGCAGTCTGGACCACACAAGTAAAAGCAGACTATAAAGCTTTCTTAATCGCTAATAAGGACTAGATAATTATGGCATTAACACAAATAACATCCGGCGGTATTAAAGATGGTGAAGTAAAGAATTCAGATTTAGATGCTTCAGCAGCAGTCGCCGGTACAAAGATTGCCCCTGATTTTGGCAGTCAAAATATAGTCACGACTGGTAGTGTATCAGGAGCTGCAGGTACTCTTACTGGTGATTTAACAATACCTGATAAAATAGTCCACACAGGAGATACTGATACTATAATAAGATTCCCTGCTGCTGATACAATCAGTTTCGAAACAGGTGGTACTGAAAGACTTAGGGTAGCTAGTGGTCGACTTGTAGTTGGTCATACTGCTTCCGACGAGGCAGGCGGTTCAGTATCAGGTACGATACAATCTTGGGGTGACAGACCTATACAAGGCGGTAGAGCTAGTGCTGATGCTGCAGGTCCTACTTTTACTCTATTCAAAACCAGGAATGCTTCTCCAGGCAGCCATACTATTGTACAAGATGATGATACTATTGGTACTTTACAATTTGCTGCTGACGATGGTACAGATTATAGAACTACAGTAGCTAGGATCCGAGCAGCTGTAGACGGAACTCCTGGCGAGAATGATATGCCTGGTAGACTGATCTTTGGAACTACTCCAGACGGTGGACAAGGTGCAGAGGACCGGATGATAATCGATTCTCGTGGACAAGTTGGTTTGGGAGATGGTGCAGCCGCATTACCACCTACGGGTAACAATAACCGTGTTCGAATCATACACGGTTTTGATCACGGTGTTGATGGTACTACATTCCAAACCAATGCTCATTTAGTTCTACAGAATAATAATTCCGGTATAAGTGGTACTGGACCTGGTGGAGGTAACTATTCACTAGGAACATTAAGTCTTGCTGGTACACATACTAACGGTACTGTAAGAAGTACTAAAATATGTGGTGCTGAAAAGCTGAGTATATATGTTAATGATCAAGAAGATGCATTAGATAGCCCTACTATCCTTATGGATAGGGACTGGATTCATATACAAGGCACTAATGCTAATAGAGAGATTTACTTACAAAGTTACACTTCTGACGGTAGTAAAGCTATATTATGGATAGCAGATGATGGTCACCGCTTAGACGGAGGACAGGCTAACGGTAGAGGCACATTCTCGGTTGATGGCACTGGTAGGATATGGGCTAAACAAAACCTATACCTAGGGCGTGGTAGGAATATAGATGGTAATACAAATTTCTATGAAAATGTAGGTACTGGTATCCAGATGTATCACGGAGATACCAATGATTCTACTAAATACTGTCAACGTTTTTCTATTACACCCTACTCAGGATCAGATATGGGTGATTTTAATATAATATCATGGTGGACTAATGGCGCTGGTACTGGTCAAGTAGACACATCAGATACTGCAGGTAATACTGATCTAAAATTGAGTATTAAAGCTGATGGCCGTGTACAAGGTGCTAGTCATTTCTTCTGTGGAAGAGTAGAAGGTAGTGATGGTAGTCCTACTAGTTCTTATACAGATGCTAGCTTAGGAATATTCACTTATGGTAATAATGCTGAAGCTAGGGCATACATGCATGGTTATGCTGCTCCTACAAATAGCAATTATAGCTTCTTCGTTGAAACTGGTACATCTACTTCTAATGATGATGTTCAGTTTAAAGTACGTGGATCAGATGGTACTGCCTATAATGATGGAAGTTGGTCAACCACTGAAGCTGACTACGCTGAATACTTTGAATGGAAAGATGGTAACCCAAGTAACGAAGATCGTGTAGGAAAGACTGTAGTTTTAGAAGATGGTAAAATTAGATTCGCAACTGATTCTGATGACAAGAGTAAAATCATCGGTGTCATATCTGGAGCACCAGCTGTAGTAGGAGACAGTGGTGAATTGAAATGGCACGGAAGATGGTTAAAAGATGATTTTGGTAGAGATGTAACTGACGATGTAGAATTACTTGTATGGAATCATGGAAAACATGAATTCCAACCAGAGCAATCTGATACATTCCACTTAAAACAATGTGAATCTTCTATACGAGTTTCTGAAATAGAAGAAGGGCTTAAAAATGGAACAGTACCTCAATGGGCAGTAGATCAGAATCTACGGCTTGTATCTCAAGAAAGAAAGAAAAACCCTGATTATGATCCTAAGAAGGTATATATACCAAGAGAGGAACGTAAAGAATGGGATGCTGTTGGTCTAGTTGGTAAGCTTTATGTTTACAAAGATCAACCAAAAGGAACAAATTGGATTAAATTATCCGATAAAACATCCACCATTGAACGGTGGTTAGTACGTTAAATTATTCACCTATTTAAACAAATGACACCTGAAGAATTAATTAAAAGCTTAAATGAAGAAAGAACAAATTTAGTTAATAGTTATAATGAATTAGTAGATCAACAAGCTAAAGTAAAAACTAGACTTGTTGAAATACAAGGTGCTATACAATCTTTATCTGAATTAAATAAATCAGATGAAGATCCCGAAACTTAAGGTACCTACACCACCAGATATACCTGCATTATACTTTAAACCACCTTCAGCAGATGTTCCATCCTTTCCACCTATAGTTGTACCTCCTAGTAATTTAAAACGTTCTGAGGGTGTTAAAGCAGAAGAAACAGAAGAACCTTCAACACCTGTAGCTCCTAGTTTTAAAATACCTATTATAGATCTACAGATGCCATTACCCACAGCTGAGGTAGTGGCAACTGCTACTTATGCAGCTGTAGCTGCTGTAGCAACAACAACTCTTGCAACACCTTTCTTTGAACAAATCAAGAAGAAATTGCAGAAATTCCTCCAAGGTAAGATTGATAAATGGAAGAAAAAAAGGAAGGAGAAAAAAGAAAAGGTCTCCTTGGCAAACTGAAAGATGCTGCTGAGGACCAAGAACACCAAATCCAGATCCTTGGCACTTTCGTTCGACTAGGTGTAGTCGTTTGGTCTGGCTTTATTATTACTTTAAACTACGTAGAATTACCGATGATTAAGAAATCTGGTAACTCAGATATCACGTTCGTTGCGTCGGTCTTCACTGGAGCCCTTGCAACATTTGGTTTGACCACTGGTAATAAGAATGATAAAGGTACACCCGTAAATTGCCCCATGGCTACTAAGAAGAAAGAAGAATGAAGAAATGGCTTTTACTCTTAATGCTGTTATCCCCCTCGGTAGTAAGAGCAGAGTTGGTAACACCCAACTTTACACAAGGCTCTATGCAGAGCACAACAACTACCACCCAAGATATAACCGAAACTTACGAAATAACTACCTATGGCAGTGCTATAGACAAATGGACTGGCGAGAATGTAGAAGTTACTTCTGCAACATCTGGTGGGATATCCGCTTCAGATGCAATATTCTCAATCGTAAACGAAGCAGATCCATTTACCCTAGAGATAACATCAAGAGCAGCAAGTCAAGTATTATCAGTAGAAGAGATAGACCGAACTATCGAAACTACTGCTACTACTACCTCCTTGTCTGTCTTCTCACAATAAGTCCCTTACGAGCATCTGAAGGTGAAACAAGAAACGTCTCGAATCCTGTTGCAGCTGCTACCGGAAACGTCACAAACCAAGCCGTACAGTTCCAAAACAATGGAGCGCCAAGTCGCCAGAATTATGGGCCAAACATATCTTGTAACGGTAGCACCCTAACATTCTCACCATTCTATATGGGTAATCATGTAAAACCCTATGATGAAACTATGACTCCTCAGAGCTATACTATGAATGAGAACTGGGGTGGTCAATTAAATTTTATGATACCATTAGATGGTAGTATTGTAGAGCAATGTAAATCTATTGCAAAACGACAAGAAGAGAAGATGATTCTTAATTATGAACTTGTACGTATCGATAACTGTGCAAAACTCCAACAAAAAGGTTTTATGTTAAAACCTGGAACACGTGTTTATCATATTTGTCATGATGTAATACCAATCTCTTCTTATCTAAAAGAACAAAAAGAATTAAAAAACAACCCACTAATCGACCCGAAGTATTATGACACTACTAATCAAGCCCATCCTTTTAGCATTTCTAAAGAGCGACTCAGTGAAACAACTAGTCGTTGATTTACTTTCAGCATATGTAAAAAGGACTGATAATAAGCTTGACGATCAAGCGTTAGAAATTGTTAAAGAAAAACTATTTAGTTAATGTATTATGAGCCGGTATGTACCTGGAAGAGGTTTTGAGCCTGACCCTAGAGGACTTAATAGGAATGATCCCAAAGTTCTGGCTGCTTACGAAAAAAAATTACAAGCTTTTTATAATAGACCTCTTGATCCATCTAAAAATCTTACTATAAAGGGAGCAGCAAGTACTCCAACTAGACCTGTAAGGACTCCAACTAAACCTTTAGGTCCACCTAAACCTGTAAGGACTCCAACTAAACCTGTAAGAACTCCAATTAAGAAAAAAACTTCTCCTACTTCAGCAAATAAAAGAAAGCGTACGTATAAAAAGAAATTACGTGATAAATCAGGTGATATTAAAGCTAGTAATTTGAATATTTAAAATGACTAAAGCTAAAGAAGAGAAGTTTGATGAACTTCATAAGCTCGTCACTGAAGAATTCCTTAAGAGGGTTCGTAGTGGCGAGGCTACTACCCAAGATTTAAAAGCAGCATGTGATTGGTTAAAAACTAATGATATAACTGGTGTAGCTTTTGAAGGTACTCCATTAGATAAATTAGCATCAATCATGCCTAAAGTAGACCCAGAACTCGTACAGTATAGACTCTATGGGACCAAAACTAAGTCCAAATCCCGGTAAAACAGCTAAGTATTACCGAAGTAACCCTAAAGCTAGGGCTAAACATGTTAAGGATAACACTAAAATTAATAACACCCCTGCTAAACGGAAATACAGAAAAGACTTAATGAAGATACGACGAAGGGAAAACCCCGGTGATCAACAGGATGTCTCTCATAAGAGTGGTGGCGGGGTAACAATTGAATCAAGAAAGAAGAACCGCGCTAGAGGCGGTGCTCAGAGGAAGTAAATATGGGATATTTAGATGAAAGACATAAGAAAGACTTAGCTGAATTTGAAGCAGCACAAGAAAGAGATAGAAAGTTTTCTTTAAAAATAAAACAAGAGGCTGAAGCACCTATACATAGTGCTGCTGAACTTCTTTTACTTCATGGTAAAATGAAGCATGCAGGCACCATGGGTAGACATGTAGAAGGAATCAGACAGAAATACCAACGTAATCCTTGGACTGGCGGTGATGCTCCTTTAGTTGATGTCAAGGCAACTAAACCTGACTATGAGGGCATCATACAGAATGTATGGAATTATAAAAATAATGGTAATGCAGTTAGACCTAATTTTGAATTAATGGGTACTAATCCAGCAGATACTTCAAAACAGATGTATTCATGGGAGAATAGACCAATTTATATACCACCTGAAGAACGTATAGGTACTCAGAAAGGTGAACCACTAATGACTACAACTGGTGGTGATAGACCTGTTGAAGATTGGATCTACAGTACTGAAGGTGCAAACTTTGATCGTCAAAGAAGTGATAGATTAGGACTTGAAGCTGGAAATTTTGATAGCCCACAGCAAGAAAGAACTTGGTATGCAAAAGTAACTTATCCACGAGTATTGGATGAAGTTCTAGCACAAGGTGGTACAGAAGACCAAGCTAAAGAAATCTTTGCAATCCATAGAAAGAACTTCTTACCTTATTCTAAGGGTGGTTCTGGTATGGTAGCTTCTATTAGTGAGCTAAATAGAATGGCTGAAAAGTATGCTAAAGGTATACAGATAAGATCTGCAACATACACAAAAGATGGTAAGGATTATTACCGATGGCTTTTTAAAGATAAAGATGGTCTGCATACAAGATGGGACTTTGAAAGAGAAGAAATAGATGGTATCGTAAAAGAATACAGTAAAACTCAGTGGGCTAAGGATCATATCATACCAGTAAAAGATAGGAATCGTGTCGGTGGTGGTTATATTGGTGCAGATAATGAATACAACTTAGAACATTTACTTCAATGGTTAAATGTTCAGAAAAGTAATACAACTCAATTATACCCAGGAATACTTCAAGAAATGGGTGTTCCCGAAACTTTCTCTGAATATATAAACATGAAACTATACCCTCAAAATTATGAGGGAATGTTTATACCACAACGATTTAAAGAAAACTTCCAGAAAATAGTAATGGCTGAGTATAATGAAAAATCACGAGGAGTACAATCAGGAAGAAAACGTGCTCAGATAATGAATAAAATTATAAGTATTCATGCAGAAAGATTTAAAGACCCAGTGATTATTAAAGGTTTAGAAATGCTTGAAGAAGCACTAGGCCAACAAATAGCTAAGAATATGGAAGAAGGAGTAGCAGCTGGTAATGAAGTACCTGCATGGCTTGGTCTATTTAAGAAACCGCCTGGTGGTTGGAATAGTAAAGATCCATGGTGGACATCTTTATCTGAAGATGCTAAAACAAGATATAGGTATGTGTACGAATATGAAGAAAGAACAATTCGTGGATATAAACCAACTAAGGACAGATATAGAATAGATCCTAATGACTAATCCTTTAACCGCCTTAAAAGCCTCTCTAACCCCTCTGAAATAAGTGAAACGATGAAACATACATGACTGATACTTTAGCCGCCTTACAAGGCGATTTCAAGCTGTTTCTGCAAGCTTTATGGGAACAGCTTGGTCTACCATCTCCAACAAGAGCACAATATGCTATTGCAGATTACCTTCAAGATGGTCCCAAACGGCTTCAAATCCAAGCCTTCCGAGGTGTTGGTAAGTCTTGGATTACTGGTGCTTTTGTTTTATGGACATTATTTAACGATAGTGAAAGAAAAATAATGATTATATCAGCTTCTAAAGAAAGAGCTGATAATATGTCTATTTTCCTACAAAAACTTATTATTGAAACTCCATGGCTCACTCATCTCCAACCGAAATCAGACGACTCTCGCTGGAGTCGCATCAGCTTCGACGTAAACTGTTCTCCTCACCAAGCCCCATCCGTAAAAAGCGTGGGAATAACTGGACAGCTAACAGGAAGTCGCGCAGATTTAATGATTTTGGACGACATAGAGGTGCCTGGAAACTCCATGACGGAGTTAATGCGTGAAAAATTACTTCAACTTTGCACGGAAGCAGAGTCAATTCTTACCCCCAAAAGCGATAGCCGTATTATGTATCTCGGGACTCCTCAGACTACTTTTACTGTTTATCGTAAGTTGGCAGAGCGCAACTACCGTCCGTTCGTTTGGC
>VTLG01014052.1_pt1 | contig 27980 bp, 46 predicted proteins | sample 4694571 | NCBI WGS metagenome assembly VTLG01 (sample SAMN12604809, study PRJNA352737) | marine metagenome | biome: ENVO:00000447; feature: ENVO:00000209|ENVO:00000569|ENVO:01000036; material: ENVO:00002151; isolation source: viral sequences binned using virsorter ...
TACGACCATGTTGGCTGAGTACCCAGATAGTGACCAGAGGGTTACCGTATGTCTTAGCAGTTACAATGATAAGAAGGAGATACAGGTGACAGAAGAATTTGAAACAAGTTCTATCGACATCAAAGCAGAGATAAAAGCCTATGAGGAAGATGAAAAAGGGTATTTCTCAGGTTATGGGTCAATATTTGGCAATAAAGATTTAGGAAATGATGTAATGGTTGAGGGTGCGTTTGCCAAATCAATCGCATCAAAAGGGGCAAAAGGTGTAAAACTTCTGTATCAGCACAAGGCAGATGAACCAATAGGTGTGTTTGAAGAAATAATAGAAGACCCAAAAGGTCTAAAGGTTAAAGGGCGTTTGGCTATGGGTACACAACGAGGTAGAGAAGTGTACGAGCTAATGAAGATGGGTGCTATAGATGGGTTGTCTATAGGCTATAGGGTGAACCCAAAAGGACAAGAATATGATGATAGACGCAGAAGGCGTTTATTAAAAGAAGTAGATTTAATGGAAATTTCGGCAGTTACTTTTCCTATGAACCAAAGAGCAAGAATATCTGCGGTGAAAAGTAATGAAAGAACGATTCGTGAATGGGAAGGTTTCTTTCGAGATGAAAGCGGCTTATCTAGGAAGGAATCAAAAATGGCGGCAAGTGCCGTTTATAAGGCTTTATCTCAGCGAGATGTTGGTGAGGAGCAGAGTGCGATTAACGCAATTAAAAACTTAACCTCAATTATCAAGGAGACTAGATATGACTGAAGAAGTCAAATCTGCTGTTGAGGGCATGGCAAAGGCTTTTGAGGAGTTCAAAGCCACCAACGACCTTAAAATAGCAGAACTAGAAAAAAAGGGTTCGGTAGACCCTCTCGTTGAGGACAAAATCAAGAAAATTGAAGCAACCCTCGACAACCATGAAGACATTAACCAAGAAGTGACGTTGCAAAAGAAAGGCATGGAGCAGGTTAATGAAAAGCTAGAGCATTTAGAAACAATGCTTAAAAGACCAGAAGCAGGAATGGAAGCAAAGTCTGTTGACATAACTACTAAGGCTTTTGATAGCTACCTTAGAAAAGGTAAAGATGCAATGGAAGCAGACGAAGTGAAAGCCCTTACAGTGGGTGATAGTTCTGCGGCAGGGTATCTTGCACCTAATGAGTATGTGCGTGAACTTATCAAGACATTGACCGAAATTTCGCCAATGAGAAGTATTGCTAGAGTGCGTACCACTACATCAAAGGCAATCGAAATACCAAGCAGAACTGCAACATTTTCTGCACAGTGGGTATCGGAGCAAGGCACAAGATCAGAAACAACTGGATATACAACAAAGTTGGAGCAAATCCCAACTCATGAAGTGTATGCTTTGGTAGATATTTCTGAGCAGATGCTAGAGGACTCAGCATTCAATCTTGAATCAGAAATGCAGACTGAATTTGCTGACCAGTTAGGTAAAGCAGAAGGAACTGCGTTTGTGACAGGTTCATCAGTTGGACAACCAGAAGGGTTTATAACAAATTCATCTGTTGGCACAACAGTGACAGGACACGCATCAACGCTTCAAGGTGATGGTCTGATTGATTTAGTTCATGCAATTAAATCTCCATACGGACAAAATGCTACATTTTGCTTCAACAGAAGTACACTTGGTGAAATCCGTCAACTGAAGGATTCAGCAGGTCAGTATGTGTTCCAAGCAGGAATGATGCTAACATCAGGAGTTCCGAATACTGTATTAGGCTACCCATACGTTGAAATGCCTGATATGGCAGACGTAGGTGCAGGTAATAAGCCTATAGCTTTCGGAGATTGGTCAAAAGGCTATACAGTTGTAGACCGAGTGAACTTGAGTGTTCTGCGTGACCCATTCACACAAGCAACTAGTGGAAATATTCGCTATGTGGCTCGTAAGAGAGTGGGTGGACAGGTTGTCCTCGCTGAAGCACTTAGAATCCAAACCGTATCAGCTTAAAGGAGGCAAAATATGTACGATTTAGCAAATAATATCGCAATAGGGCTTTCTTACAAAGGTACAACAACAACTGCCGCCGCTAATGGCACAGGGGTTGATTTACAAGGGTATGAGAGTGCGGCTTTAGGAATTATCACAGGTGCAGAGGGCGATACATTATCAGGCTCTGTTTACTTTGAAATAAGCCTAGAGCATTCAGATGACGATTCAACTTATACTGACTGTGCTCAAGCAGATATTACTAACGGCACAATAGCCGCAGGTGGTATTTGGTTGAAAATGGACGGTACAGCAGGTGGTAATCCTGATAGTGCAGGTCTTGTATCGTTAGTTGGATATGTCGGTGGCAAAAGATATATCAGAGGAGTCATTGCAAAAACTGGAACACATTCAACTGGCACAATTCTGTCAATGTTTGTGATTAAGAGTAATGCAATTCATTCTTCATCAAATGATATAACTGCACATAACGCTTAATTAAGAATACTGCCTCCCCTTTTTATATATTCGACCTACAGGAGATATATGTTAAGGCAAAAAGGGGGGGTGGTAACTCCCGGGAATTACCTAGTAAAAACAAGGACTTACAAGAAATGCCTGTAAAAATAATTGTACCAGTAAAAGTATCAGACAACCCTCAAGGGATAGGGTCAGGAAAACAATATAATGCAGGTGATGAACTCCCTACAGGTGAGGAGTGGCAGGACAAAATAGCAAGACAACTTATCGAAGCAGGATTAGCACAAGAAACAAAAGTAGTTGCTCCAACAGAAATAAAGAAAGTCAAAAAAAAGAAAAAGGGGTAAGGAATGGCTAGAGGTCTAACCACAGCCCTTAACAATCAATTTATAGCATCAAGTCTAAATCCTTTTATGGCAGTAAGTTTAGATTTTGAAGGTGACCCCATAAACGCATGGGTGGGAAAAGGAACGATTACGTTTGGTGGGGTGGATTACTTTGGTATTGGCAATCTATTAAGCATTTCGCCTATTGAAGAAACACAAGAAACAAAAGCAACGACCTGCCAAATAGCTTTATCTGGTATTCCTGCGGATTTAATAAGTGCGGCCTTAAATACAAATTATCAAGGTAGAACTGGAATAGTGTATTTGGGAGCATTAGATTCAAGTAGAGCAGTAGTGGCTGACCCTTATGCTATATTCTCAGGACTTATGGATGTGGTATCAATAAATGAAAACCAAGAAGTACATACTATTGGAGTACAATTAGAAAGCCGTTTAATTTCAATGCAAAGGGCAAAGACTCGAAGATTTACAAAAGAAGACCAACAGATAGATTTTCCAGATGACAAAGGGTTAAACAATCTAGCTAAACTTCAAGACAAAAAGATTCAATGGGGTGGGGGTGAAACATAATGGGGTTGAGCCTAAAAAGATTTGGTAATTGGCTTGAAAGAACTGTTAAACAAATATTTACACCAGAAAATATTCTTGCGGCTACAATATATTATTTTTCTGGAGCAACAATTGGTAAGTTTAGTGAGATTGTTTCTACTGCAATATACGCGGCAACAAATGCGGCTTTACAAACATTATCAACTCCGAATACACCAGATGTAGGTGGGTTTGGCGATGAAGCACAAGGAAGATTAGTAAATTTTAACGACACAACAGCACCTAGAACCCTTATTTATGGTAAGGTGCGAGTGGGAGGGCTTATAGCACACGCAGAAGCCACCAATGATGACAAATACCTACATTTGGTTATTCTTTTGGCTTCCCATGAAGTAAACGCCATTGACACTGTTTATTTTGATGGCAAAGCACTGACGCTTTCTGGCAATAATGTAACAAGCCCTGCAAGATTTAATGGCAAAGCTAAAGTGTATACAAAACTAGGAACAGATGGTCAATCAGCACAATCCAATTTAGTTTCAGCTTCATCTTCATGGACAAACGCCCATAAGCTAAGTGGCATTGCGTATCTTTATGTCAGGTTAGAATATGACCAAGATGTGTTTGCTACTGGTATACCAGAGATAACAGCTTTGGTTGAAGGGAAGAAAGTTTATGACCCACGAGATGGCTCTACATCATTCAAATCAAATGCCGCTCTTGTTATTAGAGATTTTTTAACAAATGAAGCATTTGGCATGGGGGCTTCAGCTTCAGAGATTAATGACACAGCGATAACAACAGCCGCTAATATTTGTGATGAAAACGTCACGCTTAGTGGTGGGTCAACACAAAAAAAATATGAAGCACATGGAGTCGTACATACAAGCACAGCAATTAAAGATACATTAAATAACTTATTAACCAGTTGTGGTGGTACAACAGCGTATTCAAACGGAAAATTTGATTTAAAAGTGGCAAAATATGTATCGCCATCAGTAACAATTACAGAAGATGAGTTAATAGGAGATGTTTCAGTTACAACAAAAAGGTCAAGGTCTGACAGGTTCAATGCAGTAAAAGGTGTGTTTTCATCCACAAATACAAACTATGTTCCCACAGAATATCCTGCTATTACATCAACAACATTTGAAACAGCAGATGGAGAACGTATATATGCCTCTTATGACCTTCCTTTTACAACAGACTCAAGAATGGCTCAAAGGTTAGCAAAAATTGCTTTGTATAGGTCAAGACAAGAAGTAGGGCTGGAAATTACAACAAATATGAAGGGGTTTCAGTTAGCCGTTGGAGATACATTTAGTTTTACATCAGCAAAATATGGATTTTCAAGCAAAGTTTTTGAGGTCATCAGTTGGGGATTAATGGCCAATAATGAAGGACTAGGTGTAAGTTTAGGATGTATGGAATTGGCATCAAGTGTTTACGATTGGTCTGCAGAGGAAAAAGATTTTGAAAATGATGACACAAACCTTCCAGACCCATTTACATTGCCCACAGTAGGTTTAGATTTGTCAGATGAAATACAGTTAAACAATGAACAAATAATTTCGGTATTAGTGGCAAAGCCAACATCTACATCAATCTATGCTAATCAATTTGAAGTGCAAGTTAAAGAAACAACAGATACAGATTACATTAGCTTGGGAGTTTCAAACAGTGATAGATTTGAATTTAGAAACGCAAAGGATGAAGTTACTTATGACGTAAGGGCAAGAATGATATCAGCTATTGGTGTAAGAAGTGCATTTACTACTGGTACACACACAATCGTTGGTCAAACAGCAATCCCTGCTGATGTAACAAATTTCTCTGTCAACATAATAAGAACAGAAGCCCATTTAAGTTGGACACCAGTAGCAGACCTTGATTTATCACATTATGTTATTCGTCATAATTCAAGAACAAGTGGTGCAGAAAATACCTATTCTAATGCAATAACGCTGATTGATAAAGTATCTCGCCCTGCAAATACGGCAATAGTTCCTGCTCTTACTGGTACATATTTTATTAAGTCAGTAGACAAATCAGGTTTAGCATCAGAAAATGCGGCTAGTTCCGTTGCAATCATTGAGGAAATAAAGGGGTATAATGCAGTTACATCCACAACACAAAGCCCTAATTTTAACGGAACAAAAACAAATTGCTCAGTTAATACTGAAGGCAGTCTTGTTTTAGATACAAGCACATTATTTGATAGTGCTTCTGGTGATTTTGATGATGCACTAGGTTTGTTTGATGGTGGTGCAGGAACAATCGTTACAAGTGGAACTTATGAATTTGATGCAGTCGTTGATTTAACTGCCGTTTATACAAGTCGCATTGTTCCAAGTCTTACAGTAACAAGGGTTGACTATGTAAACCTATTTGATTCTGCATCTGGTAATTTTGATGCAAGGATTGGTACGTTTGATGGTGATGTACAAGCGTTTGATGATACCAATGTGGAAATACAAATAGCGACAACAAATGATGACCCTAGTGGTGGTAGCCCAACATATACAGCATTTAGGAAACTTATTGCAGGAGATTATAAAGGTAGGGGCTTGAAGTTTAAGGCAATACTTACAACAACAGATACACAAGCATCACCAGTTATTTCTGCGTTGTCCGTTGCAATAGATATGGAAGATAGGGTGATTTCAGAAGGAAATGTGGCAAGTGGAGCAGGGTCAAAAGCGATAACATTTAGTCCTGCATTTAAAGAGATTGGTGGTATTGGCATATCAGCACAAAACTTGTCCAGTGGTGACTTCTATGTTATAACAAGCAAATCAGTAAGTGGATTTACTATTACATTTAAAAATTCTAGTGGCACAGATGTGGATAGAACTTTTGATTATGTAGCACAAGGGCATGGTGAAGTAGCGGCGTAAAGGAGAAAAGATGACACAGAATAACGCAACAATTACAATTGCAAACCAATCATTTCCGTCATTTAGAACGGAACTTAATCAAACGCTTCAAGATATTTACACAAATTTTGCAGGGTCAGCAGACCCAAACGCAACAAACGTAGCGTTTGCAGGATCACTTTATTATGATACAGATGACAATATTCTCAAGCTCAGAAATGAAGATGCAGACGCTTATATAAGTTTGTTTACCACAGACCAATCAGCAGATACAGCAGTGCCTACAAATCTTAACGTAGTAGTAGACACAACTCCACAATTGGGTGGCACACTAGATACCAATGGTCAGCTTGTTCAGTTTGGTGATAGTAGTGGTGCAACAGATGATAGATTGCAGTTTGGGGCATCTCAAGATTTACTAATGTACCATGATGGTTCAAATAGCTACATTACAGATAACGGAACTGGAAGCCTTAAAATTGGTGGTACTCAAATTGACATTGAGGGTACAAGTGAAACAATGGCAACCTTTGTTGATGATGGGGCTGTTACGCTTTACCACAATAATTCAGCAAGAATAGCAACTTCAGCAAATGGGGTGACAGTAACTGGAACGGCAGTAGCAACCACAGATACAGATACAAGCAACTCAGGAACAGTAGATTTAGATTTTAGCACTAAGCAGAATTTTGTTTTAACGCTTACTGGTAACATTACATCTCTTACGGCATCAAATGAACAAGTAGGGCAATCAGGGTTTATTGTGTTTATTCAAGATGGCACTGGAGGAAGGACTGTTTCGTTGCATGGAGATTATGAAACGGCAGGGGGTGCAGGGCTGACGTTATCAAGTGCGGCATCGACAACGGATATTGTGCCTTATGTCGTAGCCGCCGCATCAAGAATTTTATTAGGGACACCACAGAAAGCATTTAGTTAATGTCAGGATTAGTTGGCTCATCTCAGTATTTTTTTGGCGATACTGGTTTCTATTCGTATGAAATAAATTCCTCATGCCGTTTTAATAAAGCCCAATCATCATTTATGTCTAGAGCACCATCTAGTGCAGGAAATAAAAAAACATTCACATGGTCAGGTTGGGTTAAATTTTGTAATTCTGCAAGTTATAGACTGTTTGGTTCAGGCACTAGTGCGACTGAAATAACAGATTTTCACATGAATGGTTCAGGTGGAACTTTAAGGTTTAGAGATAGGCAGAGTGGAGATAATCTTCGTAAAGAAACAACAGCGGCTTTAAGAGACCCTAGTTCATGGTATCACATTGTTTGTGCCGTTGATGTAACGCAAGCCTCAAATAGCAATAGAGTAAAAATTTATATTAATGGAACATTACAGACGGCATTTGATACCGACGATACTTTTGTAGACAGAAACACTTACATCAATCGTACTGGTGGAAATGGAATGGTCTTAGGAAAAAGAGCTTATGATAGTGCAAGTTTTCTTGATGGCTATATGGCAGAGGTGCATTTTGTTGATGGTACACAATTAACAGCAGATTCCTTTGGCGAGACAAAAGAAGGTGTTTGGATTCCAAAAGCATATACTGGGTCGTATGGAACTAATGGATTTTATTTAAAGTTTGACCAAACTGGGAGTGGTACGCCATCTGCGTCAACAAGGGGTGCAGATAGTAGTGGAAATGGGAATCACTTTACTACAAGTGCAGTAAATGCGGCAGACTGTAATAGACCAGACACACCTACAAATAATTTTTGTACTGTGAATCCATTGTCAGATGTAAGTGATATATCAATTACGATTGGTAATACAAATCTTGCAAACACAACAGATAGTTGGCCTACAGTTCGCGGAACTTTTGGATCATCAAGTGGCAAGTGGTACTACGAAGTAGATACAACAGACCAGACTAGATGGCAGGCAGGATGGGCAACTGGTGAATTTATTAATGGAACAACTTTTGCTACTACTATTGCAGATAGTTTATTGGCACATTCTGAAGACCCACTGAAAGTTTATGATTTTGGCACTAAAAGAGATATAAATGGTGACCCAAGTTTTGACACGAGTGATATACTGCAAGTAGCAATTGACATTGATGCAGGTAAATTTTGGCTAGGTATAAATAATACTTGGGTCAACAATTCTGGTGGTTCAGCAGGAAACCCTGCATCTGGCACAAATGAACTGGAAACATTTACAGCAGGAACAACGATGTATCCATCATTTTTGACTAATGGCGGCAACCTTACTGTTAATTTTGGGGGAGATAGTTCTTTTAATACCAATAAAACGGCACAGAATAACTCAGACGAAAATGGACATGGTGATTTTTTCTACACACCTCCATCTGGCTTCCTCGCTTTGTGTTCAGCAAATCTTCCAGAGCAAACAATAAGTCCACTGAATGGAAAACAACCATCAGACTATTTTAATACAGTGTTATATAGTGGTAATGATTCAACAAATGCAATTACTGGTGTTAATTTTCAACCAGATTTGGTTTGGTTAAAAAGAAGAAGTGGTATTAATGCACATCAACTTTATGATGCTATAAGAGGTGCAGGAAAAGTTTTACACCCTAATACTAACGATGGGGAAGCTGATGAAACAGCATTTAACAGTTTTGATACTGATGGTTTTGAAGTTGATGGTGGTTCAAATTCACATAATGCAAGTGGAGAAACCTATGTTGCGTGGAATTGGTTAGCAGGAAACGGCACAGCAAGCAATTCAGATGGTTCAACAACATCAACAGTATCAGTAAACACAACGGCAGGGTTTAGTATTGTGACCTATACTGGTACTGGTTCAGCAACTACTATTGGTCATGGTTTAGGCGTAAAACCAAACACAATCTGGATTAAAAGACGGACTGTTGCAGATTATGGTAACTGGTCAATATATGTGGATTCGCCAAATATGGGAGCAGGAAAATCTATTTATTTTGATTTAGATAATGCGGCAGGAACATCAAGTAGTATGATGAATGATACAGAACCCACAAGTAGCGTATTTACTGTGAATACGTCATCTGGGACAAATACAAATACACATGAATATGTTGCGTTTTGTTTTTCAAATGTTGAAGGCTATTCAAAGTTTGGAGAATTTACTGGAAATGGAGATTCATCTGGAGCTTTTGAGGGTCCATTTATTTATACTGGTTTTCGCCCTGCATGGCTAATTTGGAAACGAACAAATGATACTAATCAGTGGGTAATGAACGATGCTAAAAGAAATCCAAATAACCCTAATAATCAAGTTATATATGCAAATTTGACTGATGCAGATTCAACAGGTGAGGGAATAGTAACAGATTTCGTATCTAATGGTTTTAAGTTACGGACTGGAACAAATGGAAATGCAAATACAAGTGGTAGCACATATATATACATGGCATTCGCTGAAATGCCTTTTAAGTACGCCAACGCTAGATAGGAGATAAACATGGTCTGGAAATACGGAACTAAAGAATTGCAAGCAGGAAGGGGTTGGACAGATGATAGTGGAATAACTCACCCCTCAAATTGGTTGATATGGGATGAAACAACCAAGAAAAATATGGGCGTAGTTTGGTGGGAAGATGTAGCATCTAAACCTTATGATAACAAATTTTATTGGGGTTGGTCAGCAGATGGAAAAACTCTTATTGAGAGAAAAATAGCTGATGAAAATGCTAAAGATGAAGATGGGAACTTGCTCAAAGATGAAGATGGCAACCAAGTTATTAGTGAAGGCTTGAAAACTATTTGGGTTCGTAAAACAAAAGAATCAGCAAACATCAAACTTAAATCAACAGATTGGTATGTTACTAGAAAATCAGAAGCAGGAACGGCAATCCCTAGTGATGTTAGTACATATAGAACAGCAGTTAGAACATCATCAAAAACAATAGAAGATAAAATCAATGCTTGCTCTGATTTAACGGCATTTAAAAAATTATTTGATACTCCAGTTGATGGAAAGGGAAATCTCACTGGCAACGCTCCAATATATGATTTTCCAAAGGAGGTGGCATGAGTGGTTTAGTAGTACACACAGCACCAAGCGTTGAGCCAACAACGGATGCAGAAACTATTGCATATCTAAGAACTGACTCAGGCGTTGATACCACACTTATTCAAAACCTAGTTATATCAGCAAGGGAATGGATTGAAGAATATTTAAACAGGACACTTATAAACACCACCTATCAGTTATTTTTAGACAATGTTAATGAAGCAGACGTACCAATAAAAGAGGGTTTGTATACTGCACCTTTTAAAATATACAGAAATAACTTTATAGAATTGCCCAGACCTCCAACAAGTTCTGTTACTCATGTAAAGTCGTATGATGATGCTGATACAGCTACAGTATGGGCTACATCTAATTATTATGTGGATACTGTAAGAAACCCTGCAAGAATTGTTTTGAGAGATGGTGGCACTTGGCCTACAGATTTGAGGGCATCTAACGGAGTTGAAGTTCAGTATGTGGCAGGTTATGGTTCAAATAGGTCAGATATACCAGAGCCAATTAGAATGGCAGTTTTGCAATATGTGGCTCATCTGTATGAGCATAGAGGAGATACGGAAGCAAAGACAGTAGAACCACCTGCAATGCTTAAATCATTACTTCAACCATATAAGATAGACAGGTTTGGAGTTAGTATGTACGGAAAGACTTATTAATGCCAGTTGGAAAAATGCGTCACAGCTTAACAATACAAGCCCAGAGTCGGTCAAACGATAGTGCAGGGGGTACAAGACGTACTTATAGCACTTTAGCTACTGTGATGGGCAGTATAGAGCCTATAGGGGGCAATGTAAGACTGTATGGTGACCAAATAGAAGGAACAACCACCCACAAGATTACAATACGCTATAGAAGTGACGTTACCACAAAGCACAGAATAAATTATTCAGCAGACAGTAGAATATTTAAAATTAATAGAATTATGAATGTAGGCACAAGAGATAGATATTTACAAATGTTATGTGAAGAAGGTGTAGCGACCCCATGACAAGAGTTTCAGTATCAGTAAAAAGGCGAGAAACAAACTTCAACAAAGTAACAGACGCTTACAGGAAAAAAGCTATTCGGTTGATTGGTCAGGCAGGAAACATGGTCAGGAATACAGCAGTCAATAGTATTCAACAAGGTTCAAAAAATGGCAGAGTATACCAAAAATACATTCCAAGACGAACCCATCAGGCATCAGCAGACGGACAACCCCCTGCTACAGATACAGGGTATTTAGTCCAGAATATTAATCTAAAAATTGATGTGGATAGGTTGGGGGCGAGTGTAGAAAGTAATGCCGACTATAGTGCGGCTTTAGAGTTTGGCACTAGTAAAATGTCAGCAAGACCGTTTATGCAACCTGCCCTAGAAGAAAACAGACCTAAAATTAGACGCAAACTAAGTGAGTTGAAGTTATAATGGCAATACATACCTTTGAATTACAAAAATCGTTATTCAGTCGCTTGAATGGTGGCAGTATTGTAGACGAAAACAATCAATCTATTACAGGGGTTTTTGATGATGTGCCAGAAGGTACAGCGTATCCTTATGTTGTTATAGGAGAAGAAACAGCCACCAATATTGGCACAAAAGATAAAGATATGCACGAATACACTCAAACAATTCATGTATGGTCACAGTACAGGGGTATGAGAGATGTGAAAGAAATTATGGAACAGATATATACTTTATTAAATGATTATAGTATAACTGTAAGTGGTGCTTCAGCAATTACTTTGAGACATGAGTTTCAGACAGTATTGCTTGAAGATGATGGAATTACTCGACATGGTATCATGCGATTTCGTGTTGTTGTATCAGATAATTAAAGGAGAAAGATATGGCGGCACAATTAGGAAAAAGCCTATTATTAAAAATAAATGTAAGTGGTTCAATGACTACTGTTGGTGGTATGCGTTCCACATCAATGACCTTAAATGATGAAATGGTTGATATTACCAACAAAGACAGTGGGTCACAAAGAAATCTGTTAGCGGCAGGTGGTGTTCATAGTATGAGCATTTCAGCATCAGGTGTATTTACAGATACAACAGCCGAAACAACATTAAGGTCAAAATTCGCTACGTCCACATTTGAAAGCTATAATGTGATTGTTCCAGATTTAGGAACGTATGCAGGAACATTTCAAATTACCTCACTAGAGTATGCAGGTGAATACAACGGAGAAGCAACTTATTCGGTTACTTTGGAGTCAGCAGGTTCAGTAACATTTAGTGCGGCATAGGTGATACATGGCTTGGAATGAAGTTAAAATAAAAATCGGTGAAATGGAGTTTGATGCGTTCCAGAATACAAGTCAGATAAATTTATTCACAATCCCATGCAAAATGGAGATAAGTGAACTGACAGAATTTCATCTTGGCAGAGCCAAACATAAGGTTGTCAAGATTGAGGACTTTGCCCAAAGGGGTGAAGTATATTTAGTAGAAACTAATAAAGGAGCAAAGAAAAATGACAAATCCGAAGAGGGGGGAACTGACGCTGAAGTTGGGTCAGAAGAACCTCAAAGCGAGAGTGACACTTGACACCATATACACTATGGAAACTGCATTGGATAAATCAATTATGCAAATTGCCCAAAGTTTATCAAATGGTCATTTAAAAGTTACTGAGCAGGTGGCAATTCTTTTACCTGTAATACGAGCAGGAGCAAATGATGTATCAGAAAAAGAAGTAGGTGAAATGGTATATCAGGCAGGAATAGCCGACACCCTAAAAGCTATTGGAGATGTAGTTACTATTGTTATGTCAGCAGGACAAGATGAGGGAAACGTACAAGAGGTGGTGGAGTAAAAATAGACAGATTCCCCTATGACGAATGGATTAAAACAGTTGTAGGAAAAATGGGGTTTACCCCAGACATATTCTGGCAAATGAGTTTTGAGGAACTATATTTAGCTATAGAGGGATTTGCAGAGTTTCATTCTGGTGGTAAGCCACCACCACTCACAAAGGATGAACTAAATGAATTGATGGAGTTGTACCCAGACTAATGGCTACTGAAATTGATAAACTACTGATAAGGATTGAAGCCGACCTTTCTAGTGTTAGGCGGCAATTAAATACTTTAGACAAGCAGGTACAGTCAAAAACACAGTCTGTTGGTAAGGGTTTAAATCGTATTGCAAGCGTTGCAAAAGTTGCTTTAGGGGCTGTTATTGTTCAACAGGCGGCTAGGGCAGGTATGGCTATGATAAACATGGCGGCTAGTGTAGAGGAAATGCAAAGCAAATCCGAAGCCGTTTTTGGGTCATTTGTGGGTCAAGTAAGAAAAGAGTTGTCGGCATTTGGACAAGAGGTAGGCAGGTCTGCATTTGAGTTAGAAGGCATGGCATCAAGCATACAGGATACTTTTGTACCTATGGGGTTTGCAAGAGGTGAGGCCGCAAAGCTATCAGTTGAATTAACTAAACTAGCAACAGATGTTGCATCTTTTAATAATGCGTCAGACACAGAAACAATGAAGGCGTTTCAAAGTGCTTTAGTTGGAAATCATGAAACAGTTAGAAGGTTTGGCATAGTAATTACAGAAGCATCTTTAAAACAAGAACTTTTAAATATGGGTATAAATAAATCCGTAAATGAAATTACAAATCAGGAAAAGGTGCAAGCACGATTAAATTTAATTATGAAAGGCACTACAGACGCACAGGGAGATGCCTTAAAAACAGCAGGTAGTTTTACCAATAGAATGAAGGCATTGGGTGCGGCACTAAATAATTTAGTAGTTACAGCTATTTCACCATTTTTAGATAAAATGGCAGAATTTATAGCTATGATTACAAGAGGTGTACAAGTATTGCAAAGTTTTCTAAACGCAATAATAGGTGTAGATATTGATAAGATTACGGATTTAGCTGAAGCCGAAGAAATGTTAGCACAAGCGGCGGCAGATTTGACAATAGCTGAAGCAAATGTAAACAAAGTATTGGCAGAACAAGCAAGAGTTACAGAACTTGCAAATGCAGGAAATGACCGAGCCGCTGAGGCACTTGACGGAATTGCATTTTCATTAGAGCGAAAAGAAAGAGTGGCAGAGATTGCGGCAGGAAGTGTTTTAAAACTGTCAGAAAAAGTTGAAGAACTTAGAGAAGCGGCTAAAAAAGGAAAGGAAGGTCTGGGAGAATTTGGTGATGAAACAAAACGTGTCATAGATAAATTTACCAAAACGCAAGAAATCATGGTTCAAACAGGTGCGGCTATTTCTGACAGTTTAGCAGATATGGTAGTAGAGGGAAAACTTAGTTTAAATTCGTTTGCAGATATATTTAAAAACACCATGAAACAAATAATAGCGAGTTACATACAAACACAGATGATTGTGCCATTTCTCAGGGGCATAGGTGTGCCTGTTACTGTAGACATGGGGAGGGTAGCTTTTGACAAAACAATGGCAAACATAGGTAAGGCAGGTGGTGGTGCAGTATCACAACCCACTATAGTAGGGGAAAGAGGTGCAGAGTTATTTATTCCACACTCAGCAGGAGTTATAAAAAACAACATGGATACAAAGAATATGTTAGGTGGCAGTCCTGTAGTAGTAAATCAATCAATAAATGTTGATGCAGGGGTAGCACAAACAGTAAGGGCAGAAATATTAACAATGATGCCAATGTTTAAGGAGCAGGCAATGTCAGCAGTATTAGATGCAAGACGTAGGGGTGGTTCATTTGCCGCTACATTTGGAGGGTAAAGATGACCGCTCCAACATATCCAATTAATCACCCAACAGCCCCTAATTTTAAAACAGCAAGATGGCAGTTATCACGACAAGTTGCAGTATCAGAAAGCCCTTATTCTGGGGTTCAGCAAGTCTATGAATATGATTATGCTTTGTGGGGTGCTACTCTTTCATTACCACCAATGCGAAGGGAACAAGCAGGAGCATGGACAGCGTTTTTTGCAACACTACATGGCAGAAAAGGAACTTTCACATTAGGTGACCCAGATAGGATTATTCCATTGGGTGCGGCTACAGGAACGATTACATTAGCATCAGGGGCATCAGTTGGGGATTATTCTTTGTCTTTAACAGTTGGGGCATCTTTATCTGGTGTGTCAAATATTTTTAAAGCAGGGGATTATATACAGTTAGGAACATCAGCCGCAGATTACAAATTGCATCAGGTGATAGAAGATTGCGATGCTTCTGGTACAGCAGTCACAGCAAAAATAGAACCTGCCGTTAAAGCGACAGTAGGTACTGGTCAGCAAATAACATATAACAGCCCTAAAGGGTTATTTAGAATGGATACAGACGATTTAGGGTGGCAAACAAATGAGGTGTCTGTGTATGGAATATCATTTAGTTGTACTGAGGCGTTGTAGTGGAAGAACAAGCTATGATAAATATTCTTGGGGGTTTGGTTGCCGCTTTGATTGGTTGGTTTGTCAGGGTGCTATGGGATAATCAATCAAGAGTTGCAAGAGAGATAAAAGAAACTAACAGGGATATAGTAAATAATTATATCAGGCGAGATGACTATAAAGACGATATTTCAGAAATTAAAAGTATGTTGAGTTTGATATTTCAAAAACTAGACGGAAAGGCAGATAAATGAAAGAGAATTGGAAAACAGCCTTTGAAATGATGATACATCATGAGGGGGGCTTCACAGCAGATAAGAGGGATTCAGGAAACTCAGATGATGGGCATGGAAATCAAGGGTCAACAAATCTGGGCGTGACTGCAAAAGTGTGGGCAGAATGGACAGGAAAACCTGCACCCATTGATGTAATGAAAGAATTAACTATTGAAGATGTAGAGCCATTATATAAGAAAAATTATTGGGATAGATGCAAATGTGATGACCTTGTGGGTGGTTTTGACCTTTCGGTATTTGATATGGCAGTAAACGCAGGTACAGGTAGGTCAGCAAAATTTGTTCAGAAGATATGTGGGGCAACACAGGATGGAGCGATAGGAAATAAGACGTTGGCACTTTTAAAAGGTATAGGTGCAGAATATGCCATCAATGAGTTTGCAAAAATTAGATCAGAATATTACGCAAGTTTATCAGCATACAAGCATTATGGCAGAGGTTGGGATAGACGGACTGAAGAAACAAGAAAGAAGTCTTTGGATATGGTGCAATAATGATTACAAGCCTGATAGAGCCTGTTACAGGGCTGTTAGATAAATTTATACCTGATGCTGACCAGAAAGCTAAATTAGCCCATGAGATAGCGACTATGGGCGAGAAACACGCACAACAGTTAGCATTGGCACAAATAGAGGTCAACAAAGCAGAAGCCTCATCAGGTTCATTTTTTAAAGGTGGGTGGCGGCCCTTTGTTGGCTGGACATGTGGTATTGCTTTTGCATATCATTTTGTCATACAGCCGTTGTTGATATTTATATTTAGCTACATAGGGATAGAGCCACCTGATTTACCAGAATTTCAAATGAATACACTTTTAACTGTTTTGGGCGGCTTATTAGGAATTGGTGGTTTGAGAACCTATGAAAAGCAAAAACAACTCACAAAGTAAGTTAAAAAAAAAGAAGCCTGTTTTATCTAACAAACAGAATATTAGGCTAGGTGGTCTGATAGCCGTATTATGCGACAGAGAGCCGTATCCAAACATTATAAAGGATTTAGAGGAGGGTGGGTTTATTAGCCGTATAAAGGGCAAAATTTCGCTTACAGAAGGTGGTAACAGGGAGATAGATAGACTATGCACCCTGTCTGGTTTAATGGTAGCTAGAGAGTCAATTAAAAATCAACCTGCCTAATATTAACCATATTTAGATTTTCCCCTTTTTCGACTACTTATTTTTTTATATTTCGGTTTTTTAGTTTTTGGGATTGGTTTTAGTTTAAATTGTTCTTCAATAGATAATTTTATATTTTCTTTCATTTTTTTTCCTCATATATTTCAATTTTTGTACAATTTGGTTTCTTAGCGATAGGGTCTTTTGTCTGATCTAGTAACTCAGCAACAAACATACAGCCCTCTTTGTCTGGGAAATCAATCCTGTGAAGTGTCATGTCCTCTGTGAGATAATCATGTAAAAGTATCACATAAAGGACATAAATAACTTTCATCTTGAATCTCCTAAACGTACTGCAAAACCCATAAAATTATATGACTGCCAAACTTTTGATACCTTTCCTATTTGTAGCAATTCATCTAAAAGATCACTTTCAGTTTTGCAAAACATAGACACTGAAAGTTGTGTGTCTTTGTCTAATATTTCTTTATCAGAAAAAGATTTTCTTTTTTCTTGAATGTGCATTTTATGAACAAGTGTCTGGATTAAAGGATCGTCGAGGTATACTTTTTCAGCTACTAAAAAAATTGCACCATTTAAAACTTTTTGCTTTATCTGGGATAAAACTCTTTGACGTTTAAACTTTCCTAAAAATTGCAGAGTAAACATTGAAACAATTACAGAAACATTGTCTAAATTTGGCAAGACCTTTTCAACATCATTTATTCTTAAATCAAAACCTTTGTGAACATTTTGTAATTTTGTTTTATCTATTCCAATATAAGTACATTCATCAATTTTTGGCAAATCAGATAAAAATTTACCAGTTGAACAACCTATATCAACAACTGCACTTTCTGGGTATCCAAATGCACAAGTGATACCAGTAAAGACGTTACTCAAAGTGTCGTAACTTGGTATTGATAAATTTATATGTTTATCAAAATCTTCAATGGCATCAAATTCAAAAGGTTTATTTTTCATACTTACTATTTACCTCTTTTATTTTTGTACCAAGAAATTCCATTACATTTACAGACATACCACGCCCACAAGCCTCATATCTTTTGGAACTAGGACATTCTTCTTTTGATTTACCTCTATAGGGTATCTGAGTATAATTATCTGGCAGACCTTGAAGCCTCTCACATTCTATGGGAGTTAATTTTCTTAATACCACTTCAGTTGTTTCAAAAACCTTTGGCAAAACATTTGAAGCAGTAATTGTGGGATAAGAGCCATTAGAATCATAAACCCTTTGAGATGACTCAAATACATTGTCTTTTTCTTCAAACTCCATAATTGATTGGTCAAATTCATCTGTTGTGATGCCTAGATAATTTTTTAGCTTAAACCAAATATCTGGAGAAGGAATAGAAAATGATTTATCAGTTCTAAACCAATGTTCAACTGTTGTTTTGTTAACATCCAAAGTTTCACTAATTTTTTTTATAGGCTGTCTATGTTTTTTCAAAACACTTTGTAACCCAAGAATATCTACCTCAAATTTTCTGACAGAAACAGTATCAAGTTCGTCACCACAGTGCATTAAGCCATTAGTATCTTCTGGGTATTTGTTTTTAAATTTAACAATGCAAGGTTGTCGATTTCCTCCTGTCATTGCAGTTAAGGTGGGGGATCGCTCCTCAGTTTGTATTCGTGGAGAACCATTGTCTGGAGAGCGTTGTTCAAAACAAATAATATTATCTGTTAACTTACTGTCATTTTTAATGCTTTTAATAAAGGTTCTGGCAGTTTCAGATTGTTTTCTTCTGAGCGGCGGAGAATGCCAAGACAAGACTTTTTTGTCAAATAATACTTCTGCTGAACGTCTCCAATCTCTAATATGTCCAACAACGAAGACACGCCTTCGCATCTGTGGGATTGCTCTGGGAAATCGTTGTGTTCGTACAAATTGAGTGTCAAGAACCCTATATGCGAACCCATACCTGAGTTCTGCCAACCCCCCAAGGAAACTTCCAAAATCTTTTCCTCCGTTTGATGACAAGACACCACAGACGTTTTCCCAAATAACCCATGTGGGATTAAGTCTTTTAATAAGGAGTATAAACTCAAGTGCGAGGTTTCCTCTATCTGATTCAAGTCCTTCCCTAAGTCCTGCGATTGAGAAAGTGGCACAAGGTGTTCCTCCAACCAAGATGTCTGGAGATTTTCCTCCAATATCTTCTTTTGTGATTTTCGTAAAGTCGCCATAATTTTTTACCTCTGGATAATGATAGTTTAAAACTGCTGAACGGAAAGGTTCAATTTCACAAAAACCTAGTGGTTTAAATCCAAGTGGATGCCAAGCAACACTTGCACACTCAATTCCACTACATATTGAAAAATAGGATAGATTTTTTTGTGTCATTTGGAAATTCCAAATAGTTCAAGTGGCATCAGACAACTACTTGTTTCTGTCCACAACGAACTATCCCATGTTTCACAATTAAGTATCAGATTAATACCTAAAAACATGATAAGGTATGCCATGACACATCCTATCACTATCATTGTTAAAGTATTTCTAATCATATTCCTGCTCCTATTATTGAATGTCCTCTGCCCTCTAAACAATCTTCCACCAGTAATTTGTGGTTATATAAAAAGGACATTGGTATATTGTTGACTATTCGTTTGCACTCAAACAAATCCCTTTCATAATACTGGGCATTTTCGCCTGATGCTCTTAAATCTACTGTAGGGTTGCTACAAGCAGATAAACATAAAAAAGATATAACTAAGTATCTCATGATAATTCCTTTAAATATATTCATCAAATTTATTAGTCCACTTAACAAAATAGCCACCTAAAGACTGATACTCGTCATAGCTTAAAATTTTAAAACCACGCTTTTTTTTGTCTTCATGAACATCTTTAGTTAACTTTAAGAAATGAATACCCATAGTGGCTAACTCAAGTACTTTAGTAATAGGTCGTTTGCCCTGCTCAAATAGGCATATTGAACTTCTATTTTTAAATCCTAATATTTTGGCGGCTTGGGACTGTGTTAGCCCCATATCGTTTCGCCATTCTTTAAATTCATTCGGTGTCATTTGTGTTTCTCCAATTCTTCAAAAGGCTATTAAGATGATTTTCTAATAACCTATGAACTTCTTTAGCAAAGTCTAAATCATAGGTTTCTGGGTTAGACCTGTCTGCAATGATGTCAGCTAAGTCTACTGCGTTGATGTAGCGAAGGTCAGATTTAATCCGACCTATCGCCAATTTTCTGGAGGTATCTGTCATTTGATTGACCCATGAGGATTTGGCAAACCCAAAGCGTCTAAAATAGGCATTGCTTGGTCGTAAGGTAGCCTTGCAAGACTAATTTTTGTACCATCAGTATCAGAGCCATAAACAATAACAGTTAAATCGCTTTTATCCTTAATGTGTCCGTCTAATCTCCAAGTCCAAAATCTAGTGTGTAAAAAGGTGTGAGAAGTTACAGCGTAAACAAAATCGGTAACTTGTTGTGATATCCATTTATTTCTCATTTTATTCTCCTTAATTTGTGTTTATGCGAATCACTTTATAGTATATGTTTACAAGTGTCAACACATTAATTAAATAAACATAAAAAAAGCCTCAATTAAGAGGCTGAGTTTTTAACAGGGAGGTTATTCTGACTTGTTTTTTCATTTTCTATGAATGTATCCAAATCAGATACATCCCAAAGTACTCGCTTTTTTCCAATTCTCAAAGAATTTAATTGTTTTTCTTTAGCAAGTTTCAAAAAAGTAGACCTGCCAACACCTAAATATTGACCTGCTTCCAATGCTGATAATAGTTTTTTCATATTTTAGTTGCTCTCATGTTTGCCGATTGCGTTTGCCATGCCATTATTTTAGCTTCTGCCGCCTGACGTTTAAACTTGTGTTGTTCATCCTGATGGATAGCATTTCGTAAAGCACCAAGATGTTTTTGATAGCGTTCATCTGCATAGGCTTCACGTTCTTGAGCAGTCACAGGTTTATCCAAATGCTCTTTCATTATTAAAGCCTTTAAAGACTTTCTAAATTCATCTAAATATTTTCTATTAGCTGTAGCAACAGCCGCTTCATTAGAGGAGTCACGCAGGTAATCAACAGCTTTTTCTACATCTTGCTCATTTATCATGAGGTGTATTCTCCCATAAATATTTTGCTACTTTTTGACCAAAAAATTCATCTCCTGTCGCTTCTTTAAAATACGCAAATTCATTACCTCGTTTGTGTAACAAATAGTGATGTTTATAACAGATAGGAATTACGTTTTTGTCGTTGGCTCGTAAGCCCACCCCCCTAAACCCCTCAAAGGGTTTAAGGAGATGGTGTGCCTGTATGTAACCTTCACACAATGCAGGAAAGTGTGCCGACAAACAACAGGGTTGTTCTGAAACCCACATCAAATGCTTTTTATTTTGGTATCGTTTCTTTTTCATACGGATAAAACTTTACACCAAAATATGGCGAACCTTTTTGTGTTGTATTGTGGAAAAGACGCATTCGTAATCTGGGTTTTGTAACCATGTCCTCGACCTGTTGCCTAACAGATAAAACAGCCGCTTCATCTAATTCTACTATGCCATCTGGTGCTTTTACAAAAAGCATATTGGCAAAATCTTTATCGTTATCCATTTATTTCTCCTCTATAAAAATATCTTTTGAATTTAACTGGTTCACCAAACTTGTTTTTTGATTTCTGATATTCCCCATCAATTATATGGTGTTCTCTAAGTCGGTGAATTGGTGTGCTGAGTTTACTAATACCAAACAAGTCTTTTGCCTCGTTTTGTGTTAGTCCTCTTGGATTGTTTTTAAGATAGTCTAATACTCTTGCTTGACCTTTCATGATTAAAACCTCTTTGGCTGAGAGGGTGGTGTATCCCTCCATTGTGGTTTTATGTGGTCACCCTTTTTTACATCAGAACCTGTAAACTCCTGTTTGTAAACTTTACCAGAACTCACCACTTCTTCTTTAGGTTTCCATTTGCCTTCAAAAATCTTCAAACCTAATCCAAGCATAGCGATACACTTTACCAAACAACGCATTTTACTGTCGTTAATATCTCTGGAGTTTGGATTGCTTACAGGTTTGTTATTGTAGTCCATCACAGGCAACCACATCTCCTGATGTTTCTCGCCTATCGAAACAGTACAATAAACTGTTGCTGTGTTATCTTGCTGATACTGACAGTCATAAAGTTGGTCATTCAATAAAAACCTTTCAAATCTATAAGTGGCATTTGGATAAACTTCTAACAAAAGCCTCCAAGCTACAGACCATTTTAAATAAGGTAATTCATAAGGCTCTTCTGACCAAGCGTTTGTCTGCTTGTTATATTTTTTACTTGTATGTGTACGCACTGTAACGTCAGCGTCATCAATTTCAATATTGTAGAGTGTGTTAAAATCCCACTCTAGCTTTTTTGCTTTGGGTTCTTTTGGTGCAGTCATTTTACTCTCCTTTAGTTTGTGTTGTGCCACCTAATAGTTGACTAGCGGCTTTTTTGTTTTTTTCTGACCAGAGATACATATGGTCGAAATATGGAATTTTTTGGGCAAACACCTCAAATATGTCATTTGAGAAACTCAGGTAGGTTTCCATCTGCTTTGCTATTTGAAGCACATGGTCTATGTATGGCACATTGTGGTACGGCTCATATACATCCATCTTAATTGCCTGATGTGGGCTAGACTCTGTTGGGGTAACGTAATCAAAGAAAACAGTTTTGTTTGTTACCTCTCTATAAATAGCCGCTTGTCGCTGATGGTCATTAGTAGGTGTACGAACTTTTCTACCACCAGTTTTTAAATCCCTAACCATGTCTTTATATTCAAAATCTAAGTATCCAATAAAAGGAATAGGAACATCTCCAAGAAATGCCTCTATCTTCCGTTCAATAGCTAAAGGCTCTGTAAGACTCCTAGAAAAATAATATTCAAATGCATTATACCACATTCTTCCAGAGTTGCGTTCTGCTAATGCAATTTGGTTTTCTTCAAAGCCACAATCGTTTGCTTTAAATTTATTGTCAACCCATTCGTATTTAAGTAAATCTCTTAACTCAAATGGTGCAGGGTTGTCATTTACTTGTCCATCTAAATTCTTTTGTAATGCTCTGTGGACGGCAGTACCCATATGAGCCGATATTCCAACTGAGTTGTCAAACTCAACAAGACCATTCCGACCCATCACTTTAAAAACCCAATAACTAGGGTCATGTACAAATTGGTTGATACTAGAAGCACTTAAATGCTCTATATTATATTTTTCAAAAACGCTTTTATTTCTCATTATATTCTCCTATAATTAATTTGTGTAAAACACAGATAAACTATAATAAACCATAAATCAATAGGAAAGATAAAAAAAATGTTATTTACCTGTAAATATAAAACTGAAACTGAAGAAGCTGAAATTAAATTTCACGAAGAATTTGAAAATATGGACGAAGTTTTAAAAATGGATTCGTTGCAGGATGCTCTAGCTATTTTAACAGAAAAATATGAAAGTATGTTTAAAAGTGAACAAGTACAGGAACATTAAAACAGTTGTTGATGGAATTACTTTTGATTCAAAGAAAGAAGCCGCAAGATATAGCGAATTAAAATTGCTTGAAACAGCACACCACATCATGCATTTACAAACACAACCAAGATTTCCCTTAATGGTAAATGGGAAACAGGTTGCAACGTACATTGGCGATTTTAAATATTGGTCACCTCAAGAAAATGATTGGATAGTTGAGGATGTTAAATCCGAAGCAACAAAAACTTCCACATACAGACTAAAAAAGAAGATACTTGAAGCACAAGAACCACCTGTTATAATAACTGAAATCTAGTCATAAGACTGACATAACCCAGTTGGGTTTAGGAATATACCAATAGACCCTCTTACAATATCTGCGGCTATCTCAACGGCTACTGCGGCTTTTAGTGGAATCCGTAAAGCATTTATGGCAGGTCGTGAACTGGAAAGTATGACATCTGACCTCTCAAGGTGGATGGGGGCAGTTAGTGATGTCACACAAGCTGAGAAGAGGGCGCAGAACCCTCCGTTGTTGAGGAAACTATTTTATAAAGACTCAATAGAATCCGAAGCTATCGAAGCCTTTGCCGCCAAAAAAAAATTACAACAGCAACGTGACGAACTCAAGACGTTCATTTCTTTCAGTTATGGCACGAAGGCTTGGGATGAATTAATTTCTATGGAGGGGCAAATACGAAAACAAAGGGCGGCAACGCTTTATAGACAACAGGAGAAAAGAGATAAATTTATTTTTTGGAGTGTACTTATACTTATATTGCTTGTTGGTGGTGGTATTCTTGCTTTGTTTACCTATGGATTATATGTCCTTGATAGCACATGAGCATTATTACAGACCAACTTTGGAAAATGGTGATTTAACGATATGCAGACTGAAGAAGATAGAAAAAGCACATCAAAATGCAAATGGTCAAGATGCCCATGCTTGGTGGTGTCTTTATGAAGGAGCAAATGGATCAGGTTTTTTGGAACTTGTTGACTCATATAGGCAATGTCCAAAAGAAGTTGTTTGTGAGTATGACCCCAAAGAAAAACCACCAAGTATTAAAGATATGTTAAACGCAATGAAGGAGGCATTTAAATGAAACAGTTAGAAGAAAACAGTCGGTTTTCACCCTTCGATTTTGATGGTGACGGAATCGTAACAGATGATGAGATCAATAAAGCAAAAGAGATAAGAGAGTTTGAGGATAAGAGTCGCAAACATTTAGCACAATTACGATTAGCAAGATATAGTTTGATAGCGATAGGAATATATACTTTGCTCCTGTTTATGCCTTTTATTTCAGATGAAAGAATTGCACAGATAACAAAAATATCAGATTTGTTTTATATTAGTCTTTGCTCAGTTGTTGGGGCTTACATGGGTTTTACTTCTTGGGCATCAAGAAAATAAATTTGACTTTTTTAATCGTATCGTATTAAAGTCGATTCACACAAATTAAAATTAGGAGAATACAATGAGCATAGAAGCTATTAATTACGCATTTAAATGTCAGACAAAAAACGCTACACAGAAAGCCGTTTTACTTGTTTTGGCAAACTATTCAAATGAAAACAATCAATCATATCCCTCTATTTCTACAATATCCAGATTATCAAGTTGTCAGGACAGAACAGTTATCAGGGCATTAAAAGAACTAGAAGAAAGTGGGTTTATTCAAAAGATGCCCAGATTTAATGAAAAGGGGCAAACGTCTAATCTTTACACAGTAGGGGGTGACAATATCAGCAGGGGGGGAGTGACAGAAACAACACCCAATACGAAAGAGTATACTATTAATAATATAAAGATAAGGGGTGACAAAAAAGACACCCCCTATACTAATCAATTTTCAGAGTGGTGGGAGTTGTACCCCAGAAAAGCAGGGTCTAAGAAAGAGGCTTTTAAAGTATTTCAAAAGGTATTACAAAAAGAAGATTATAGCACTATTTATAAGGCGACAGATATTTTTAGACTAAATCATCACACAGATATTAAATACATACCACACCCTGTAACTTGGTTACGACAGGAGAGATGGGAAACAGTAACTAAACAAGAAAACAACACAAATTTAAATAGATTGGCAGGTTAAAATGGATAAATTAAGAGAAGCAGGAATAAAACTTAGAAGTTATAGAGTTGGCGACCACAAGGTAACTTGTCCACAGTGTAGCCACACAAGAACAAATAAAACAGACCCATGTTTATCTGTAAAGGTAGGAATAGATAGTGGGTTATGGAATTGTCACCATTGTGGGTTTAAAGGGGGCTATGGTGAAGATAAGCCTGTAAGAAACATTATCAGACCACAAAATCCTATCCGAAAAAATCCAGACGATAATATCTATGAGTATTTTCAGCAAAGAGGCATCAGTAAAAAGACTGTAGATGATTTTGGTATATTTAAATCTGAGTATTCATTTGGACAAGGTAAAGAGGGTTGTATTGCTTTCCCATATTACAAAGAGGGCGAGTTGGTAAACGTCAAATATCGCACCAGAGATAAAAAGTTCAGACAAGAAAAAGATTCCGAAAGAACTCTTTATAACATGGATAGGGCGTATGAAGCATTTAAAGAATCCAAGACAATTATTTTTGTTGAAGGTGAGATGGATGTTTTGAGTTTTTATGAAGCAGGGTTTTCTAATGTAGTATCTTTACCAGATGGTGCAACTAAAACTCCGAAATATGACGATAACGATAAAAGGTTTCAAGCCTTGCGTTCATGCAGTTGGCTCAATGATGCTGAGAAAGTTATTTTGGCAGTTGATAATGACGAAGCAGGAGAGGGCTTAAAACTAGAATTAATACATAGGTTTGGAAAAGATAGGACTTGGTTGGTTGCACATCAGCATGGTTACAAAGACGCAAATGAGTTGCTTGTAGGGATAGGTGTTAGAGCCTTAGAATTGTGGGTAGAATTAGCAAGCCCACATCCGATTGATGGGTTATATTCGGTTACAGACTATGAGAAGGAAGTTCTGCAAATATACAGAGAGGAAACTAAAAAGACGTTTTCCACAGGGTTTTTAAAACTCGACTCATTATATACTGTGATGCCTTCAACATTTACAGTTGTTACAGGTGTTCCAAATCATGGTAAGTCAAACTTTTTAGACCATGTTATTGTGAATATGGCGAAAAAACATAATTGGAAATTTGCAATATTTTCTCCAGAACACAGCACAGCTATGCACATTAGGAGGTTAGCAGAGAAGGTTGTAGGTCAGCCGTTTGACAGAGGTGTTACTGAAAGAATGTCAGAGGATACATTGACACAAACACTAAAGTTTTTAAACGACCATTTTTTCTTTATTGAAAGTGACGATACAGTACCTGATATAGATTGGATTTTACATAAAGTAAAAGCTGCTTGTCTTAGGCATGGGGTTCAAGGGGTAGTGATAGACCCATACAATGAAATATCGTCAAACAGAGAAAACAATAAAAGAGAAGATGAGCATATAAGAGATTTGATAAGTAAGTGTAAGAAATTTACTAGGTCACATGAATTGGCAATGTGGATGGTTGCCCACCCTGCAAAGATGCAAAGAACAGCCGAGGGTATTATACCACCACCAACATTATATGATATAAGTGGTGCGGCTCATTGGAACAATATGTGTGACGTTGGGTTAGTAGTTCACAGGGATTTTGAAACACATCAGACTAGAGTAATAACAAGAAAGGTAAGGGAGCAGGGGTTATATGGTTCAATAGGTGAAGTGTATTTTGACTATAATCTCAGCACCCATTTATATGAATGATATCAGATAAGAAATATAACATTATATACTCAGACCCCCCTTGGAACTTTAAAACATGGAGCGACAAAGGGGGTGAAAAGTCTGCAACAAACCATTATGGATGTATGTCAATTAAGGATATAAAAAACCTTCCTGTAAAAGACATAGCAGATGATAATTGTGTTCTGTTCATGTGGGTGACATTTCCAACTTTAGATTTGTCGTTTGAAGTTATAAAAGAGTGGGGTTTTAAATACTCGACCTGTGGGTTTGTATGGATAAAAACAAACAAAAATTTTGCAGTAAATCAAACATCCTTCTTACCAGAGGATAGCTTTAATACGTTTACAGGGTTAGGGTATTGGACAAGAGCAAATGCAGAAATATGTTTACTAGCAAAGAAAGGCACTATTGAAAGACAATCAAGGTCAGTTCATCAACTGGTATATGACCCTATAAGAGAACATTCACGCAAGCCTGACTGTGTGAGAGATAGAATAGTAGAACTGTGTGGCGATTTACCCAGAATAGAACTCTTTGCAAGACAATCAGTTAAGGGATGGGATAGTTGGGGTAATCAGGTTGACAAATTTGATAAACAATCATAAACTCCACACACTTGTTTATTCTCCCTGTCACAAGGACGTTGACAAGTTAATTTGTGTTGATAGGGGAGAAGGTCAAAACAGTCGCCTGTTTTTATCTGCTCGATAGTGACCTTCCCCCTATTTTAAATACGAGCAAATGCAAAAGATGGTTAAAACGAAAAAAAGAGATTACAAGTAT
>VTLG01000853.1_pt1 | contig 27974 bp, 36 predicted proteins | sample 4694571 | NCBI WGS metagenome assembly VTLG01 (sample SAMN12604809, study PRJNA352737) | marine metagenome | biome: ENVO:00000447; feature: ENVO:00000209|ENVO:00000569|ENVO:01000036; material: ENVO:00002151; isolation source: viral sequences binned using virsorter ...
TGTTCTCGTTTGTGTGTTTGCTAGACTTATGCTTCGCTCTTGTGTATTTACCACATATGTAGCACTCATAATCTCTGCTGTTTCTTCAGTTTCTACAGCATCTACCAACAGCGTCCTGTTGCTTGTTATGGTACCAATAGTTCTGTCTTGTGTTACAGTAACACGATGTGACACAATCTTTCTAGAGGCAAATGTAAGCAGTTCTCTCCAAAAGTTCACATCTGACCATTTTGTTATTGCGTCTTCTGTTTGTGTTTCTAATCTTTCTGCTTCTATTGTACGTATGTGTTGTCTTGCTATACGTGTTCTATTTTGTGCGCCTGCTGTGATTTTGTTGGATTGTTTTACAAGTGCTACAGTTGGTTGTGATAATGTAAATGCTGTGCTAAACGTTTGTGTTCCAAATGGTACTGTAGGTGTTGTTGTTTTTGTAAAACTTGCCGCAAGTGTTTTTGTTCCACTTTCTTGTCTAATACCACCTACCCTATCAAACGCAAATGTGCTGTTGAATGCTGTTGCTGGAAAGTTGAATATGTGTATTCTGCCAGTGTTAGGATCCATATCAGTACTGATGTTAAATGTTCTAGGTGGAAACTTGAATATGTGTATCTTGTTGCCTGTAGTGTCAAAACCAATAGAAGTGTTTATTGCTACACTTGGTGGTACAAATATGTGTATTCTTCCGCCTGTTGTTGTAAACGCAAAACTACTTGCCAATGTTTTTGTTGTTTTTCTAAACACAACTTCTTGTTTTGTTAGTGTAAATGAAGTGTTCAATGTTGTTGCTGTTATGCCTCTACGCATATCGCCACTTTGTGTTGTTGTAAATGACACTGGAAAACGTACCTTACCACTGGTTATGCCTACACCACCTTCGAAATCATCTGTAAAACTAGTTGCTAGTGTTACAGCACCACCGTCAATATTGATTCCTGTTGTACTTGTTGTTGTAAATGCTATTGGAAAAGATGCTGTAGGTGGTACAAATACGTGTATCTTGTTGCCTGTTGTGTCTAATCCTACGCTGGTAGGCAAACTTATTGCTGTGTCATCTTTTATAACCAAATGTCCTGTTGCTTGTATACCAAAACTGCTGGCAAATGTGTTTGTTGTAGATATTATTACAGCAGTTTTGCCTACTGCTGTTATACCAAAACTAGCATCCATGCTACCAACTGTTGCTGTTTGTACTACACCAGCTGATGTTGGTGCTTGTGTAAAACTGCTGTTAAATGTTATGCCTGGAAAGTTGAATAAGTGTATTCTACCTGTTGTTGTGTCTAAGTTTATACTGTTGTTCAAGTTTAAACTTGCTGGACTGCGTGTCATTTTAGCACTTACACTTGATTGTGTAAAACTGCTGTTGAATGCTACATTACCACTGGTTAGTGCTATGTCTAACAATAGTTTAGATTTTACAAAACCATGTTGGAATGTGCCTTGTGGTGGATACACATATGCTAGTTCTATGCCTACTGTGCTTAAATCTGTTCTTGTTTTTGTGTTTGAATATACAGTTAAAGGGATTTTGTTAAAAGTTATAACAGGCACATCACCATCTGCTTCATACACATCTCTGTTGTACTTAACACCTAAGGAATCTGCCATTATACGTCCTGTTGGCGCACCACCTATGATTGTGTCTACAGTTGATAGTGCTAAAGAACTTGTTGTTAGCATACTTACTTTGCTGTCCGGTGGCGTACCATTGTTGTTGATGTTTTTGTAGTTGCCACTAATGAATATTTTAGGTGTTTGTCCATTTATTTTAGGTGATGTTGTAGGTGTGCCATCTACATTTCTAAATATTGCTCTATTGCTTTGTATGTCTAAGTCTACAACTTGATCATCTACAAAAAAATAAGCACCTTGTTCTCCGCGGAATGTACCGTGTTGCCTAGGATAAGAACTTGAATGATTCCAACCAGTTGCTGTACTGCCTACACCAAAATATTGTGCGTGTATAGATGTTTTTGCGTTTGAAAGTATACCTAAATCATCGGATAACAAACCAAAACTAGCTTCCAATAATGGTGCTTCCGGGTCGTTCAACGCAACAGTACTGTCTGAAGCTACTCCATTGAAATATGCTTTTATTGTAGGCGAACTGCCTGTTGTAAAACTCATTGTAAAGTTGTTCCAACCAGTTGTTAAAATATTTGTTCTATCATTCCATCTACCTTGTACGAAGTTTCTTGCTGTGTTGCCATGTGCTTGTGTATCATTGCTAGGATAACGGAAACTAAAAATACTTGCGTTGCCACTTTCACTGTGATCTATTTGTATGCTTCTGTTTCCTTGTTTTACAAGTGTTAATCTATCTGCTCCAGTATATGTTTGTGCTGAAGGAGGTAGTGCGAAACTGTAATAAGCATTCGGATCATCTGCGTGTATAAACGTTATAGGAATAGTTGTACCATACCACCATACACTTACAGTAGCACCGCTAAATGTTTGTGAAGCATTTTCATTTGGAAAGCCACTGAATAGATTTGTGTCCCATTCACCATAACCTCTAGTAATACCTTGTCCTATTGTCCAACTGTTGTTGGATATTAGTGAAGGATTTCTGTCTATCAAATCAAAATGTGTTGTTGGTGACTGTTCGCTTTGCGTTTCTAACGGATTTTCATTTTCTGTTGCTTGTGCTCTGCTGTGTTTTATTGTACTAGACTGTGCTAGTATGTGTCCTGGCAAATAATCTATAAATCCACTGTATGTTGCCGCTTCTTCATCTTGTATGCTTGTAAAGTTTACCAAACTGTCTATCTTAAACTGTTCTGTTTGTAGTGTACTTGGCCAACTAGACAAATCCATGTTGCCATATGCTATTATACTGTCTCTTTCAAATGGTACATTGGTGTTGTTAGGTGGATCATCTACTTTTATAGCATCTTGTACAACTGTAAAATCATTCATTGTAACAGGAGTTATACTTGCTTTGGTTTTTCCTGTTGCTTTTATCCTTGCTTTTACATTTTTTATTTGTATGTCTGGAATAGTTATTGTAGTTGTATTTGATTTTATAACTTTAAACCAAACACTTACAAATCCATCTTCAATATCATATGTGTCTAGTGTAACTGTGTATTCTGCTTCACTAGTGCCTATGCTTGTGTTAGAAAAAACAGTTGACGTTGTTCTTGTTTCTAATAAATCTGATTGCGTAGGTTGTTTTGCTGTAAATGTAACTACAATGGCATCTGAAGCACTGGTAGGAGTACAAGCATAGTATTCTGTAAAATCAAATACCAATCTTATTCTACCACTGTCTGTTAAATCTCTGCTGTTTTCTAACTGTACAAACTGTTTGTCTGTAACACTAGCATCATATTGTGTTACATAATCACTTGTTATGTAACCTGTTTCTATAAAAATGTAAGTTAAAGGATATTGATTATAATCAAGTATTCTTTCCCAACTGCCCATGCCACTTGCTGATGTTAAATCAACAGGATCAGTTTGAAATATACTGCCTTTATCACTTTCTTCTTCTGCTTGTTTGCTAGAACGAAATATAGCTACAGCCTTACGTGCTTCTGTAACGTGATTTACATTATTGTTAGATGTTGCTATGTGGTGTCCACAATCAACTGCTAATGATGTGTTAAGTGTTGCCCCTGCTGTAAGAGTTGCCATTCAGCATCTCCTTAACCAGCACTAACTTTTAGCGTACCACTGTCGTTCCATAGTTGTCCAGCATTTGTTGGATCGCTAGTTGGCAAGTTAGGCAAAACTACTTTTATTGTTTCAATACTTACTGTGTCTTGTCCAGCATCTACTTTAATAGCATTTGCTTCACTATTGGATTCAACTCTAAAATCAACATCATTGCTGTCTTCATTAATAACAACACTATCACCATTAATATCTAAACATGGTGTCATGCTGTTATCACCATTTGCTGTAGCATGAAACTCTAATCTTGTACCATTTATAGATGTTGTAAAGTCTTCTGTTGCTCTTATGTACATAGCTCCTGATGTTGGTGCTAAACTTGAACTGTCATGGCTACCAGCACCAAAAAATCCACCTAATATTTGATTGGATTCAACTGCCGCTTGTGTTGTGTTTGTGCTGTCTTTATTTTGTCTTACAAACCATATGTTACCAAATGCTTGATTACCACTGTTTCTGTCAGTGTTTGGTGAAGTTAAACTACCATGCTTGTCATTTGCTAAAAATGCCAATGTAGGCCAACTGAAGTCACTGTCATATCCACCTGCTGTGCTACCATCACCTGCCGATGTTGATGTTATTTGTATACCTTCGTTGTACAATAGATTTGTTGTGGGATCATCACTGCCTGCGTCAACACTTAAAACACTTTTGATGTGTGCCGCACCACCAGTGCTGTTGCTGTTCCAACCAAACTGAAAGCCGGGTCCTGCTGTGCCTGTTGGTACACTAGGATTCAATGCCATGTCACCTGCTTCAATGTCAAGTCTCGGGTCAACAGTTCTTATGCCTCTGCCGTTCATCACATCTTTTGTGGATATTCTAACTTTACCTAAGTCTGCTAAATCACCTTCTGTTTCATTGTTAACAAAACCTGATGATTGATACTGTAATGCTACTGCGTTTGTACCTATTGATGTAACACCACTGATTGTTCCTTCTACTGGTTGTCCTGCCGCTGTTGTTTGCGATGCCGCCCAAGTACCTGTTGTGTATTGTAAGTAAACTATTCTTTTTGATGTGTTTACATCACATATTTTACCTGTAGCACCACTTGAACTTGTTAGTGTAGCACCTGTATCACCTTTATATGGTGCCATCAAATCCATTGTTGCTCTTGTGCTTCCGCTACCATCATCTCTTGTTTGGAAACTTAAACTTGGATGTATGATACCACTACCACTTTCTGCTTTTGAATGTGCTCCTGTTAAATCTTGTATAAGTTGGAAGTTCATTCTACCACTAGCTTGGTCGAAAAATAATCCTGCTTGTGTTGTGCCTGATGTGTCATTGTCTGAAGCATTTATACGTAGCATTGTGCCGTTTTGTGAAACACTTGTAATGTCATTGTCGTGTGCTACGTCTGGTGCTGTAAGTGTGTCATCACCTGTTATTTCTTGTGCCGCCATGTTAAGCTGTCCACTCATTGTGGTTGCTCCTAAGGCAGTTGTACTAGCAGTTGAATCCAACGCACCTGTCATTGTAAGACTTGATTGTACTAAAGCTGTTATTTGTGACGCATTTATTCTTTTTTCTGTTCCGCCATCTGATATTAACAGTTGATCAGTACCTGCTACTGTTATGCCTGTACCATCTGTAAATCCATCGATGTTTAAACTTGATAATGCTGTTTTGTCTGTCCAAGTTAGTACACCTGAACCATCTGTTGTTAATACTTGTCCACTACCACCATCTGTATCAGGCATTGTTAGTGTGTAGTTTGTGCCTATTGTTGCTGGCGCTTTTATTTGTAGATAATGGCTGTCGTCATTGTCATAAAGTTGTAAAATACCTACAGCTGAACTGCCACTGCCTTTTAAAGATAATGTACCTGTAAAATCATCTGTTGTGTTTTCAAGTTTGTCTGTTTCTAAGTTTAAGAAGTTTGAATCCAACTCAGAATGTGTTAAAGCACTTCCTTTTGGCTTGTTATCTGATGTAACAGATGTGCTTGTAAGTGTTCTCGTTGTAAGTTTAGCCATATGTGCTATCTCCTTGTTTATATAAACTATTTGTCGCGATGTATGTATTTATAATAAAAAAGGGCTATGCTTTTACACATAGCCCTAGTAAGGGTGATATGATATAATGTCCTACGCTTATACCAACACCTATATTATATTATGCTTTGTCACGCTTGTCAACCGTTTTTATGCGATGAATGGTTGTTTTTGATACATTGTATACGTTAGCTAGTTGTTGTAGTGTTAGATTGCTGTTGCGTATCTGTTTGCGTTGTTGTGTTGTTATTTTGCGTACAAATCCTTGCCTGCCTGCTGAAATCATGTCTGTAATATTTTGCTGTTGAGTGCCGGGCTGTAAATGTTGTGGATTTACACATAAAGGATTATGGCATTGATGCCTAATCACTTGTTTGCGTGTAAGTTTAGTGCGGTGATGTAGTTCATATGATAATCTATGTGCTAAATGCCTCTTGCCGTGTATGTATATTCTGCCATATCCGTTGTTTTCGGATCCTTGCCATATCCAGCAGTTATCAGTTATTTCAATATTTCTATATAATCGCCAACTTGTGTATATCCAAATATCATCTTCATCGGTACTTGGAACAAGCACTACATTATCACCCATGTATGTTATTTAAGGAGATATACACATTGGTTTTGTTATGTTTTTTCTAGTAAGGCATTTGCCTAATGGCAAATGGTTAATACTTCGTATAACTTTTCTCTTGTATTGCTTGATGTAGATGTTTTGTTCATACTCCACCTGTTGCCAGGTGAAGCATTTACTTGATGTGAGTGTCAAGCCCCTAACTCCGCAAACCTACTATCGAGGGCCTCTACCTTATCTTGCTTTTTTTACATCCATCGGTGTCGTTGGAATACGATATGATCATTGGTTTTGTATTCTGTTAAGCTACAGCATTGCTTATTTGCGTGTGTACGTTTTACCATACCTTTTCCACAGTAGTATTACAACCGGCCTACCAACCTTATGTGCTGTTGTTTATAATATATGTGTAAGTCCTTTACAATATACACTCGTATTTAGCTAAACACCACTTAAAACCGCTTAAAACAGGACTAAAGGGGTGTTTTTTAGCACTTTTAACTATTGTACTATAAGTTACATACAAAAGTAAAGAACTATTTTACTATTGCGAAGAGTCTTCGCGTTTTTCTTGTTTTCTTTGTAGTGTTTGTTGATATTGTTTTTTCCACCTAGCGGAACCTACCGGTTCTACTACATATAACCAACCACCTTTTCTTATTTTACCACCATTCCTATAAGGAACTGCTTTGTATATGCGATGATCGTCCAGTTCTGAGTTTGTCATTTTTCTATATAACCAAATATATTGCGGTGTTTTAGTATTTTCCATTGTTATTTGCCTTTTGTGTATAAATACATTTGTAAACTTGTTCTAGGCATAGTATAGTTTACTCCTATTCGATTAGAGTGATGCTTTCAGGCATATTATCTTTCCTTTACAAATATACACTATAAAGCATCACTCTTTATTTTCTAATATTTTTATTTCTTCTTCAACTACATTGATGTAGTGTGCGTTACATTTGATATACCAATCTAAATCTTCTTTAGGGCGAACTTTGTCTGTTTGATATCTTTTTTGTTTTACTTTTAGTTGTTCAAGTTCATTGTACAGATAGTTTAATCTGTCTTCTGGGGACATTTTCTTTTTACCGAAGTGGTTTACCATTATAATCCTGCTAGTGAAGCCAATATATATAACATTGTAAATGTTAAAGCACCTATAAACAATATTTTTACCATAAACTTCTAACAAAAGGAATGAACAATGACGCTACTAACAATAGCAGTATTGCCCACAATCTCATATCTAGTTTTTTTAAGTCATCTGCTAGATGTTTTAAATGATTATCTCTAATAACTTGTACATCCTTGTGTAACAATCTCATTTTAGTGTCAATAGCTTTAGTGTCTATTTCTACTTGCGTTAATCTGTCTTGTTCTTTCTTGTTCATTATGTAAAATAAAATCCTTGTATTTTTAGTGCCATTGTACCATCACCGCTGTTGATGTTACCATTAAAATCTCTTATTGCTGGAATGTTTTTATCTCTGCTATCATCCGCAAATGAACTACTAGCCTCTCTAATCATTCTAAACTCTAAACTATTAGATGATGCTGTTGTTTTAGCGAAAAACTTTGGATCCGGTTCCCATTCTAAAGTTGTTGGCCAACTGCTAGATAATACGCCGTCTGCTAACAATATGCGTAAGCTATTTCCTGCTTCGTGTGTGCTTGTTGTTGTAGATGCTACTGGCAAGTTTATTGAAAGCTGTGCTATACTACCGGGTGCGTCAGAATATAGTAAGTTTGCGTGTATAAACACATCTAAGTATGTCATACCGCCCATCGGAATATAAAAACCTTCTTGTGTTGTGTATGTTATTGTTACTGTGCCTTGTGATGCTGTAAAACTTGGCGTGTAAGTTAGTTTGCTGTTGTTAGCTACGTTTGTTAGTTCATCAAATGCTGTTTTTATATCAGCTCTTGCTAACGTAGGAGAATCAGTGTTGGAATCCAAGTTTGCTGTGTTAATGTTGTTTGGATTTGCCCAAGCCATTGTGTTCTCCTTAAGACGCCGCTACTGTTGAATCATCATTGAAATATTTCCAACCACTGCCTGTTGAATATATTGGTTTGTTTTTTGATGCTCCAGCTCCGTCTGTTGTTAAAAATGCTACGTCCCCTGCCGCTGGTGAACTAGGCAAACTAGCATATGCTACAGGAGCCAAGTTAATGAAACTTGTTATCTTAACCATGCCAGTTGTTGGCGTTAGATTAAGATTTTTATCTGTTGCTGTTTTTATACCTTCACTTGCGAAGAATAAACCATCTGTTTCTAGTTTAACAGCACCACCAGTTGTGCCTAAACCATTTATAACATTTATTAGCTCACCTAATGCCGCTTGTAAATCAACTCTTGCTAGTGCCGGTGAATCCGAAGCACTATCTAAGTTTGCTGTTGATACGTTTGAACTGTTTCCCCAAGTCATTTTCTAATCTCCTGTACTTGTATTTATTTTGCTTTTTCTATTCCTAAAAATGTTTCTCTAACATCTGGCAAGTGTCTTACATTTACGTCTGCTGTCCAGCCTGTTACTTCTGTACCACTGCTGTCTAACATCGCAAAACGCCCACCGTTTTGTTTGTTTGTAATAAATGGCGTAATATCTTCTTTACCACTTACAAAATGCGGAGTAATATTCATGCTTACAACACCAGCCCTACCATATGCTGTTAAGGCATATTGATCAGGTGTTAAATCTGTACGTTTTGTAAATGTGCTTTCAGTAGCATCTACAAATGTTCTTTCCACTGTGTCAGATTTAAATGAAGTTGATACATTTGTTAGTACTGGTTGTCCGCGTGTTTGGTCTCTGAAAAACTCTTCTACGAATACAGTTATTCTTATGTATCTTCCTTTAAATCCATTTGGACTTATAAAATATGCTACGCTAGATACTACACCTGTATAATCATCTGTATATCCTGGCTCTGTACCATCTAAAACACAATACGTAGCTATCGTGCCTGTTGCTGTGTTGTCTACTGTGTACTGTCCTAGTTTATGTGAAGAAGATAAGTCACTGCTTGTTTCATGATATTCTATAGCTACTTTAGGTGTGCCTGTACATTGTACTATTATTTCAGGATACACATTTTTTATTGTACCTAAATCAATAATATTACTTTGCCATCTTAAGGGTGTTCCTTTTGCCCCTGTTGCTGTTTCAATAGTTGTGTCTGTATGTTCTATCCATCTAGTGTAACTGCTCCAAGCAGTTTTATCTGCCCAAGTTATGTCACCTTTATTGTATAAAATACCATCTCTAACTATACCATTGTGTGTTGCCATTAATCAAATCCTGTTTGTGCTGTGCTTGTATTTACATCATCAATACTTAACGGGCCGCCGCCTTCTCCTGCTACATCTTGCGTTCCTGGTGACAAGCCTCCAGTTGCCGCCGCAGTAATAATAGTTTGATCCCCAAATGGTACTGTTATTTTGCTCCATTGAAAATCATCTTGTCCTCTAGTGCCTTGGTCTATTCTTTCGGCAGGAGTCTGGCCTGTTGATACATAAAATACTTTATAGTATACAACAGCACCCGGCCTAATAATATCACCATATCCGGATATGTCTGTTCTTGTTACATTTATTCTGCCATCTACACCTATGCCACTTAATATTTGTGCTATTCGACTACCATCATTTCTTAAACTGTATTGTAGTATTGTGTATGACCTGTTGCTATCTGAAAAAACACTAGGATCCACAATAAACTGTACATAACCTATGCCATTGTTTTGATATGCTCTAACGCTAACAACTTTAGTTGGTGTTACAACAGGTACACAAGCACCTTGTCCTCCGTTAGCACTTGGATCCCATGTAAAGCCTGGCCCACATTGTTGCGGATTGTCTGGAACACATCCTCCAATAGTGCCATCATCATTTTGTTTGTTTTCATCGTAGTGTTGTCCTGGTGGACAAGTAGGTGGTGGTCCTGATCCGTTGTATACACAACCTTTTCCTTCTACAAATATGTAGTTAGGTGGACATTGTGGGGGTGCTACAACATTTATAGCTGATACTGTAAATATTTCATTTCTATGTTCCATTAACTGTAAGTCAACTGTGTTGTCATAGTTAAGTTTTGTTGAAACAACCCTAAACAACATTTCTGGAGCTGTCAATGAAGCTGTTTTAGATGTTGTTGTTGGTGCTTTAAACAAATAATCTGTTATGTTTGTACCACCTAATGCTGTGTTGTATTGGTGTGTTATCCTTACCAAATCACCTGCTACAATGCTTTGTCCTTCATTTGTTATTTTTATGCTTACTGCTAGTTGGTTTCTTGATCTATCTACCAAATATTTGGCATACTGTTGGACTCTATAAAAGTTTGTAAGCGTTGGATGTGACGTTGTTAGTATTAATGGTTCACCATCTTCTGCTATGTAGTTTGCGTCCTTGTATATAACTGTATCACTTTCATATTCTTTTGCCGCATTCGCAAATGTAACTTGTGCTTCATTGTATTTGGCATTTTTGTCTTCTGATTGTACTGCTATTTCTCCAATAATCATATCATCTGTTATTTCAATAGCATCTGCTGGATTTTCTCCTGTAAACTGTGAACTGCTACTGTCATATCCACCTTCAAACTTTAATCTATATTTGCCATTTACGTAAGGCAAAAAGCCTCTACAACTTTGTAACAATCTTTTGGTGTTGTTAAACATTGTATCTTCTGTATTGATTACAGCATCACATCTAACTAGTTCTGTTATAACAGTTGGATTGCTAGATAGTACTGCTGTGTTATTGAATATGCTTCTTAAATCAGAAAAACTAGTAAAGTTTATTCTGTTGTCTGCTAATCCTTTTCCATATCTAGGATTACGCAAATAATCTAACAAACAATCTGCTGGATTGTTTGAATATACCATAGATGACACATCTGCTTCATATGTGCTGGTGTTTGTATTTGTATCTTTTGAAGAATATGCTTGTAAAACTTTTTTACCTCTTACTTCTACTTTTATTTCTGGAACGCCTTGCCATGGTGAAGGAGTTGTAGCAGTATTGATAAACTCAAAACGTGCCGCCACATATGCTACACCTCTTAATCTACCATTTTGTCCCCAACCTGGTGCCGCATCTCTAAACATTGAGTTTACACTTTGCGTTTCTGTACCTGGATAAAATGTAAGAACACATAAACTTCTACCTTCTTTATAGTAACTGCTGTCTTCACCTTGCGGTGTTTTTGAAGCTACTGTAAGTTGTACTTGTTCTGTTATTTTATTGTCTGCGCCTCTCGCCGAGTTACCAGCATTCAATACTTCTTGTTCTTCATCATCAATAAAGATTTTTGTAAAACCATCTATTTCGCCTTCTGCTACTGCTAGTATAACATACAAGTATTCACTGTTGGTACCACCAACACCCATGTATACTCTAGTACCACCTATGCGTCTTTCTCCGTATACAACAGGCAAACCTTTTACAGCACTCTGATTGTTTAACAATATGCCTTGGTTTTCTGTTTGGAACGAGGATGGATTTTCGTATTCTGGCATATCAAACGAAAATCCAAAAGCTCCTAAGAAGCCATCTACCACATTTGTTACTAGTTTAACAACACCGCCTATGATGCCACTGACAATGTTGCCTATGCCGCCTAATACATCTCCTACGAAGTCACCTATTTTTCTAAAAAAGTTTTTAAACATTATTGTATCCTTTTACTGTAGTACATTGTATTTGGTTTGTATCCAAGTTTATCAAATGTTCTGTCGTATGCTTTACGTTGGAAAGCAGTTTGTTTTATGCCTACCATAGTATCTACAGCACCTTTAGACTTTGCCCAACCTTCAAATGTGTGTAAAAGTTGTAGTCCATGGTTGCTTTTACCATATTTGTTGCCAGGGTTGTGTACATACCAATGATGTGTTATTGCTGTAGGATGTGAAGACAAACTACTAAAATCTATTGTGCCTGCCAAATATCCAAAAGGAATATTTTTATCATCACATATCACCATTATAACAGCATCTGGATCCAACATCATTGTGTGTATGTATTTTTCACATATGTCTGGATTGAATATGTCTTGCTGTTCATTAAGTTCATATTCTATTTCATATAAACTTATTAAGTGTACAACGTCTTTAGGACCCGCCGGTCTAATATTTGTTAACATGATATACATATTTACTTTCTATCTTGCTCCCCATCTTATGTCTCTAACTTGTGTAGAACTAAAGTCAAAACCAGTGTCATCAAAAAATGTATTTGTACTGTTGTACTGTTTTGTTACACTTTGTGAAGCCTTGTTTGTTTTTCTTCCGTTAGTTGCTTGAAAGTTAGCCCAATGTGATGCTACATTTATAGTTATTGTGCTTTCTTCTCCGTTTTCCATTGCGGAAAAGTTTTTGATGTTGCCATCAAACATCATAAATGTTCTGTTTGTTTGAAAAGCATGATTGTCGTCTAAAAAACTTCTATATATAACTACTCTTTTGTTGATAATATTTGAATGTACAATATCTGAAATGTCGCCTGTAGTTACACCACTCAATGTTACTGCTATTGTGTTTATTTTGATTTGTGTTGTTTCTGATACTGCTCCAAAACCCAATAGTTTGCCTGCCGCTGTAAAAGTAGGCGCACTACTTTCTGGATTTGTAGCACTATCATATGTTATGTCATAATGATTGTCAGTTAAAAACAAGTTGGAGTCTAATAATGTTTGTGAAGCGTCCTTGATGTGTAACTCCATTAAGTGTAGTACTCTAGCACTATCTTTTTCTACTTGTCCGGAGCCATCTCCTACGTATAAAGGTGTTTGAAATCTTGATCCACTGTAGGCCATTATACTGCCTCCACTACATCAAACTCCAATGTCGCAAATCCATCGGCACCTTCAAAATATTTTACACTTTCTCCTGCTAACCTTACAGTAAGTTTGAAAAGGTCTTTTGATTTTACTGTTTCTGTATCTGCTACTGCTGATACTAACGCGGGTTCAAACTTTAATGATGTGCCATCATGATCTGTTACAATATAAGATTTTGTGTGCCCTGAAAAGTTTATCATATCGCCTGCCGCAAACTCATTGCTGTCATCCATAGTAACTGTTGTAGCACCTATAGCCGCCGCACTTGCTATATCTTCACTGTTGCCTTGTGCTCCGCTTACGTTTGCTAGATTGGTAGGTGATATTGTAAATGTTGTTAAACTGCCTTTTTGTTGTACCAAAAAAGCATATATTCTTCTTAGTTTTTCTTGTGATAACTGTGGCATAACTATTCTAGCACTCCAAAAATGTCCACCAAAACTTCTTACTTGTGTTCTACCACTTAAACTTTGTGTTGTAACAGTAGGTTGATTTGAAGTTAGCTCTATTGCTGTTATATCTGTATTCAACGTCGGTGACGCTGTTAACATTGTGTTGAAATGCGTGTGTAATGCCATTACTTTTTAACCTCCGGTTTGTTTACTTTTCCGGATCCTACATATAATCCAAAAAATCCTGCTCCTGCTCCTACTACAACAGAAACAAAACCCGCTTGTGCGTTTGTAGGTTCCGGCATTGCCATAAACCATGTTGTTACTGTGTAAAAAGCATAACAGTACATTGCCATTAACAACCTAGGAATAAATCTCCAGTTGCCTAACAGTTCAGGAATCTCGCATTTGATAAAATGCCAAATACTTTTTATTACATTTACAAAAGTTTTCATAACTTAAATCCTTTCTTCCATGATTGTAAACTCCAATATGCTGGAGACAAGTTTTTTTGTCCATCTACTTTGTCTAGTACAGCACTCATCCTAGCATTAAAAGCCTGTCTTCTTGTAGGATTGTTTCTCTTTATGCTCATTCCTTTTTGTCCGAAGTTAACTTTTTTTACATTGCCAGTTGATTGGTCTTTTACATACACTTTAAACTTTTTAACATCGCCTCTCATAGGCTTGTTTAGCTCTACTTTTCTGCCTTGATACTCTGCCATTACGCTGTTATACTCCTTCTACCTGTATCATTTACTGCTTCATTAATGATACCTACAATAGTGTCTCTCTGTTGTGCTAGTGCTACATTAAATGATTGTGCGTCTATGGCGTTTACTGTGAAACTTACATTTACATCTCTACCAAGTTGATTGTTAGGTGTTACATTACCAGTTCTACCAAAAGTTACAAGCTCGGGGCCTGCTTCCCCTACAATGTAACTTTGTCCTGCCGCAACAGCACCACCTTTTTGTCTACCTGAATATGTTTGTTGTGAAATGATTGCTAGTTGCGCCGCACCCATAGCCAATATAGCACCTGCTAAGAAAGGACCAAATATACCACCTTGTGCTAGTGCTTTACCTACACCTGCGGCAGTATTCATGACTGTTTCTGCCATATTCAATGCTTTGTTAAGTTCAAATGCTTTTTTGTTTACTTGTGCTAAATCATCTAACGCTTTTCTGCCTGATCTTTTAGTAAGTTCAAGCATATCTTCTTTTGTAAGTTTTGTTAAATCTAGTTCAGACATCAATCCGCCTTCAATAATACCAAACTGTTCATCTACACGTTGTTTTGCTCTACGTGAACGTTCAGCTTCGTATCTGTCTTCTAACAAACCTCTTAGTTTCAAGTATTCTTCATCAAATCTTATTCTGTCTCCGTAAAAGTCTTCTAAATCTTTCAAGTCAGCTCTGTATTTTTCTGTTTGTAAATCTTCTTCTGTTTTAAAACTGTCTCTTATAGCTTTTACTCTGTCACCTAATCCTTCATCTATTTCTTTTGTTATTTTATCAGTCATGTCTTTTGTTATTGTTGTAGTTTCTTTATCCATTCTCTTAAACTCTGATATGGATTCATCTACCATATCTGGAATAATGGATCCACCAACTACAGCATGGTACATATCACTGAAGAATCCAGTTACATTGTCTTTTATTCCTTTTGCTGTTTCACTTATGCTGTCACCCATGTCTCCAAATACACCTACAACATCATCTTTAAGTGCTATTGCTGTATCGTATATGTTGCCTAATGTTTCTGCTACAGTTTTAAAAAACTCTACAATGCTTTTTACTACGGATTCAAGTACTTCAAATCCTTTTTTCAAACCTGGTAGTGCTAAATCTACCAACTTCATTATAACATCTTGTATAGTAACAAATATGTCAAATGCTAAACCTAATGCTGGTACTAAACCATCTCCTACAATAGTACCTATAAGTTTGAATGTAGGTGTTAGTTTTTCAAATACGCCTTTTACTTTTTCTACTATTGCTGGCATATTTGCTAACAAGTCTGTTGCTAGTTTTGTTAAGCCCGGAAGTAATGGTGTAATGGCATCTGTCATTAGTTTACCTAATGCTTCTTTCATTCTGCCTACAGTATCATTAAATAGTTCTGCGTTTTTTGCCGCATCTAATCCTACAATGTTAGTGTTTTGTTCAACGTCTGCTAATGTTGCCGCTAGTGTTTCAGCATCTCCATTTAAACTTGCGAACTGTGCCTGAATAAGAGGACCAGCTCTACCACCAACTACTTTCGCAAACTCTTCTGTTGTTATTGTGCCTTCATTTAAGGCATTAATCATTGTAGTTAAAAGTTGGTCACCTGATTTTAAGTTACCATTAACATCTAATAAACTATCTCCTAGTTTATCTGTTATTGCTTTGTATGATTTTTGTCCTTCTATACCTGCTTGTAATCTAGAACTTGTTTGTAGCATAGCTCTATCAAATGTTGCCGCATCAATGCCTGCTTCTGACATTGCCATTTGTAACACTTGGAAGCCTCTAAACGCTTCTTCACTTGCGGCTGATCCTGCCGCTCTAGCTGATTTAGCCAAGTTATCAAACTGATTTATTGTGTCTTGTACTTTAGAAACAACACCAAAAGCCGCAAAAGCTCCTGCCGCCGCACCAATGGCTAGTTTAAGTTTGCCAGCGGACTTGGATAGTCCACCCATTGCGCCACCAACACCTTTTAAGTCGTTTTGTACTTGTCCAAATACTTTACCAGTTTGGTTAACGCCTTCTAATATTATTTGCTCTTTGATAGCCATCTTGTTTCTTTTGCTCCTTAGCTCTAATATTTAAGTAAGCCAACCAACCCTTGTATTCTAACAGGGACATTTTCATAACATCACTTACCATAATGTGTAAGTGTTCTGCTACGGCGAACATTGAACGAAGTTCACTGTCCCCTACTAGTTTTTTTCAACGTCTGCCACTGTTTCACTGTTAGCATTGTTGAGTGCTGTAGCTACTTTTATTAACACTGACGGATCCACTTCGTTCATTAACATTGCTCTGTCTGTATCCGCAAAAAGTCTTTTACCATCTTTATTCAATGACTTTTGTATAATACTTTCTACCAATGCTTCCGCAGTTTTGCCTTCAGTAGTTAACTTTAATATTTTTGCTTCAGTTGCCATACTAGAAGTTGCTCTAAAATATATGTCGCAATCCCATTCTGCTACATGAAGCGATAGTTGTTCACCTGCCAACTTTGCTTTAAAGTGTGCTTGTGCTTTTTCCTTAATATTCATTTCCGATTTTGTCATCGTTTTAATCTCCTTGTTCCAATGAACCCAGTGATTTTCCTCACTGTAGGTTTTGTTATGCCTCTGGGTGCTTGTTTTGATGTGCCTTGTTCTAAGAACTGTATGTAAGGCGTAGTGTTTGCTACACTAAATCCGTCTTTATCAGTTTCTTTAGTCCAGTTTTTCCTAGCATACCCAGTACGTTTTGGAGTATTTGCTTGAGCTACACGTTTAGTTTCATTAGCTACATCAGACAACATTTTTTCAATGCTGTTGTTTAACTTTTTAAAGTCAGCTAATCCACGTACGGTTGCTCTAATCATCAAATACTCCTATTAGATAGCCGCAACTGTTAGTGCGCCTGAACCTTGTGCTGAAAAACTTGCTTCAACTACACCGTCTACAGATGAACTTACAGAAAATGAAGTAATAATACAACTACCAGAAAACTTTGAGTTTGCCGGAGTTTGTGATGTGCCATCACCTGATGGATATACTTCAAATGTTGCTAATGTTTCTTGTCCAGTTTTAGACATAAGTTCATCTAGTTTTGCTTGAACTGTGTCTGCGTGGTCAAAATAAACATCACCTGAAATAGTAAATGTAGATAAGCCAGGTTGATAACTTCTTGTACCTGATGATCCCATTGTAGTAGTTTCAACTGTGTCTTGTGTTTGGTCTATAGTGAAAGAACGTAAGTTACCGATAGCAGTAGATGATAATGAATCACCAGAGTCCGCTAGTTTAATAACTCCGTCATGTCCTGTATAAATCGCCATGGTTATTTCTCCTCGTTAATACTGCCAAAATCGATTTCCGTTATTACATCTGCTTCTGCTTCGACTTTGACTTTTGCTTTTTTAGCCTTAACAGATGTCTTTTTTGCTTTTACAGTTTTAGTTGGAGTCCAACTATAACCTTCTTCAGCTACCAATCTTGTGGCTTCTGTAAAACCACATTGTTTGGAATCTTGTCCCTTGTATACTATTCTTAATGCCATATTATACCGTGCCTCGTGTATATTTATATTGAACTGTAAACGTAATATCTACACGTCCTATAGGAAATATTGATCCATCATCTACAGTTACATTTGAAACATAACAGTTTAATGCTTTGCCATTTCTAGTTCTGTCTGCCTCTAATGCTTCTTCTACTGCTTCTATCAACGCATTACGTTGTGTATCAATATTGTTTGTTATAGTAGTAGCACTAGCAGTTGCTCTTACATAGCCTATAACTGTGTAATCTACTTGTGCTAATCTTACGCCACCCATTGTTTCATCATCTCTATCTTCTGACGATGTTCTTACAATGATAGCTGGATATTGTGTTATTGCTAAATCTGATGTGTTTATAGGATTACGTGATACAATAACCACCGCCGGATTAGTGATTCCTTGTAGTGTTTGTACTACGTTTGTTGCTATATCTTCTCTAACTGACATTATCTAACCAATCTGTTGTAGTGTACTGTTTGTTTTTCAGTAGTACCTATAGTACTGTCTGCGTTAAAATCATATTCTACGCCATCTTGTAAAACTAAATCTATTTCTTCTTGCCATTTTGCTTTATAGAAGTCAATCATCATTCTAAATCTGTCTGGTTCCGCACCATGTTGTGTAAGTTGTGGAAGAATATAGTAAGCCAACACGTGAAATACAGCTGATCTTTTAAGTTGTGCCGCTTGTAGTTTTGTTGCGTCCATTTCTAAGTGTGTACGTAAGCTAGAAGTTGTGTAGTTTCTAGAAACACGCGGCCACCAATGTATACGCAAGTATCTCTGTACATCTGCCGTAGTTTTAGCATGATAATCTGTAAAGTCGATTACACCGTATTCTTTTATTTGCGGTTCATATTCTAATAAATCTGCGTCTGTTGAATAGTTGCTCATCTGTATCCTCCTGTTGTAGTATATGTGGGGGTTGCCCCCCACATATTAGAGACATTACAAAATAATCAGTTAAGATTATAATGCCGCGTCCGCTGTTAGTTTAACACCATAAGAGTCGATAAGTTCCGCAACGCCATAACGTGCTGTCGCAACTATCTCATCGGATCTTAGTGAGGCATTACGCTGAGTTTCGATGTTCATGTCAGATTGAATAGCTAGACCTAATGCCGCTGAACTAAAGATAGCCCCGATAGCATCGTCTGAACCGTCAACTGCTACATTTGAACTTTCGAAGATTTGTACACCTGCGATTGTTCCAACGTAACCACCTCTTAATGCTTCGTTACCTAAATCATTAACGTTTGCCGCTTGGAATGTGTTAGTTAACGCTTTTTTGATTTGGTACATTACTTTTGGATGGAATACACCGTAGTATGGACCCGGTGCTGCCGCTGTTTGTAGTTTTGCTACTGCTTTGAACATTTCGTCTACTGTAAGCTCAGTACCTGCTGAACCTTGACCTTCTGAAAAGCCAGTGAATAAACCGATTAAGTCAGCATCGATTTTTTTCGCTAAAGCATCTCCGAAGATTCTACCTAAGTGAGCTACTACATTTTGCTCGCTTGTGTCACGAATCATGTCAGTTAAGTTAGTCATTAAACCAACTTCACCTAATGTGATGTTTTTAGTTGTTGTTGTGATAGCTTGGTCCGCTGAAGTACCCGCCATATCAGTACCTTCTGTTAAGTCAGAAGCTGATACTACTGGATAAATCGGAACTTGTGCTACTTTACCTGAGTTGTTAGGTACATTGTATTCTGTAACTAGGCCTCTCATGATAGATCTTTCAGATGCTGTAAATAAAGCTTCTTGAACAATCGGAGAGATTAAACTAGCTAAAGAAGTAGTTGTTGAGTTTGCCATTGTATTTTCTCCTTATAATAATAGCTTATGCTAAACCCGTTTTCTTACGATATTCAGCATATATTTTTCTATGCTCTGGATTTTTCATGTCCAGTGCTGTTATATCTAACTGTTCACCTGCTTTACCGACATCACCAACTTTCGATGTGCTTCCCATTCCACTAGGAGTAGGAGCTAAAAAATGTTTATTTGCCGTTACAAACTCTTTTACCAAATCAGCGATATCCATGTGTGTGCCATCATCTTTATATCTAATCTGGTTTGTTTTAGGATCTAGGATTTCAACATCTCCGCCTTCACCAAGTCTAACTTGATCTTTCAATAGTTTAGCTACCTGTTGTGGATTGATGCTACCAGCTTTGCTAGCCTCATCTACTAAACTACCATCTACGCGGATAGTTTCTACTGTCTTCATAAGTTGATTTATTTGTGCGTCCTTTTTCTCTGCTTGATCTTTAAGGATGCGTTCAAAATCACCTTTTGCTTTCAGCTTTTCTTCCTTTTCCTTTTCTGCCTTAGTTAACATATCATGATATGTATCAACATCAACACTTTCGTACTTTTTCTCGTACTTACGTCTTTCTCTTGATACTCTATCTGCTACTATCTTATCTAAGTCTTGCTGTGTGAATAGCTTTTCCTTGCTTTCTGCTTCTACATTTGTATCTACTACATCTGTTTCAACAGGAGCCGCAGTTGACTCAGTGTTTTGTATGTCCGTTTCACTCATCGTTTATTCTCCTTTTTTAAAAGTTATAAGTTTAACTCCAATCATTTAGATTGTGTGTGTTTGTATTTATGTTGTTTTAAACTACGTCTAGCTTGTGCTAATATTTCGTAGTCTTGTTGTATTAAAACTGGTACTGGTGTTGAATGTCCTTTAAACTTCGGATGTGAATATAAAAACTCTTCTTCTCTATCCCTATTCAATCTACGCATCATATTGTACAGTTCCCTTGCTGTTAGTTGTGGCGCTGTGTATACTCTTGCCACATATTCATTTAAAGGAAGTATTGTGCCTGTCCACGGTTGTATATCAATCTTTTGTTTAGACCAATATGCTTTACTCCATGGACAAACACTAACTATTGACGCAAAATATTCGGTCCAATCAATATTACTTACGTTTACCGCCTCTTTTGCCACCTTTTTTCTTACGCTTCGCCATTGTCTGCCTCCCTCTCGTTAAAAAACTCTTTAATCTCTGGATGTAACTCCATTATCTGCTCATTAGTAAATCCTTGTTCTACCATTTCACGCATATGTGCTATCATATCACTAGGATTTGTCATAGGTGTGTGTGTAACAGTAGTATTCATGTTAGGTTGTACTGCTTGTTCATCACCTTCCCCACCCCGTTGTGCTTCTATAACTCTTTCTAACACATCTTCATCTGTTATAAGAGCTTTTGCCAACATTATGTCAAGTTCTTTTACTAGTTCCGGATTTTGCGGATTAGTTGCTTTTGCTTCTTTTATAAGTGTGACTTGATTTTCTTTATCATGTATATTGAAACTATCTGGATAGTCCACAACACCATCGAATGTAGTGTTTTGCCATAGTGCCCACATTCTCCATATCTGTTCTTCTGCTAGTTCTAAGTTGTCTGCTTTTTGTGCCAATCTAGCATTTAACAACTGAAACTCAGTGTTAAGTGCTACACCAGAAAGTGTTGTTGTCATTGTGTTTCTAACACCACCCATGTTGGCCATACGATTAATGGAATCAACTTTAGACTTTATAGAGTCTAAGATGTGTTGTATTCCTGCGCCTGAGGGCTCTATCAAGTATGGCTTCAACTCGGGGGCCAAATCATCTGGAATGTCAATGATTGCCCCAGCCCCTGCCGCGGCTTGTGTGCTAGAACTTTTTACCAATGACGGATGATTTGAAATACGTATAAGCTGGTCTACCTCAGATAGCTCGTTGTATATTGCTCTCTGCGTGTCTGCTATATCACTTATATCACTGATACCTGTACCTCTAGCCATTGTTCTGCCTGCGTATACAGGAATAACAGGTACAACACCTATAGGATTTGGCATCATGTCTGTTACTGTGTTTTCGTTGCTTCCGGCGTACCGCTTAAATACTGTTGTTTCTGTTGCTGTTATTGTTCTATAATAAACTGCTTCATCATCCATACCATCTAGTAATGTTATGCTTTCTAATCTGTAAACACCATTCGCTTGTCTAGTGTAACTCCAGTCAATAACGTTTTCAGGTGTTATGATAGATACGTAAGGACGTATCTCTTGTTGTAGTTCTTCTGCTCTTGTGCTTACTGTTGTTGCGGGCTTATCTACCATTACATAAACTATGCCATATATGCTAGAATATGTACTTACATCACGCATGAATGCGTTATAGCTTCTCCCGTCCAAATCACAATCTGTTAAAAATAAATCTAGTGCCGGATCGTTTGTTATGTTACCATAATCTCTTATTGGTGGTTTTCTAAATAAGAAACTGTTAAAAGTTTCGATAACTGATTTACAGTGATTATCTAACGCTGTGTTTTTTATTCTCTGATTATATTCTTCTCCGGACTCTAGAATATATTTTGTTAGATATTGTCCACTTCTGTACTCATTACCACCGTTAAAACTATCGGAATAATACTGCCATCTTTTAATGTTTGCTTTCCATTCGGGATGTACAGGAACTCCCAAATAGTCTAACTTATATCTTGTTTCGAAAGCGTCATATATTGTAGCCATTGTGTTTCCTTTATACTGTTCGTATTGTCCAAGTTGCTGGTGTATTGTTATTTATAACATTTCTTTTAACAGGATATACGTATTCTATCATATATCCAAGTGCGTCTGCCATGTGATCTAGCCCATCACTTTCATCCGGAACACTGGTTCCTTCTTTATACACCATTCTACTTAAACTGTTTATTACATTCTTACATTGTGGCGTAATCCACAACTTTCTTGTGCCATCTGCTGATTGTAAAGCACTATTTACAGCATTTATTCTATCTCGTATACGTGGATGTGCTGGTTTTGCCTTAATATTGAATCCTGCGTTTACAAGTATGCTTAAATCTGTTCTTCCACCCGCACTAGTTTTACGTTGTCTACTTGCTGGGTCAGGAAAAACAGTTATTCTATGATGTGGATACCTATTTTTTATTTCTTGTACCATTTCATCTGTATTAGAGCTGTATATCACTATTTCATCCATTACTAACAAACCGTTTTCATGTTTTTGTGCTACACAACAGGACATAGGGTCAATATTGAAATCTAGTCCTAAAAATAACTCCTTGGTTTCAGGCACTTTTGCTGTGTGTATACTACCTTCATCATAGTTGTAGTATATAATGCCCTTGTATGTGATAAACTGTGACAAATATTCTTGTTCAAATGTACGTTTATCTAAATCTTTTTGTGCTTGTTCTATTTCTTCTTGTGGTACTTGTCCACCATCTATTGTAGTGTATTGAAAACTAGCCCAGTTATCAGGATCCACTTTGCTTTGTTGAAACAAATCATATGTCCAACTTGCTACACCTTTAGGTGTAAAACAAAAGAATGCTTCTCCATTTGTAGTAGACAATGTAGGACGCAATACTTCTGTCCATGTTTTTTGATCTATTTCACTTGCTTCATCTATAACAATACCGTCTGCTAAAATACCTCTTAATCTATCTGGTCTATCTGCTGAACGTAGATTTATTTTACTGCCATTTACAAGTACAATGTTTAAATCAACTTCATTAATCTTTTTTACCCATCTTAGATTACGCAGTTTGTTTTTTAGTGTTTCCCATGCTATTTGTTTTGCCATTCCATGTGTAGGTGCCACATACCATATGGTTTGATTAGGCTTTGCCGCCCATTGACATAACTTACGTATTGCTAGTGTAGTTTTTCCAAAACGTCTACCGCAACTAGCAGTTATAAATCGTTTGTCGCATTGTGCTATTGTTTGTTGTGCTTGTGATAATGGCATCTTAAGTATTTATTTTAGTTTTAGCGTACATAACGACTGCTTACCTGTACACCAAAAGAGTTTTATGTATGTCTCTACCTTTACGCCCTAAGTGTGTTGTGTGGCTATGCTTTGTATTGACCGCTGTTTATGTACGCTTAGGTGGATAGCGTGAGTCCGATGTATTTGGCGTAAACACGATGGTACTATCCACCTATATAGTAAGGCAGATGAAAACTATGAAATAAACTGCCTTAGTATTTTTATTATACTATAGATTAGTTAAGTTTGTCAACTGATTGACGTCTTTTTTTCAATATGTCTCTTAACTGTTTTACTTCTTGTCTTGCTTTTGCTACTTTAGGTGACACTTTGACATCATTAAAAGCATTTAACAGTTCTGCGTCCCACCAAAATCTATAGTGCCTAGGATAACATCCTTCTATCATGGCTTCTAGTTCTGTAAGTTCGCAACCTAGTTTGTGATATTGTTGTCCTTTTGTTAAAAGTTCATGTTGTAACTTTCTATATTCTTCATATTCCTTGTTTGTGGACACTTTGCCAACACCATTCTTTTGTCTTTTTCTGATTGTTTCTAATATTTCGTCTGCTGACATTTCGTATTTCATCATTACTTCTTTATTTTTTGTTTTCTTCATCTTTCATATCTCCATCTATTACTTCAAACTGTCTACGTTTGATCCTTGTTAATATTTCATTTGCTTCTTTAAGTCTTACCAAGTTATCTAACTTGTATAACTTTTCACGCAACTCTCCATAATCTTCTACTGTTAGTTTTTGTGTTTGTCCCGCAACATATATGTCTAATATATGTCCTAACAATACACGTTCATCATATGTCCATTCTTCCATTAGTTTATTACCGGTTGTACTTTGTATTCTTCTAAGTGTGCTAGTTCTTCAGGTTGCCACGCAATCAAATGATCTAACATTCTGTTTGTTCTTTCTATGTGTTCCTTGTGTAAAGGACTGTATGTGCCTAACTGTTTACTTTCTTCAAATGCTTGTAAAAAGTAAACCAACATTTCTTCTATTGTCCAAGTTGTGCCACATTGATAAGTTGGATTGTTTAAGAAATGTTTGTATTGTTGGCTTGCTTTGTCTCTTACTTCTTCATAAGGAGAACGCCACAGTCCTTTACCACCCCGCGGATATCTGTTTCCTGTTTTAGGATTGATTTGTGTAAACTTGTGATTGCTAAACAAGTGTTCATGTTGTAAACTGTTGTTAAAATATGTGCCTATATCTGATACCATATTTTCATAGTGAGTGTATATGCCTTCACCATTGTCTTTTATGCTGTACAGTTGTGTTCCTTTATTGTTTACTTGTTGTTGTCCTATGCTTTGATAATAGTTTTGTTTAAATGTGCGTTGTTTACATTGCCATTTTCTCATATCTTTTGCCCCACGTACTTAGGTGTTTTGTTAAACACCATTTCAGCTTTTTCAATAGCTTGTTGTTCTCTTTTGTGTTGTAGATTTGCTCTAATATCGCGTATAAGTTTCAAACGATATTGATTTTTTTCACGCATTCTGCGTATTTTGTCTTGTATTTCAGTTTTCATTTTGTTTATCTCCCTTACTATTATATTACTACATTTTCCTCTTTTTGTAAAGACTTTTTTCCTCTTTTTTTGGAAGAAAATGTTTCACGTTTTTCTTCATATGCTTTCTACCCTATATTCTGTTGTGTTAAACAGTTTATTGAGTTTATCTGCTTGTGTTTGTGCTGATGCTTGTGTAACAAAAAATAATCTAGCATATTTCCTATATGCTTGTTTGCTATCCATAGACATCACATCCTCTCTACACAATGTAATCCAATCTTCGCCCTTCTTAACACCCCACATAGTGTCAAATCCTAATGCGTGTGTTTCCATATGGTCTCCGCTTTTAAATATTGAATCCAGTTTTTTATATACAAATGGTCTTGGCATTATATCTCCTCGAATAAATCAAAATATTTTGTTTCAGGTGACCATAAACAACGTTGCTTGTGGCCCCATTCTCCTATTGTAAGCCCTGTTGTAGCTTTTAGGTGTTTATCATGTTCTTTTAATCTTTCTTTACGTGCTATAGTGCTGTCCCATTTTAGTAATCCATATGGATTAGCATTAGCACCTGGATTTTTGTATTGTTCATGATAAGCATTTATTTTAAATACTGTGCTTTTGCCTCTAACAAGTTCATTAAGTGATGCTTGTTCAAGTATAGCACATTTTTTATATTTTTTTGTAAGTTGAATAGCATATCTAACATCTCCACCATGCCACGCAAAACTATCATCATAGTACTGTTGTTCATTGTGTATAAATGTCATGCTACCTTTTAAATGTATAGTAGGAACAAATGTCCATTCATCTAAATCAACATCCGGATATGGTGATTGTTGTGGATTGAACGGAACCCATGCCGCAATGTTTTTTTCGTCTGCTAAAGCACATATATTATCTAGTTCTTGCGGAACTAAATGTGTGTTCATTTTGTCCCAATACAATGTGCTGTCATTGTCCCACATTCCCATCCATTTCCAATCTGTATTTGCGTAATGTTTTAGTACAGCATTTCTACTTTGATCACAAGTGCCTCTTGCTATAGGAATAACTTCATCGAATCCATCGAAATGTGTATCATTTGGATGTTGTGTAAAACAAACAAACTTGTGTCCATATTTTTTCCACAACGCAAAATCTTCTTGTTGTTTTACAAAATAACGTGTGCGATATTGGAACAATGTCTCACCTAGAGAGTTTGCTACTTGTTCATCGCCTCTATAATCTATTATGTTGATATACATTGTATCTCCTCTACTAGTTATTTATTAAAGTAGTACTTATTATACTACAAAACAGAGGATTTGTCTACTATATTTCATCACTCCATGGAAGAGGTTGTGTTTCTTGACTATCTATTGGATTTTCACTCTGATTAAGCATTTGTTTTCCAAGCCAAATAAGCATAGTTACGTTGCCTTTCATTGCTACGTCTATTTGTGCCCTTCTTAAACCCTGTTTTGTTGAGTTGTATCCTTTTTGTATTAAATCACGAAAGTTGTACTTTAGTGTTTCTCTAGGAATGTTAAACCAGTCTGCTATTTCTTGATAAGAACAGTACAAACAGGCAAGTTTGTACACTTCATCGGGTGGAATAACACGTTTATTATCCCCTCTACCCACAACGAGGCCTTGCTTTTCCATTGTGCCCCATTTTTCATGTTTACGCTTGTATTCTTCTGCTTTGTCTTGTTTGCTTTGCTCTACAGATTCCTTATTTTCTTCCATAAGTGCCTCCCTTTTGTGTTACGGGTGTAGTATCACCCAACCATTTATAATATTATAAATGTATTTCTTCGCATTTCACTCTAAAACGCTTTACAGCAGTGGTAGAGTTAGCAGTTACAATAGTGCTTTTGATTGTGTAAGTGGTGCCAGCAGTACCTCCACTTAACACAACTGTTACACTTTTGTTGTTTGCCGCTTTTGATGAACTGTCTATTGTTATGCCACTTGTAGCAGTAAAAGAAAACGTGTTTATTGTGTCTCCTGTTGCTAGGAAGTTGCTGTAGTCAATAGTGTAGTCCATAACACTTTCCGGATCCTTGCGAATAAAGGCCCCAGTGTTGTCTTGTTCAAATCCTGTTGTTGATGCCATTCAACTGCTCCTTAGTTTAATGTAATAGTTAAACTACCTGAGTTAATCTGGAAAACGTCTCCTGATGTAACTGTTTTTGGTGAGCTTAAAGTTCCGTAAAACAATAAGTTACCACCCGATGCCGCATCATATATGCCAATGTCTGTTACGTTTGCTGAATAGTTACCATTTGCTGGTGGAAATGAAACTGTGTTGTTGTTAGATACACTATTGTTCGTAACTGCTCCAAATGTTACAGATTGTCTCGCATAATCATTACCTGAAATCTCGTTTGATCCGTCGTTTGCTTCTCCTGGTGATCCAGTGTGTAAACTTACGAAGAATGATAATGATGATGTGTCGTAGTTGGCACCATTAGTACCAGCATTTCTCATCAAATGCTTTAATAAAGTTGTTTCTAAATAATCGCTGGCCGCTGTCATATTAATAATCTCCTTGTATACAAGTTTGTGTTTGTATTTATGTTAATCTTTCTGCTTGTATTGTTCTCTGCTGTACATCAGTGTCAATACTGCGTGTTTGTGTAGGCGTAGCATATGTTCTCGTTTGTGTGTTTGCTAGACTTATGCTTCGCTCTTGTGTATTTACCACATATGTAGCACTCATAATCTCTGCTGTTTCTTCAGTTTCTACAGCATCTACCAACAGCGTCCTGTTGCTTGTCATGGTACCAATAGTTCTGTCTTGTGTTACAGTAACACGATGTGACACAATCTTTCTAGAGGCAAATGTAAGCAGTTCTCTCCAAAAGTTTACATCTGACCATTTTGTTATTGCGTCTTCT
>VTLG01002512.1_pt1 | contig 27969 bp, 42 predicted proteins | sample 4694571 | NCBI WGS metagenome assembly VTLG01 (sample SAMN12604809, study PRJNA352737) | marine metagenome | biome: ENVO:00000447; feature: ENVO:00000209|ENVO:00000569|ENVO:01000036; material: ENVO:00002151; isolation source: viral sequences binned using virsorter ...
GTGATAATAATAAATATTTCTTTTTACTTTTGTACCATATTAATCAATAAAAAAAAGAAAAATGAAACTAACAAACAAAGAAACAGGTATTACATTTACTTTAACACCAAAGGAAGCAGCAGACTTTTTTTATATGAAGGATAATAGAGGTCAATTTATTAACTGGAGAGAAGAGTATATTATACATAATTATGATAATGAAATAAGTCAGTTTAAATTTTATTTAATAATTACGTCACTTTTTGCATTAGCATACGCTTCTATTTATTTATTCTTACAATTTAACTACTAATTATGAAACTAGAATGCGATACGTTTTATTTTTACCCTAGCGGTTTATATACAGCAACAAGAAAAAGAGACAGTCATTTAAAGTGTAATGATAATGACATTAAAGAATATAGTCAAGCTATTAGAATATTTGGTACTAGAAAACAAATAGACAAGGCTTTAGATGATTATTGTGATAGATCAGGACTTAATCTTGACGAAGTTTATGACTTTGAAGATAAAGATAAATTAAAAGAATATGCAGAGCAGTATAAAAACAAAGCATTAATAATAAATTTAAGATAAAATGAAAACAGATATTTTAAAAGAAAAGTACATTAAATATAATTTAACTAAAGAAGATGTTTTTAAGCATCAGCATTATTTAATAATTACTCGTTCAGGAATTGAAAAAATACAGGCTCTTGAAAATATTAGAATAACTTATGAGTGCATTAAGTGTGAATCTGATTTCGCAGCAGTTAAAGCAACAGGAGTTAAAGACGAATTAACGATTGAAACATTTGGCTCTGCTTTAAAAGGAGGCTTTAAAGATGGTAATTGCAATAGCTGGTACGTATTAGAGATGGCAGAGAAAAGAGCAATGAGTCGTGTAGTCTTAAAACTTACTGGATTCTATGAGCTTGGTGTTTTTGGAGAAGATGAATCTGAAGAATTTAAACGAAAATAATATAGATTGTGAAAAGGTTAGGTATCAAACATTTAATAATTAGCTGTTATACTTTGTATTTTACCAACTCCTTTTCACTTTCTTTTTTACTAACTAAATAATAAATAATTAAAACATGGAAATTAAAGGAAAAATCAGTAAAATTTTACCACTTGAAACAGGTATATCAAATGCAGGAAAAGAATGGAAAAAACAAACAGTTGTAATTGATACAGGTGATGAATTTAATAATATAGTTGCAGTAAGTGCATTTGGTGATGATAAAATAAAGCGTTTAGACAAGCTAAAAGAAGGAATGAAAGTATCTATTCTTTGTAATGTTTATTCAAGAGAATACAATGGTAAGTTTTATCACAATATAGATGGGTACTGGTTTAGTGATATTAGTAACAATAAAGAGATGGAAAAAAATGCAAAACCTGTTGGGTTAAATGAGGATTTTGTAACTACTGATGATAATGATTTAATGCCATTTTAAGATGATTGAAGAAGAAAACTTTAAAAATTTATGCAACCTTACTACAAGTCTAGTTGGGTTGCGTAAAGGCTCACTCTCTTATAAGAGTAGAGAGCAAAAATATCAAATACCAAGAAGCGTTGCTAGTGTTATAGCTAGAATGGTAGATGATATACACCCTACTGTAATAGCAAAAGAGATTAAAAGAGATAGGGTGTCTGTTTATCATTATGAAAAATGCCACGAATCTAATTATAGATCATTCCCTAAATACCGAGAAATATTTAATAAGGTCTATAACGCTTATTCAAATATTAAAGGTGCTAAGAAAACATTTGCAGATTTAGGTCATTTAAAGCAATATCTAAAAGAGAATGGTATAACTAATAGTGATAAACATCAAACAACTATTAGAATTACATCAGGTAATGTTCAAGCTGATGTTAAGGTTTCTTATAGAGAATTTTACGATCAATTAGAAAAGTGTAAGTTTGCATTAACAGATTGCAATTACAACTTAGAAATAATATAATGGAAAAACCTAATTACTACGCTATCATTCCTGCTGAGGTAAGATACTCAAATTTAAAGCCTAATGCCAAACTATTGTACGGAGAGATAACAGCATTAAGTGGAAAGCTTGGATACTGCTATGCAACCAACAATTACTTTGCAGAGTTGTATGGTGTGAGTAAAAACACTATAAGCAGTTGGATTAGTGATTTAAAAAAATTAGGTTTTATAAATGTAATAATAGAAAGAAACTCTAACAAACAGATAGTTAAAAGATGTATAGGTATTACGAAAAAGATTGATAGCCCTATACTGAAAAAGCTGAAAGAGAATAATACAAGTATTAATAATACAAGTAATATAAATATAACTAAGGAAAAATTTATTGCTGAGGTTATGACTTTTGATTATCCTGAAGAAATGTTAGAGGACTTTATAAACTATTGGACAGAAGGTAAAAAGAAAATGAGATACCAAAAGCAAAGCACATTTGAAATAAAATTAAGATTATTGCGTTGGGAAAAAAATCAAAAAAATTGGGGAAAAAATAAAACAAATACAATGTCTAAGCTAGATTCCCAAATAAATGCTTGGCAAGAAGCAAAGAAATTAATATGAAACCACTAAAGAAAGAAAATTTAAAAGAATTAACCGAAAAGGTATTAGACCTAGTTGCTAAGACCTCAGTTGAAATAGGACACAAAACTGATCCGCAAACTATGGCTAGTCTTAGTAAAATATTTGCTCAGGATTTAATTCAAGAAAAAAGATTCGGAAATATGACATTTAACCAAGTGGAAGATGCTTTCCATCATGGTGTTAGATTCGGCAAGGATGAACCTTTTTTAAACATACGTACGTTTTATAAGTGGACATACGAAATGAAAAGCATGTGTGATAACGCATATTATGAAGTAAAAACATTAGGGAGAGACCCTAAGACAGTATTATACTACCAAGAACCAATAAAACTATTATCATGATTGGTTGGGTATTAATAACTGCTGTTGTGATGTTTTTAATTAGAAAATTAAGAAAATGAAAACAAAAGAAAAAGTAAAATTTTGGTTAGACAAATATCCTCATTTAAGAGATGATGATAACAAACTATGCTGCAACATTTGGAATCAAGAGATTAAAGATATAATAATTGTTAAAAATTCAAGTTACAGAGATTTTTTAAGATTATATGCAGCAGGACAATTAACAGCAGCAACGAGTATAAGACGTGCTAGAGCAAAGTTGCAAGAAGAATTTCCTACATATAGAGGAGAAAAATATAATCTAAGAAAAGGTAAAATACAAGATGAATATTTAAAAGAAAATGGCTACCCAATCAATAAGTAAATTAAAAAAAGAACTGGATAAATGGTTTAGTTTATTCATTAGGTTAAGAGAAGCTACTAACGAAGGCATGGTACAATGTATAACATCAGGAAGACTTTACCATTATAAAAAAATACATGCAGGTCATTTTATGTCAAGAAGACACATGTCTACAAGGTGGTGTGAAATGAATGTTGCGCCCCAGTCAGCCGCAGATAATTTGTTTGGTCAGGGAGAACAATATAAGTTTGGACTAGCACTAGATCACAAATATGGAGATGGAACAGCAGAAGAGTTACAAATAAAATCAAGACAAATTTGCAAAATGTCTAGGGCAGACTATGAGGAGAAAATAAGTTATTACAAAGAGGCTGTTAAAAACTTAAAGAAAGAAAAGGGAATTGAATAAACTTTTATTTTAATTTAGCCGTATGCACACTCCGATTTATTCAAGTGAAGAACATAGATTAATAGTTGAGTCTTATATTACAATGTGCAAACAGTTTACAGAAGAGGTTGCATCTCAGGCAAGATACAAGAACTATTTAGAGGTGATTGATTTAATAGTAGAATATTCTAACGGATATGGTGAAGGGGTAAGAGAAAATAATTTTTACGACTGGATAGTAATCTTACCGATAAACATATCAGTTGCAACAAGTGGTTTCTATGCAGGAATAGAAACAAAAACAAACTCAGCAGTTATTAGAGCATACAAGGTTGTATTAGAACAAATGCTTACTGAAACTGTAACAAGACTAGATGCCTTAGAGCCTGAAAATGACTGATATATACGTTAAAATATCAAAGCTAACAGATAAATTTAGAACTATGGCTTATGGTATTACAACTGATGAAAATAAAGTTAACGAGGCGGTACAAGAACTTATGCTTTATTTTTTGCAAATGAATCCTGAAACTCTTACAAATATATATGAAAAAGATGGTATAGAAGGATTAACAAGATATGGTGCTGTTGCACTACGAAGGTCTTTGACAAGTAAGCGTAGCAATTTTTATTATAAGTTTGATAAATACTATTCTAATATAGATGAGTTTACAAGCACAATAACTTATGATGTGATTGAAACAGGAGAGGTTATACCTAATAAGCATCTCTACAATTTACCTAATGAAGAAGAAGATGTCAGTCATAATAAGTCTTTATATAAATTAGAATTAATTGACGTAGAACTTGACAAATTAGAATCTTGGTATGATCGTGAATTATTTAAACTTTATTATAGCGGAGAGACGCTAGATTCACTTGCCGCAAAGACTGGTATAAGCAGAAATAGTATATTTACAACAATAGATAAAGTAAGAACAATTTTAAAAAAAGAATTAAATGAAGATGTATAACCCAAAAACCCACGACTTATTTTTTATGCAGTTTGGCTTTAAGCACCCTGACTGGAGAGAACCATATATAAAAGTAAATAATGAATAAGTTTTTTGTTCCTAATAATGTTTATGAAGATAGAATAGCTATATGTAAAGCGTGTGACAAATATCTTAGCTTATTAGGAAATTGCTCAATTTGTAAATGCTTTATGAAGGTCAAGGCTCGTCTTGCCCCTATGGAGTGTGCAGACAAACCTAAAAAATGGGAAAAAACAATATTAATTGAAACGCCTGATGATTTGCCTCCAGAAATTGTAAAAGCAATACTAGATTTGTGGGATGATATAAAGCCAGGAGTAGCAAAAAATTTAGATGCAAAAGCAAAAATGATTTCAATATACAATACTATTCATGGTACTAATTATCAAACACACACTAATTGTGGTTCGTGTTTAAGCACCTGTTTTGATGGAATAAAAAAACTATATGAAAAATATTCACAATAAAAATATAAAAATGACTAAAGATTATAAAAAAAATCCACAACCACATTATTATACGGGAAAGCTATATGGATATTCAGCTAAAGACATTGTTGATGACTTCGATTTAAGTGCATGGAAAGCACAAGCTGTTCAGTATATATTACGAGCAGGAAACAAGGAAGGCAACTCTCCTGAGCAAGATATACAAAAAGCTATAAATGTATTATACTTTGAATTAGAAAAAATACATGAAGAAAGTAAAACGTTAACAGGAGGATTAGCACAATGACACTATATACTTGTGAATGTAATAAAACCAAAGAAGTCTTTAAAGCTAAGATAGTTTATAGAGATAACAAGTGGGTTGCAGATGTAATATGTAGTTGTGGTAAATACATGACCTCAAAACCTGCTGAGGGTATGCCTAGTCTTAAAAGAACAGAAGCATCATTAAGTAAAAAAAAGAAAGGAGATATGATGTGGGATAGCGCTAAAGAAAAACTATTAGGAGAAAGAGGTATTAACGAACCATTTAATTAAATGAAATATAGAACTAAGAAATATTTAAACTATTTAGAAAATGAAGCTGTAAAGTTTTATTTTAAGAACCCTGAACACAACAGCCTAACAGACTTATCAGAGATGTTTAGGATTAATAAAGTAAGAATAAGTAATGGCATATCTAAAGAATTAAAGAAAAGAAAAGATAACAGCCTTGCAGGTAGATTTATGCGACAATGAACTTTGTAATAAACAACACTCAAGATAAGCAGACTCTATTTAATTACTTAAAAGAACTTGGTAGTGATTACATAGTAAAGGTTAAGAAACAAAGAAACAATAGAAGTAATATGCAAAACAATTATTACTGGGCTTGTATAGTACAGCCATTAGCAGCAGAGCTAGGATATTTTCCTGATGAAATGCATGACGCACTAAAGATTAAGTTTTCAAGTGAATGGCAAAGCATAGATATAAATGATAAACAGATAGGTCTTCAAACAGTAAACAGTACAGCAAGAATGAACACAAAAGAGTTTGAAATATATGCAGATCAAATACGTATATGGGCTTTAACAGAATTAGGAATAAGATTAATGCTACCGAATGAATACGAGTAAAGGATATATTTATAGCGAACAAATACCAATGTTTGGGCATAAAGAAATAATCGGTTATGGTGCTGCTGAATTTTATGTAAAAGAAATTGAGAGAAAATTAGCAAATGAAATAATAATGACAAATCATTATTCCAAGAAGTATTTTAATAACAGTTTCATCCACTTAGGAGTATTTATAAAATCAGAACTAATAGGGGTTTTACAGTTTGGACATTTATTAAATAATTCAAGCGCACCTAATATAGTTGAAGGGTCTGAAAGTGGTAATTTTCTTGAACTGAATAGAATGTGGCTAGATGATAAAGCAAAACGCAACAGCGAAAGCAGGGCTATCAGCTATTCAATAAAATACATACATTCAAGATTTCCTAATGTTAAATGGGTTCAATCTTTTGCAGATGAAAGATGTGGGGGTTTTGGTATTGTTTATCAGGCTTGTTCCTTTTCTTATTTTGGAGAGCATATTGCGACTTTTTATACTGATGGTAAGCAGTTTTTTCACAATATACAAGTTACAGCAGGAAGAGATAAAGCAGGTACGCAGGTTAAAAATAAAGAAGATTTAGATAAGTTAGAATTAAGACAATTTAGATACATTAAATTTATTGATAATCGGTGGAAAAAGAAATGTTTACTTAAAGAAAAACCATATCCAAAACATTATGAAGAAAACAAATTCAAGTGATTTCTATTATATAATGAAACTTGATTAATCAAATTATTTCAAAATGAACACACACGGAGGCAAACGAGAAGGCGCAGGTAGAAAGGCAAAAGCAGAAGAACAAAAGCTAATAGAGAATCTAACACCAATGAACGCAATGGCTTTAGAATCACTAAAAAAAGGATTAGAGAAAAAAGAACAATGGGCAGTTAAGTTATTCTTTGAATACTTTTATGGCAAACCTCAGCAAAGGGTAGATGTAACTACAAACGAAGAAAGTCTGAATATGCCTTTAATAAACTTTGTGAAAACTGAATCTTAGCGAGAAATACAATCCACTATTTACATCTGACTGCCGTTATTACATAATAACAGGTGGGAGGGGGTCAGGGAAGTCTTTTGCTGTTACAGTCTTTTTAACATTACTCACAATGTCAAGAAACATTAGAGTATTGTTTACAAGATACACAATGGTATCAGCACACTTATCAATCATTCCTGAATTCTTAGAAAAGATAACGTTATTAGGATATGAGAGTATATTTAGCGTAAACAAAGCAGAGGTTGTTAATCTAAAGAACAAATCAGACATTTTATTTAGAGGTATCAAGACATCGGCAGGGAATCAAACTGCAAGTCTTAAGTCATTAACAGGTGTATCTAACTGGGTGCTTGATGAAGCAGAAGAATTAATTGACGAAGATATATTTGACACAATTGATTTAAGTATTAGAGAAAAAGAATTACAAAACAGAATTATACTTATACTTAATCCAGTTACTAAAGAACATTGGATATATAAAAGATTCTTTGAAGACAAAGGCGTTGAAGCTGGTTTTAATGGCGTTAGAGACAATGTGTGCTATATACATAGTACATACCTAGACAACAAAGAAAACCTCTCAGAGAGCTTCCTAGAACGTATAGAGACGTTAAAGCATAACAACTTTAAAAAGTATCAGCATAAAATTATGGGTGGTTGGCTAGAACGAGCAGAAGGAGTTGTGTTTGATAATTGGAGTATAGGCGAGTTTAATCCTGATGGATTACAAACGTCATGCGGTATGGACTTTGGTTTTAGTGTTGATCCTGATAGTTTAACAGAAGTTGCTATTGATAAAAAGAAACAAAAGATATATTTAAAAGAACACATATACAAGAACGGATTAAAGTCGCAAGACTTAGCGCAGTTGATATTAGAAAAGGTAGATCAGAAGTTAATTATAGCGGATAGTGCAGAGCCTAGACTAATAGCAGACTTAAAGCATTTAGGGGTAAACATAAAGCCTGTTAAAAAGGGAACTATTGAAAGTGGTATAACTAGAATGCAAGATTATCACTTAGTCATAACACCTGAGTCAACTAATATAGCTAAAGAGTTAAACAACTACGCATATCAAGACAAAGGGTCTAAGTTGTATATAGATAATTGGAATCATGCTATTGATGGAATAAGATATAACGTTATATATCATTTAGACAATCCGAATGCAGGTAAATATTTTGTGCAGTAAAAAAGGGGAGTAGTCAGAAAGAAAATATAATAACTAAAAAAAATAGAATGTTCTACTCCCCTTCAAAAGTAAAATGAATACAAACTAACGGCAAATATACACTATTAAACTAAATAACAACAATTTCTATTATATAATATATGAAGGTTAAAATTAAGAAGAAGGGTAAGGAAAAGGAGTTTAAATTAATTAGTAGTTGGTCAGAAGTAACATTAGAAAAATGGTTAAAGCTAATTGATTTACAAAAGGGTACAAAGAGTGAAGAGGCGAAAGAAACAATAGCGGCATTATCTACTATTCCAAAAGATTTAATTGTTCAATTGGAATTAAAAGACATAGCCATGCTTATGAATAGTCTTTCTAAGATTCAAGCAAAACAGGATAGCTCTTTAAAAAGGATAATTGAAGTACAAGGTAATAGATATGGTTTTCACCCTAATTTGGATGAAATCACTCTTGGTGAGTATGCGGATATAGAAACTTATGTCAAAATTGGAATTGAAAATCATTTACCTGAATTAATGGCTATTTTATATAGACCAATAGTAGAAGAAAAAAACAATGTTTATACAATTGAAGCATATGATGGGAATATAAGTATAAGGACAGAGATTATGAAGAAGATGTCAGCAGAACAAGTGCAAAGTGCGCTGGTTTTTTTTTATCATTTAGGGACTCTATTGTCTCTAACTTCGGAATCATATTTGATAAATCGGCTGAAGGAAATGTCGAAGCAATTGCCTCAGAATCTTTTGCAGAAAAATGGAGTTGGTTCGGAGTAATGTATAGATTGACAAATGCAGACATATCAAAATTAGATGCAATAACTAAGTTAAATTTATTAGAAGCATTAACATGGTTAAGTTATGAAACAGATTTAGAATCACAAAATAAAGTAAAACATGCCAGTAAACAATAAAACATATAACAACGTAATTAACACTTTATGTAGATTAGGTCAGTATCATCATCAAATATCTACTGTTTCTGTTGGCGACATATTTGACATCAATTTGGAAAAAATGGAAAAAATGCCTTTGCTCCATATTAATCCAACATCAGTAACAACAGGAGATTCAGAATTGGTTTATAACTTTCAATTATTTGTAGCTGATTTAGTAAGTGAGAAAGACGACTGGCAAGTGAAGCAAAACGAGTTACTTACTAAGCTAATAGACAATAAAAATAATGAACAGCAAGTTTGGAATCAAACATTAGAAATATGTACTGATTTTATAGGTATGTTAAGACATAGTGTAGCTCAATCATTAGAAGGAGTTAATGATATAAACTTCCCTTTATATTTTACAGAAGATCAGTTTACTATTGAGCCTTTTCAAGAAAGGTTTGACAATTTATTATGTGGTTGGACATTTACAATAGGTATAAAAGTAATGAATGACTTTAGTACTTGTCAAATACCTGTTAACGCTAAAGGAGCAGGATACTAATGATTGAATACTTAAAACGATTAAATACGATAAAGATTGGTAAAGTAGAAATAAAAATAATACCACCAACAATAAAAATAAGATTATGAACTATCAAGACTTATTAGAAAAATTAGAAGCAGTAAGTATTAAGTTAGAATCTTACAATGACTATCCAGAAGCAGCTAGTAACAACGCTAAGAAAGCTAGAAAGTGGAAAGAAGAAAATGGTAGTGACTGTGGAACACGTGTTGGATGGACTAGAAGCGCACAGTTAGCAAATAGAGAAAAGATAAGTAGAGATACAATAGCACGTATGGCATCATTTAAAAGACATCAGCAATATAAAGACGTTCCGTATTCAGAAGGGTGTGGTGGTCTTATGTGGGATGCTTGGGGTGGTTCAAGTGGAATCAATTGGGCAATTAATAAATTAAAACAAATAGATAAAAAATAAAATTATGGCAGATTTAGTAGTAACAATATCCGAGAGTGTAACCATAAATGGTGCATTAAGAGGATCATCAAACACAGTAACAGTAGCAGATGTTACAAGCACTTTTGAAAGAGTTGTAACTTGTCCTCATTCAAATGTAACCACAATAGCAACTTTTAATAGTAATGTGTATGCAAGTGCAGGTGCAATAGACTTAGAGAATACTAAGTACATTAGAGTAACAAATACAAGTACAACAGCAGCTATGGATTTAGCAGTAGTAACTGAGAATACTAATTATCAAGTTGTATTAACAGCAGGAGCATCTCACATGTTATGCCAAGCAGATACAGCAGCAATAGCTGAGGTAGATACATCTCCTAACTTTCCTACATTAGAAGATATTACAAGCATACAAGTAAAGCCAAGAGGTACTGATGATGCAAATGTAGAAATATTTGTAGCTGTTCTGTAAATGAAAACTGATAATTTAGAAAAGTACTTAAACAGCTTTGGTAAACAAGTAGTTAACAGAGCTAAAGGCGGTTTGCAAAAAGCAAAGGGTGGTGGAAGTGATTTAGAAAAATCTATTCGTTTTGAAATTATTAAAGATAATGATGGGTTTACAGTACAATTCTTTATGAGCAGTTATGGTACATTTGTAGATAAGGGAGTATCAGGAACACAAACAAAAAGAAGATATAAGAACTACGAAAATAAAGTAGTTTCTAGTCCTTATAAATATACTAATAAACAACCACCTCCAGGTATTTTAGCTAAATGGATAAAGAAAAAAGGAATAAAAGGAAGAGATAAAAAGTCAGGTAGATTTATAAGCAATATGTCTTTAGCATTTATTATAGGTAGATCAATCAAAAAGAAAGGAATACAAGGAATAAGTTTTTTTCAAAAGCCTTTAATGTTAGGAATGAAACAATTTGGCAAAGCTATGTTGGGAGCATTAAAAGAAGATATAATAGCAGGAATAACAACAGTAAAATAAAATAAAATGGCAGCAACAACAATAGAACAGAGACCATTATATAGTACATTAGTAGCAGGTCAAGAAATAATATTTACACTTTCTAATGATGACGCTTTATTAAGTCATACAAGAGTTAAATTTGTTATTGATGTGCATATAGGTGAAGAGCCAATTAATTTAGCTTCTAGCACTAATAAAATAGCTACATTTAAAGTAACACCTAACAACTCTGGAGTAGGCATGATTGATTTAAGTAGTATAGTTGAAGATTATGTTAGTGCTGATAATTTAGCTGCAAATGGTAGTACTTACAAAGGTGATGAAACAACTGATCTCTTAAACCACCCTATGCACCTAATAGATAAGTTTTCTTTTAGTAAAAATAGTGCTAGATTTATGGCTTGTAAGTTTAAAGTTGAGGGATTTAATTCATCAAATTTATTAGAAGATATTGCAGGTTCAGAAATAAATTCAAGTGGTTTTTTAATTATGAATGGATATTTAAAATATACAGACAAATTAGATAATAGAACAACAGCAGCACCTGACAATTTCTTTGGTTATAATATGAATAAATTTTTCCCAACAGGAAGTGATGCGACTAAGAGGTTTTTAACTAATGCTCCAGATGAACAATTTGCTAACATGGATGATTATGGAACATTTTCTTTTATGGTTAGAGATTTCACATCAAGTTTAGCTAGTAGAAACTTAGAGTTAAAATATTATAATTCTGCTGGAGTTCAAGTTGGATCTGATACGATTTTAAGAGCAACTACGAGTGGCTCATCTTTTTCAGGTTCAAACTTAGGTATTCCATTTTCTAAAAATCAACAACAATTCTTTGGCTGCTTTCCTGCTAATCTTAGAAATTGGTCAACTAATTTTAATCCAAATATAATGTATGGCGGTATGATTCAAGTAAACTTACACCCTACTAGTGGTACTGATAGCACGAGAACTTACTCAATACATATAAATTGTGAAAACACAAAAGGATATGAAAGCATTAGACTTTGTTGGTTAAACCAATGGGGTGCTTGGGATTATTATACATTTACACAAAAATCAACTAGAAGAATATCTACCAAAGCAACAACTTACGATCAGCTTCAGGGAAATTGGAGTTCTCCTAATTATAACGCAAATGGTTTTAAAGGTGGAAAGAAAATATTTAGAAAGAATGCTACCGAATCAATTACTATGAATACAGATTATGTGACAGAAGATTTTAATGTAATGTTTGAAGAACTAACAAATAGTCCTGAAGTTTATATTTTAAAAGGCTTTGTAGAAACAACAAGCAATACTGATACTTTAAATAGATATGTAACACCTGTAACACTAAAATCATCTAGCTTTACTAGAAAGACAATTGCTAATGATAAGCTAATACAATATACTTTTGAAGTAGAGAAAAGTAGAACTTTAAGAACACAATCAATATAATGAGTGTACAATTAGAAGTATTACCGCAAAATTATGAAGGCTTTTTAGCACAGTACTATCCTGCTAGTCCTGAGTATGTCGTTGATGGTGAAGAATTTAATAGCGGAGTTTTTAGCGGAACACCATCTTTTTATGCAGTTACAGTCACATCATCATTAGCAGGTGGTGCGTTACAGACTATTCAAGATGCTATGGTGGCTCTTAATATAGTTAATATAGGTTATTCAATACTTCAAGGGTCTTGGATGGTTTTTAGAAATCCAGCACTATCTGGAACTACGCCTGATTATCCAGTAAAATCAGGAAGTCAAGTTTTTTTAAAAGGTTCTGGTGCAGGTGACAATAAACCTACTGTTTCAGGTATTGCTCAAAGATTATCAAATCTTACAGTTGGAACAGAATATACAATAACAGTAACAATTGGAACAGTTGTAGCAACAGGAGCAGTTCCTAGCAATAATAAATTATATTTTGGATGTACATTTGGTAATAACACCCCTGTCAATAGTGTTACTGCTATGACTGGAACACCTTTAACATCAACTCCTTTTGCTGCTGGTGCTTACTCGCCAATATCACCAATAAACTCATCAACTGCTGGACAAGTTTATACTAGACAATTTGTTGCTGAAAGTACGACTGATGTTTTAGTTATAGCTGCTGAGTTAGATAATAGCATTGTCGTAGGAATTGAAGATGTTTCAGTTATTTATTCTCATGGTGGGCAACTTAGTGGAATACTAGGTGATGGTTCTGTTATTTGCGACCTTTATGAAGACGAAGACATTCCATTAAGTTTATCAGTTGATGACTTTAAAAATGTAGCTGAAAAAGTACAATCATATTCTAAAGCATTTAGTTTACCAGCAACAAAAAGAAATAGTAGAATATTTGACCATGTATTTGAAATAACAAGATCAGCACAAGGTAACAACTCATTTAATCCTTATATAAAGACACAATGTAGATTAAAAGAAGATGGTATTGTTTTATTTGAAGGATATTTAAGGTTAATTGATATTCAAGACAAAGAAGGAGAAGTAAGTTTTAGCGTTAATCTTTATTCAGAGGCAGTAGCATTAGCAGACATTTTAAAAGATAGAAAATTTTCTGATTTAGACCTTTCAGAATTAGACCATCCATATACTAGAAACTCTATTGTAGAAACTTTTACAGGTGCTTTAACTTACACTAATGCAGGAACATCAGGATTTAGAACCTCTGAAACTGTTAGGTATCCTTTTTGTGATTGGGAGCATCAATATCTAGTTCAAAGTAATGGTAATCCTGAATTGGTAAATTTAGAAGGGTCATTTAGACCATTTATAAATGTAAAATATTTAATAGATAGAATATTTAATCAAACTGCTTTTCCTTTTAGCTATACAAGTGCTTTCTTTAATACAGCAGATTTCGAAAGACTATATATGGACTTTAATTGGGGAGATGCTACAACACCAACAGTATTTACAAATTCAGGAGGACTTGGTTTGATAGGTCAAGCATATAATCCACCACTATCAACAATAAATGTTAGTTATTTTCCTTTGACAACTAGTTATCAAACTGTTGATTTTGATGAATTAGCTGACTATTTTAATGGCCCTCAGACTACATTACATTCTAACTTTGGATATAGTGGTGGTACATTTACAGCCGTTACAGACAATCAATTATATGATGTTAATTACGACATGAATTTTTTTGTAATAGTAAATACTTCGTCAGCTACTTTTACAGCTACATTTGTACATACAACTGCTGGTGGTATCGTTACTAATTATGAAAGTGGTACTTTTTCAACAAGTGGAGGAATAGTAACAAGTAATAATTATGTGTATTCAGGTTCATTTACTGTTGTAATGAATACAGGCGATACTTTACATTTTAAAGCAAAAAAGATTAGTGGTGGTGACATGGGTATACAAGGAGCAAATGTAATTACAGGAACTGGAACAGCTCTTTATACTGGTAATCTTCTCACTATAACTACAATAGCTAATAATACTGTTAGTGCTACTCTATTACAAACATTAAGAGGTGAACTAGGTCAATGGGAGTTTTTAAAAGGTATTTTTACAATGTTTAATTTAATAACAATACCAGATAAATCTGATCCTTCTAATATTTTAATAGAGCCATATAAGGACGTATTCATACAAAACACAAGCGGTACAAGTTTAGCATCTAGAGGTATTGCACGTGATTGGACTGATAAAATTAGTGTTGAAGAAATGAAGCTAACACCATTGACAGATTTAAATAAAACAACTATGTTTAAGTTTGTAGAAGATGATGATGATTATGCTTTTAATGTTTACAAGCGATCTAATGGAGGTGCTTTATTTGGAAGTAAAGTTTATGATGCGTCTGGGTTTACCATATTAGAAGGAGAAGAAGAAATAGTTGCAGAACCATTTGCTGCGACTTTTTGCAAACCTTTAATGTCACAATTTCCTGATTTTATAGTTCCAACAATATATTCTTATGATTCAACTAGTGGAGAATCATCATCTTTCGATAATAGCCCTAGAATATTATATCTAAATGGGCAAAAATCATTGCCTTTTTCTTATAGAGTACCAGCACAAAATGGAGTTAGTGCGGCTGATTTAACGCAGTTCTTACAATTTAGTCATTTGTCAAGCATTCCGACAGTTGTAAACAATCCTCCTTTATCAGGTGACACAAGAGATTTTAATTTTGGAGAGCATAATTTAGTGTCAGGAATGGGTTTATCGCCTGTTTTAAACTTGTTTAATACTTATTGGCTACCATATCTTGGCGAGTTATACAATCCAGACACTAGAACAATGTCTATAAAAGTGGACTTATCGGCTGCGGATATATCAACTTTCGATATGTATGATACTGTATTTATTAAAAACCGAGAATTTAGAGTTAACAAAATAGACTATAAGCCACACGATTTATCAACTGTTGAATTTATACTTATACCATAATGACAGATTTTTTATCAGGATATTCAATTAAACCAGCACTTATTTCAACTTCAGGAGAAGTTTTATTTACTGACGGAACTGATAGTGTAAAACCTAACCAAGCTGCTTGTGAGGCATACGGATATAAATATGACAAAGCATCAGGAATGTGTAAGGCTTACAATTTTAGTCGAAACTTAGGTCAATCTCTAATTGATGAAAATAATTTTGTTAGAGGTCCTAATAACACAACCGAAAAAGGTGTTAACAATACTTACATAATAGGTGAATCAAATAGCGTTAGGGGCTTGTCAAGAAACAACATGATTGTAGGTGATAACAATCAAATAGGTATATTATATGAAGATGGTGGTGGTACAAACAATGCTACTGTTTTAGGTTCTCGTGGTTTAGCTCAAAGAGACGGTGAAGTAGTGATGGGTGGTGGCGGCAATAGTGCTGGAAAAAGTCAAAGTTCTGTTTTGCATTTATCAGGAGTTACTACTAACGAAGCTCCAACAAATCTCTTTGTTAATGGGGTTAGTGGCATAACAACAATTGATAGAGATTCTAACGCTTCTTCAACATCATTCACAGGTTTTGAAGCTAATGTAATGGGTGTAAGAACAGGAGGTACAGCAGCAGGAAATGTTTATGATAGAATATTATTAAGAGCAACAGGTATAGCATATTTAAAAGCAGATAATCAATCAGTTTCAACATTAGGTAGTTTTGGAACTGTAACAGGATGGACAGCAGCAGTTGCATTTAGTGGTACAAACGATATGCATATTGAAGTTACAGGCAGTAGATTTATGGAAATAGAATGGAGTTGTACTCTTAACCTTTATGAAATGAAAGTTTAAAATAAAAAGATATGGCGAATAAAACAGAAACAGCAACTTTAAATGTAAAGTCAAATATTGGAGAAGTGCAAAAAGATGCAGCAGGACTAGCTAGTGAATTTAAAATAATGGGAGTATCTTTAAATTCTGTAAAAGCAGGATTTGCTTCAGTAGGAAAAGCTGCTAAAGCTTCGTTTGCAACTATAAAAGCAGGAATTATATCAACAGGTATAGGTGCTTTATTACTTGCAGTAACTGCTTTAATATCTTATTTTACTAATACTAAAAGAGGTGCTGATCAACTTAAACAAGCAATGGCTGCATTAGGAGCAGTTGTTGATGCAATAACAGATCAATTTTCTAAATTAGGTGAGCTAATGGTAAAAGCTTTTCAAGATCCACAGAAAGCAGTAGAGCAATTATGGATGACTATAAAAGAAAATCTATTAAATAGATTAGATGGTCTTGTAGCTGCATTTAGTGCTGCTGGAAAGGTTATTAGTGCTGTACTGAGTTTAGATTTTGAAGAAGTAACTCAAGGGGCTAAAGAATTAGGAGAAGCTATGGTTATGGTAGGCACAGGACTAACTCCTGAACAACAAGAAGCTCTTATTGAAAAAACAAAAGAATTAGCAGCAGAAATAGCAAGAGAAGCTAGAGCTATGGCTGCATTAGAAAAAAGAACTCAACAACTTAGAGATGCAGATAATGCTTTTATGATTCAAAAAGCTGCTACTAGACAAGAAATAGAAAGAGCCAGATTAATTGCAGAAGATGAAACAAAAACAGCACAAGAAAGACTTGATAATTTAAAACTAGCCTTAGAGTTAGAAGCTGAAACGACAGAGAAAGAAATAAAATTAGCTAAAGAAAGAATGCTTATTAAAAAGCAAGAAATGGCTCTTAGTGAAAATTCTGCTGAAGATGAAAGAGAACTTGCACAGTTAAAAGCTGATATTATAGAAAAAGAAACAGCATCTATTAAAATGCGAAGAAGGGTTGTTACTGAAGTAAATGCCTTAGAACGTGAAATATTAGCAGAAGAAAAAGCAAGAGCAAAAGAAAAGCAAGATATTTTAGATGCTGAAGCTAAAAAAGCTGAAGAATTAGCAAATAAAGAAATAGAAGAAGCTAAAAGAGTAGCTAAAGAAAAAATGGATATTTTAAAAGCTGAACAAGCCTTTAGAGATAAAACAATAGGTAAAGGATTTCAAGCTGCAGCAGCTATGGCTGGAGAAAATGCAGAATTATCAAAAGGAATAGCAGCAGCACAAACTATCTATCAAACACAACAAGGGGTAATGGCAGCTTTAGGAGCAACGTCAGTAGGAGATAAATTATTACCTTATCCTGTACGATTAGCAAATGCTATTGCAACTGGAGCTATGGGTGCAGTAGCTTTGGCAAAAATTTTATCTACTGATTCTAGTGGATCTGGAGCGTCAGCAGGAGCTGGAGGTGTCGGTGGTGGTGGAAGTGCAACACCTGCCCCTCAAATGATGTCAGGTGCGTTTGAATTAACAGGAGGAGCAGAACCTGAACCACTTAAAGCGTTTGTTGTTACAGATGAAATGACTAACAGTCAAAACCAGTTAGCGAATATAAGACGAAGAGCAACAATTTAAAAATCAAATAAATATTAATTAAATCTATTATATAATATGCCTTGCGAAGAATGTGAAAACGGAAAAGTAAAATGGGGTAAGACAGGAGACTGTCAATACGACTCCATAGCAGAATGTGAAGCTGCAAATAAAGACTATTACGAAAAGACTACTTCTATTGTAGAATTAGTTATTGATGATGATAGTGAAGAATTAGCAATTGATGCTATTAGCTTAGTATCAGCACCAGCTATTGAACAAGACTTTGTTTATTTTGGAAAAGAAAAGAACAACCTAACATTTGCTAAGGTTGATGAAGAAAAGCGTATGCTAGTTAGTCCTGCTTTAATACCTAACAAGCAAATTTTTAGATATAACCCAAATACAGACTCAGAGTATTATGTTTACTTTAGTCCTGAGACAGTAAGAAAATCGTCTGAGTTATACTTAAAACATAACAATCATCATAAAGCAACGTATGAACATCAAGATAGAGTTTCAGGTGTTTTAACTACTGAAAGTTGGATTATAGAAGACCCTAAAATGGACAAGTCTAGACTTTATGGCTATGACTTACCTAAAGGCACTTGGATGGTTTCTATGAAGATAAACAATAACGAACTTTGGGAAAAAGTAAAAGCAGGTGAGTTAAAGGGATTAAGTATTGAAGGCTACTTTACTGATAAAATGGAAAAAATGTCAGAGAGAACACCAACAGACGAAGAAATACTATCAGCTTTAAATGAGATAATAAACGAAAATCAAATAAATAAATAACAATTCTATTATATTAAAAAAGAAACTATGGACATTAAAGAACAAATACTAGTAGCACTTGGCTTAAACAAAGCCGAAGAAGAAATCAAATTAGCTTGGCAATCTAAAAGCGAAGATGGTACAATTTTCGTTTCTACTGCTGAAGAACTTGAAGCTGGGGTGGACATCTCAGTATTAACAGAAGATGGCACAACAATCCTTTTACCTATCGGAACTTACAAGACAGAAGATGGCGTATCTTTTAGAGTTGAAGAAGAAGGTGTAGTTGCTGAGGTTATGGAATCAGAAACTGAAGAAGAAGTAGAAGCAGAAGAAGAAAAAGAAGAAATGTCAGAAGAAACTGAATTAGCTGAAGAAGACAAAGACGATTATGACGAAGAAGCAGCAGTATATGACTGGGAAGGTATGGAAAAGCGTATCAAGAACCTAGAAGATGCAGTAGCTGATCTTAAAAGAGACAAAGTAGGTGGTGATGACGAAGTAGAAGAAATGTCAGAAGAAAATACAGAAGTTTCTGATAAGCCTAAGTCAATTAAAACAACTGAAGTAGTTGAATTTTCAGCAGAAGATGAAATTAAAAAATTAAAAGAAGAAAACGAAAGACTTAAAACGGAATTAGCAGAAACACCTGCTGATGCACCAATAAATACAAATAAATTTAGCTCAGAATCTCCTAAAATGACTGAAGTAGCATTAAGTAAGCTATCTAAGCGTGAAAGGATTTTAATGAAGCTAGCAAAATAAAAATAATTAATTAATAATTTAAAACAAAAAAATTATGGCTTTTAGTGTAACACAACCGAACTTCAACGGTAAAGCAGCAGGATTTTACATATCAAGCGCTTTAAAAGAAGCAAAATCGTTAGACTTTATGACGGTTTTAGAAAACATAAAATATAAAGAAAACATTCAGAGAATGGCTGGATCATCCTTAGTGGTTGACGGTGACTGTAATGCATTTACAAGTGCTGGAAATCTCAGTTTGACCGAGGCGACTTTAACTCCGAAGGATCTACAAATAAATTTGAGCATTTGCAAGGGTACGTTGCTAACTAGTTACGAGGCGCTTCAAATGAGAGCAGGAAGAGACGCAATGCCTTCAGTAAGCTTTGAAGACTACGTTATTTCTTACATGGGTGAGATTATTGCAAACGCTACTGAAACTTCTATTTGGGGTGGTGTAACAGGAAATGCTGGTGAGTTCAACGGATTTACAGGATACTGGTTATTACCTGGTACTGATGCAACAGTTGTTCAGTCGTCAGCAGCAGGTGCTTATACTAACAGTACTATTATAGGAGAGTTGCAAAAATTAACTGATGATATTCTTGGCGGAACTGCTGCTAATGTATTAGGAAAAGATGATGCTTATATCTACATGAATACTAAGACTTATCAATTATACATACAAGCAATGTCAGCATTAACTGGAATGCCTTATCAGTACATGAGTGAAGATTTTATTCCAGTATTTGAAGGTATTAAGATTGCAGTTTGTCCAGGTATGGTAGACAACCAGTTAGTATTTGCTCAAAAATCAAATTTATTTTTTGGTACTGATTTACTTTCAGATAGTACAAGAATTTCTTTACTAGATCAAAGTACTGTAACAGGGTCAGACAACATTAACCTTGTAGCTCGTTATACAGCAGGTGTAGTTGCAGGTATTGGAGCTGACGTAGTTAGACAATCGTAAATAAACTAAATTAATAGAAGCAGGGGTGTAAAAACCCTTGCTCCTTTAACCTTTAAAACATAAAAAAATATGGCATGTACAGCATTAACGAAAGGTAGAGGACTTGATTGTAATAGAATTTCAGGTGGGATTAAGTTTATTTATTTCGCAGTTTATGACCAAGTTACATCAATACCTACTGCAAATGGTGAAATAACTGATTTAGAAATGGGTAGTAATAGCTTATATAGATATACAATGCCTCTTGGTGTTGCATCTCTTACAGATACTATAACAGGTAGTCGTGAAAACGGAACTATTTTTTACACACCTTCTGTAAACATTATACTTAACAGACTTACAAAAGAAGATCAAAATCAAATAAAACTTTTAGGTCAAACTAAAGTAATTATATTTGCGCAATTAAATCAAACAGTAACAGCAACAGGACATGACGCTATTGTTTGTTTAGGTAGTGTAAATGGAATGGAATTAAATGCAGGAACTATGGATAGTGGTGCGGCATTTGGAGACAGAAACGGTTATACATTGACTTTCGACGGTTTAGAAAATCAACCTTTCCAATTTGTTCCAGATTATACAACTAATCCATTTGATAACGCAGGATTTACGTTAGCAGGTGTTGTTTCTTCATAAACACAATTAGTAGTTTTCAAATATTTCTAGAGTAGAGTGGCTTAAACGTCACTCTTTTCTTTTATAAGGCAAATAAAATCAGTCTTTTTCTATTATATAGTATATGATACAAGGATTTACACAAACTGACATAACTGCTTACTTACAAACTGAGGACAATAGAATTAATACTGCTGTTGCTTCTTCTAATATTAAGCACTTATTTAAGTTTACTAATGATGTAAATGGAAAGGTAGTTTATGCTTATGCAAAGACTGAAACAATATATGACAGATATACTTATTTTCTGTTTAAATATAACTCTACTCCTGACATGTTTTTAGGTGAAATTAATCTATCTCCAGCAGGATATTGGAAATATGAAGTTTATGAAGTAAGTTGGATTGGTTCACCTTCTTTAGTATCAGGAAGAGCGCCTGAAACAGAGTTAGCAGTTCTTACACCAGTAGCAAACACAAGGGGCGTTGTACAAGGACTTGTAAATAAAGGCAAAATGTATATAGATGAAAAGTCAGGAACAGAAGAAGTGTCGTATATACAAAGTGCAAAGAGTGTGCAAACATTAACAATAAAATATGGGGGTGCAGGTTATACATCAGCACCAACTTTAACAATAGTAGGAGAAAATATAAATCAGGCAACAGCAACAGCAACAGTTGAAGATGGTGTTGTGAACACAGTAACAATAACAAATGCTGGAAATGGCTATACACAGAACCCTACTGTAACAGTATCAGGCGGAGGTGCAACAATAGACGCATCAATAACAGCAAGTATAGAAGAAACAAATTACATATATTACGGACAATAAAATAAAAAAAAATGGCAATAGAAAACGTACAACAATTATTAACAGAGCAATTAGGTAAAAATGCAGGCACATTAGTTTTTGACTCAACAAGTGGAGCTTTAACAGGTAAGAATTTTTACTGTGTTTACTTCCCAGTAACTAGCACTATAACAGCTCTAGGGGCAAATAATGTTACAGATGCTACTAAGTTACAAGTCGAAGTACCTGGTGGCACATCTCTTTTTATGAATATCACTTCTATAACTATCTCAGGAGGTGTTGGAATAGGATATACAGAATAATATGTTAGCATTAAAATTAGGTTTAAGTTTGAGTTCATCTAACTATCCATCTAGTGGTGCATGGTCACCTACTGACGAATCAAGTCTTGAGGCTTGGTATCAAAAAGGTGTGGGTATTACCTTAAATGGCTCTGATGTAAGTGCTTGGGCTGATAGTTCTTCAAATAATATAGATATGGAGCAATCCAGTCTTCCTAAACAACCTGCTTATGCAGATGGTGTATTATCATTTAATAGTGCTGCTTCTGATTTTCTTCAATCATCAGGACAAATAGAACTAACAGGGGATTTTACTATTGGTGCAAAACTAAAATTAACAACACTAGGTTCTCTTTTAGGAGACAACACTACAAGTGGGGAATTTGTACGCTTCTCTTCAAATAGCAACGTCAAAATAAAAATAAATAATGCTTCACTTGACATTCCTAAAGATAGCGGCAATTATGCTGAAGAAGCATACGTTGTTTTCACTCGTGTTAGCAATACTATAACAATGTATTGGAAGGGGGTAGCACAAACAACGACAGGAACATTATCAGGAACAGCAGATATTGATTGCATAGGTGTAAGAGAAACAAATCGAAATGCGTATAATGGAGACCTTTCAGAGATACAAATATACAGTTCAAGTAGTGCAGCATTAACAGCAAATGTAACTGCTAGATTAGCAAGTTTGATGCCATAATTAAATAAAAAAACATGAAAGACAATATCATAAATATTAATTTAGAAACAAGTACAGCTCCAATTGTACAAGAGACGCGAGGTAGAGATTGGATTGAATATGGTACTGAAAACTGGAGAAATTTATATCCACAGTTCTTAATTGATTTATATTACTCAAGCTCTATATCAGCAGCTATTATAAACGCAACGTCAGAGATGATAGCAGGTGAAGCCCTTATAATAGAAGACGAAGATGATAGAGACCTAGAAGCAACCGTAAAGCTTCAAAACTTTATTAATAGAGCAAATGGTAATGAGAGTCTTCATGAAGTAATAAAAAAATTAGCATTTGACTTTAAGCTACAAGGAGCATTTGCTTTAAACATAGTATGGTCAAAAGATAGAACTCAGATTGCTGAGGTTTATCATTTAGATGTTTCTAAGTTAAGATGCGCAAGACCAGACGAATTTGGTAAAACACCTGGATATTACATCTCATCTGATTGGTCAAACACAAGACAAAACAAACCTTACTATGTTCCTGCTTTTAATGCTAACGATAGGACTTCAGCTAACCAAATAATGTATTCAGGTCTTTACAGTCCTAATATGAATTCGTATTACACACCTGATTATGTATCTTGTAATAACTGGGCGTTGATTGATGCTAGAGTTTCAGAGTTTCATCTAAACAATATATCTAATGGTTTTGCAGGTTCTTTTATGATTAGTTTTGCAAACGGAATTCCAACGCAGGAAGAGAGAATGCAGATAGAACAAAGTCTTACTGATAAATTCTGTTCTGAAACTAATGCAGGAAAATTTGTACTAACATTCTCAGACGATAAGACAAGAACTCCTGAAATTACACCAATAAGCACAAGTGATCTTGATAAGCAATATATAGCACTTCAAGAATTGCTTACTAGCAACATTTTAAGCGGTCACAGGGTAACATCTAAGACTCTGATGGGAATTGACTCCGCTAATGGTTTTTCAAGCAATACAGACGAAATTATAAACGCTGCTAATTTCTATCTTAATACTGTAATTAAACCATTTCAAGACCAAATAGTAAAACAGCTAAGAAAAATATTTCAGATTAACAACATGGATATGCCTGTTAATTTTGTGCAACTTAAACCTATAACAGTACAATTTGACTCTAAGACTATTAGAGAGGTGATGACAACTGATGAAATACGTGACGAATTAGGACTAGAGCCTTTAGGTGACGAAGATACTGTTGAGCAAGATGTTAAGCTTAGTAAAGTTGGGAGCATGGTTACTGATGGTAAAGATGGCAAAATAGATTTGCCTTTATATGACACAATAGAAGAAGCTGAAGCAGAAGCAGAACGATTAGGATGCAAAGGCTATCACGTACATACTTTAGATGGTAAAGATGTATATATGCCTTGCGAAGACCATGAACAAATTACTAATTTACAAAATTGTAATTGTAAAAAACAAAAATTTGAAAAAACAGAATTAGAAAAATTTATATCAGAATTTGGTGAAGATGTTCCTGAAGGATGGGAAATGATAGATGATGAAATAGTAGATGGAGAACATCAAGACTTTGATTTTGAAAAAGAGTTAAATAAAGTTGCAGGTGAAAAATTTGATTTTGTTAGAACAGGGAGAGCTAATCCAAATGTTAGAAGTGAACAAGATGGTCTTAATAAAGCAGGAGATGAGTTCTTTAAGGTTAGATATGTTTATACTAGAAATAACTCATTAAGCCAAAAAGGAGAAACAAGAAGCTTTTGTAAGCTTATGTCAGCTACAAAAAAAGTTTATAGGAAGGAAGATATTTTAAGAATGTCTAATATTGCTGTAAATCCAGGCTGGGGACCAAGAGGTGCTAACACTTATTCAATTTGGTTATATAAGGGAGGCGGCAACTGCCATCACTACTGGAAAAGACAAATTTTCCAAGCACCTTCAAGTGACGAGGGGTTTGTAGTTTATCCTGATAATATAACTACTGACAAAATCATAACTGCTACAAAAGCTAGAAGTGAAGGTTTTACAATTAAAAGAAATGATAGTCTAGTTGCTAGAGCGCCTAAGACTATGAAAAATGAAGGATTTTTAGAATAATAATTATGGCATACGTACTATTTATATCAGAACAAAAATTAAAAGATTTAAGCGCAATAAACCTTAATTGTGATCCTGACCTGTTACGCCCTTATATATTGCAGAGCCAGAAACTATATATTGAGACAGCTCTTGGAACTGAATTGAATGATAAAATTAAAACATTAATAACTAACGGAACAATTGGCGATGTAGCTAATGCAGCATACAAGACATTGCTAGAGGATTATATTTCTTTTGTTCTTGTAAATTATTCATTTTATCATGCCGTTCCGTTTTTACGTTTTAAGATAGAGAATGGAAACATATACTCTAAAACATCTGAAACTGGAACAGCTTTAAGTACAGAAGAAGCGCAGCATTTAAGAGAAGAAATTATAAACACTGCCCAATATTACAGAGAGAGATTAATTTCTTATATACGCAATAACGTTGGCAGCTTTGCAGAATACAATCAAAATGAAGGCGCAGACGTCAAGCCATCAACTGCTAACTATTATGCGGGAATGAACCTTGAAAGACCTGAAGGTCAAGGAGCTAAACTTACAATAAGAGACTTTATTCCAATACAAAATCAATGAGAAAGTATTATAAACCAAAATTAATAAACATAACGAAGCTAAAATCCTACTTGGATAAAAAGCCTAATACAAAAAACAATGACAGACCTAAGAGACACAGTACAAGTAGGAATAGCTAACGGATCAGCAATTGGTTTCAGTATTACTGATTGCAATGAATACCTTACGCTAATTTCACTTATCCTAGCGATAAGTTTCACTATTTATAAATTCGTAAAATTTAAGAAATGAGAAAACTAATATGCAATCTTATATATAAATTAACAGGGCAAACTTATTGTCTAAAGTGGTGTGGTAATTGTGAATTTAAAGGGTGCAAATGAAGAAGACTAAACTAAATAGCACGAACCCAAAGTATAACAAAAATAAAGATAATGTGGTTAAAATGCGTCATGAATTTGTTAAAGAAGTTAAAGGCTGCAAAATCTATAAAACCTACTATCTCTAAGCCTAACAACATAAACCTTTTAATCATTCGTGATACATTTACTGATGAATCGACTATTGGTGAATTATTTATTAATGGAGAAAGGTTTTGCGATACTTTAGAGTTACCATATAGAGATAATCAAAGAAGTATATCTTGCATTCCTTTAGGAGAATATAAAGTAAGATTAAGATACCCAAGAGAAAGTGCAACAAGAAACTATTTGCACTTATTAGTTCAAGATGTAAAAGACCGCTCATATATATTATTTCACAGAGGCAATACAGCTAAAGACACTAGGGGATGCATCCTCGTTGGACAAGGTAGTCAACAAAACGTTGTTCACAATTCTACTTTAGCAATGGATTTACTTATGAAAGAAATAATAAATTTGGGTGGCACAAATATTAATTTAATAATCAAAAACAAATAATTATGAAAACATGGTTGATTTCAACGATTTTAAAATCGAAAAAGTTTTGGTATGCAGTAGGTTCTATTGTAATTCCTGCAATCGTTCAATTACTTGGAGTTTCTCCTGAAACTGCACAAGAAATCTTTTACGCTGCTTTAACACTAGTCTTAGGACAAGGAATCGCAGATGCTTCAAAGAAATAATAGATATAGACTAAAACCACATGAAATTGTGGCATTAGAAAAAATGAGGGAAACCGATACTAGAAATATTCTAGTTATCGGTGACCTTCATGAACCGTTTTGTTTAGACGGTTATTTAGAGTTCTGTTTAGAGCAATACGAAACCTTTAACTGTAATCAGGTAATAATGATAGGAGATTTACTTGACTCACACGCATGGAGCTACCATGAGCAAGACCCAAATGGCATGTCGGCAGGAGCTGAACTTTCACTTGCAGTTAAAAAAATACAAAAATGGTATAAAGCTTTTCCCTTTGCAGATGTGTGTGTGGGTAATCATGACCGTTTAGCATCTAGGAAAGCTATGACAGGAGGCATTCCTTCAGAATGGATAAGGTCTTACAACGAAGTTTTAGGCACTCCAAATTGGAATTGGGTTGAATCAATAGTATATGATGATGTTCTTTACGAGCATGGTGAAGGAGGTCAGGCTCAAGCTAAAGCAAAAAATAATTTAATGTCAAGCGTTTGTGGTCATACACATACTGAGGCTTATTGCAAATGGTTTGTAGGTAAACGATTTAAAGTATTTGGAATGCAAGTTGGCTGCGGTGTTGATGCTAATACATATGCGGCTGCTTATGCTAAAAATTTTAAACGTCAAGCCATAGGCTGCTCTGTCGTGTTAAACAATGGAACGCTACCAATTAATCTGTTAATGGACTTATAATGAAAGAAGAGCTTAATTGGCAGGTTTACACACTTTATTCCCTACTTATCTTATTTATTTTACTATTAAGTTTATAAAAATCTTATCTAGTAAAACCCTTCTTAACACTTAAATTGTTAATAACTTTGTAAGCAATTGTGTTAATAATTAATATTTCTTTTTACTTTTGTACCATATTAATCAATAAAAAAAAGAAAAATGAAACTAACAAACAAAGAAACAGGTATTACATTTACTTTAACACCAAAGGAAGCGGCAGACTTTTTTTATATGAAAGATAATAAAGGTCAATTTATTAACTGGAGAGAAGATTATATTATACATAATTATGACAATGAAATAAGTCAGTTTAAATTTTATTTAATAATTACATCACTTCTTGCATTAGGATACGCTTCTTTTTATTTATTCTTACAATTTAACTACTAATTATGAAACTAGAATGCGATACGTTTTATTTTTACCCTAGCGGTTTATATACAACTACAAGAAAAAGAGACAGTCATTTAAAGTGTAATGATAATGACATAAAAGAATATAGTCAAGCTATTAGAATCTTTGGTACTAGAAAACAAATAGACAAGG
>VTLG01004269.1_pt1 | contig 27969 bp, 48 predicted proteins | sample 4694571 | NCBI WGS metagenome assembly VTLG01 (sample SAMN12604809, study PRJNA352737) | marine metagenome | biome: ENVO:00000447; feature: ENVO:00000209|ENVO:00000569|ENVO:01000036; material: ENVO:00002151; isolation source: viral sequences binned using virsorter ...
TGTTTGCACCTGCCAATCAGCAGCTGTTTCTACATTAAGAGATTCGTGAGCTCTAAATTTTTGAGTATTTGCCATAATATTCTCCTATTAAATTAACTTAGCTTGCGGGGCGAGAATGTCCCTATCTAAGTATTAAATTAAACTAACTGATTTAAGTACTCTGCTTCCACCAGTTTTGTCACGTTTTTTCATTCCGAATCTTTTAATAGATTCGTCAAATTTTAATTGATGAGCATTAGATAATTGCATTGATACCGCTATTAAGTTAGCATCTGTTGCGTTACCAGCCTTATCCATATATAAACATTTCTTTACATAATCAACTACAGCTAAATGCATACTATTATCTAAATCTATTTCATCATTAATAGATACTACGCTATTAGGTTCTGCATAATAATGTAATAACAATCCATCACTTACAGATTCAGCAATAGCTTTCCATTGTTTTCTAGCTGAACTTCTATTATCTCCATCATCATCAAGATTAGTTATTAAACAAAACTTATCACCTTGGATAAACCACTTAGCATTATCTTCTGGATATTTTATATTACTAGCCATTATTTATCATCCGGTGTTGTCAATGCTGATTCACTTGTAGCATCCATTAATAAAATATTTTTATCTATCAATCTAGGAATTTGAATATAATCCCCAGAATCATCCATTAAATCTACTCTAAAAACCTTATTAGCTTCAAGCTTATTTCCGCTAGAATCTTCAGCTTCATCTCCTATTTTATACCACATCTGGTCAGCTACTGTATTCATCTTAGCTTGAACTGGTTTAGTACTGTACATACCAATCTCTACCAAAGCATCATTTATAAGGTTTAAAATATAATTTTCAGGAACACCGGGAAAAACTTGATGAACCCTACTTATAAGTTGTTTTACTGATATTTTATGTACTGACATTAGTTTTTGTATCCACTTAAAAATTTTTGAGTACCACTTTCATAATCGGCTTGTAACTTAGCTTGTTGCTTCTCATACCAAGTATAGTGAGCTGTATCTACAGCTAATCTAGCTTGCACCTCATTAGAATAACCTTGAGATATAGATATCTTTGATTGTATTTCATTTGCATATCCTTGAGCAGCTGAAACATACGATTGAGCTGCTTGTAAGTAATCTTTAGCCGTTCCTAAATATCCATTTGCAACTTTACCATATCCATCTGCAACTCTTGAATACCCAGAACCACTTGATATATATCCTTGAGCTATTCCCACTTGGGCTTGTACTTGATTTATTCTAGCTGATACTTCGCTAACATACGCGCTAACTTCTCCAGAAGAAGAAGAAGCTTCTGATATAAATCCTTGACCAGCGGAAATATGAGATGAAGCAAGTTCAGTATCTTCATTAGTATTAGCTGTAACAGCACTATCAAATTGCGTGTTAGCTAATACAGCAGCGGTGTTTATTCTAGAAGCCGCGGTCGTTATAGCTGCTGTAGCTGTATCTACTGAACTATCAACTAAAGTAACAGCCTCTGCAAGTTCAGCAGTAGCTTTGTCAATTTCACCATTATCTAAAGTAACCTCAGCTGCCATTTTATCTACTTCGGTATTAGATAATCCTATTTCCGTTAAAGCACTAGATATATTTGTAACTGCACTATCTACTTGAGTATTAATTAAATCACATATAGCTTGAGTTTCATTTAATTCTGTTTTCATAGCTGTTGTTGCAGTTGTTATAGCCGCATTAGATGTTTTATTTCCTAATACATTTTGTAAAGATTTTATAGCCCCATATAATACTACAAGATATTCTGCTTCATCTGGAAATACTGAAATTGCACTATCGCCATAAGCTACGGCAGGATATTGAACTTCATCATATTTACATGAACCACCTTCAGGTAAAGCATTTATTTTGTTATTCTCAGTATAAAACACGGGGTCAGTTACACTAGCGTATCCCATTTCATCAGGGTCAACAACATAACCCTTTTCATCTGGTCTAATTCTTCTGCATACTCTATCAAAATCACCGTCATTACGATATACTCGAAGTATCTTACCAGTATTCATTGTTTCAGATTCGCTACCCGGCATTACTGATGTAAATGTTGACTGAGATGCACACCAGTCAAGTAAGTTAGGAGGAAGTATATTTATAATTTCCTTAGCTCCGTCAGTAAGAAACTGAGTTAATTCATTTTGAGTTGGAGCGCTGCTACCATTTATATCTAAACTTGTTAAACCCTCTACTTGGACTTCAAAAGTTGCCATTATGCACTCGCTATAAACAATTCAACATCAACTGCGCTACTACCCGGATTTACTTGTATACTACCTAAGTCCGCCATAGTTCCAAAACTAGGACTTGTGTCAGCCTCAGATAACATTAAATCATCAGCACTTCCAAGAACATGACTTTGACCAGCTGCTAATTTTACTTGATATAAAGTAGCGGCTCCAACAACAGCTAACTCTACTGAATTTGAACTATCTAGATTAGTAATTCTTATATATCTTGAATCTTCAATATCAATAGCTCCAGCAGCTCCATATGCATTTGAATTAAAAACTGCAATAGTTGTTGTTTGACTAGCCGCACAAGTAACAACTCTTTTCATTATTTCATTAATACTACCAATCTCTAAAGTTCTTTTAGAACCATAGTCTTGATTACCTAGTACAATATCTTCTTGTATCTTTACTTTTAATGTAGCCATTATTTTTTCTTACGTTTCCTTGCTTTAGATGCTGCTTTTTTACCAGCTTTTGTATATGAATATTTTTTCCCACCGACTTTAGGCATGATTATTTCTCCTGTTCATATGTTTAATATCTTCATCAACTGTTGTTTGAGTTAATTCGATATCTGTTCTTTTTCCTAATTTACTCATCATAAATAAATTAGTAGTAAATTTACTTTCTGATGCTTTCCTACCACACTTACGACAATAAAACCATTGTTCAGGATTGGGAAACTCACAATGAACACAGTCCATTAAGTACCACCAACTACAGTTGTCATTATTCTATCTCCTCTCAATGTCGTTTGAGTAATAGATAGAATCTCATTATTAGTGGAATCCAAAGTAGCGATATAATCTTTAATATCTCTAGCTATTGTTCCAGCGTCACTAGCTTCTGTACTTGCATTAGCGTAGTGAATAAAAACTTTTACTTTTATATTACCATAAGCTGCCATAATAAATCCTCTTAAATTTTTTTAGATTCGGGGGCCATCCTTTATACGACAACCCCCACAGTTCTAAGGACTGTTAACTTTATTTATTTAGTTTATGAAGTAGTAACAGTTCCATCTTTACCAGATTTACCGTTTAGATACCATTCTCCATCATAAGCGTCAAGTTCTATAAAATCACCTTGTAATGCAGATGTTCCTATAATAACATTAGAAACACCAGTTGCACCATCAGCACTTGAACCCGGGCCATCATCACCAGTATCGACTTCAGTTTCAGTAACTCTACCAAATACAATCGCACTACCAGCAGCGATAGTTATCGCTCCAGTTGGACTATTCTCTTGTACCAAGAATTTATAATTAACACCATCTTCAACACCAGCACCAGTTGGTAAAGTAATAGAAAAAGCTCCACCTGTCGATTCTAAATAAAACTCTTTACCACTATCATCAGCGGTAAGAGTCCTAGCAGCACCTACAAGTTCTGTTTTCTTTTTCCAATTACTATGTTGACTGTTAACATTTAAGTAATCACTTCTCATCTTACACACCCTCCAAATTAATCAAAGCGTGAGTTTCAGGAAGAGAAACTTCAAGACCTGCTTCTGTAAGAATCATGTCTTTTCTCAAATCTTCATCTGCTGCTTGAACATTTGTCATAATGTGAGTATCACGGTTAACACCGTTACCAACAAGAGGTCTATATGATACATGGTCAAGGTCGACCATACATAAGAAACCTGCTGCCATACCTCTAAATAGAGGTTCTTTAACTAGAGAAACATCACCATGAACAGTTTCAATTCTCATTACACGATGTCCAAATGAACCTTCAGATTTTTGGAAGTTATAAGCCGCAGCTCCTGCGTCAGTCATATTGAAAGAATTATCAATAAAACCACTCAGTTTGTTAAAGTGTGAGATAACAGGTAAACTAGCTAATGCCAGTTTAGCTGAACTTCCACCTCTAGCTGGGTCAAATATTACTTCAAAATCAGAAAGTAAATCATCATAAGTCCATTCAGCTACTGTATTAGATTTTAAATAAGCCTTATCTTCTGTATAAGATACTTGACTTCCATCTACAGTTGCTTGTGATTGAGAATTAGCAATAATGTGACCTGCGATACCATCAGTATAGTTAATACTATTCTGACTACCACGCATACCAAATAACATTGCTCGTTCAATATCAACTTTATGTTCTCTTAACTTGAGATTCCAGATGCGTTGCCACTCATCAGCATAACCTCGATAAACAGTTGCTCGTGAAGTATTAGTCATTTCGCAAGCTGTTTTGAATATCTGTGTATATCCATAATCGTGGTCAAGTTTTTGTGACCAAACATCAGGAGCCCCTGTACCTTCTTCAAATGCAGTTCCAATAACAGTACATTTAGTATTATTGTCCACAGCGGTGGTAGAACCATTAGCTGCGGCAATAGTAGTTGCCTGCACAGTTGTTACAGAAGAAGATGTTTGACTAACGCTATCTACGCGAACAGTACACCATTCAGGTTGATTTGTTGAATCATCATCTTCACCGATAGAAATTACCATACCGGGAATAAGCCATGCAACATTAGCACCGCCTACAGTATCAAATGTTATTGTAGTTGAACTTCCAGCGGCAGCAACTGTAACAGCTGCTTGAGCTAGAAATGCTCTATCAGTAATTGATACTTTTGTTCTATCTTCTAAAAATCGAAACTGGGAATCTGAAGTAGCTACCTTTGCTACTTTTGACAGATATACGAAAAACGGAGACTCGTCCGGGGCCAATTCAGCAACCCTATCACTAAAGTCGAATAATCGTCTAGTGTGAAAATCAGTATTTGATGCACCCGGAGTTCTTGTTCCATTTGCCGATAAACTGCCAGCACTATATGTTGCCATATCCAGTACTCCTTAGTTTATTATCGTAAAACATTACTCCTGCTACCCGCACTCATAATGGCGTCCCACATTTGGTCTTTTGCATTTTTTGGTTTATTAGCTTCTTGTCCTTGTAGAACCCCTGCAGTACGAGGAGCCTCTTTTGCGGATTGAACCGCTTCAAATGAATCTTGAACAGTTTCTTGAGGTGGCAAAACACCGTTATTAGATTGACGTGTTTTAAAGACATCAACTAACGTATTGAGCGTCATACTAGAGCCCGGGTCAGTTGACCATTCCATAAATTCACGAACCTCGGATTCTGTCATCTTATGATTATTCCTTAATTCATTCATCGTATTATTAATCAACATCTGTTCTTCCATCTTAGCAGATTGTTGACCAATAGCCTGATTCACCACTTCTTGTTCCTTTTGTTGACGAAACTTAAAGCTAGGTGACTCTGGTTTATAATACGCATCCCAAGGATTAAACTCATCCTCAGGCAAAGAAGATTTATTATTAACACTAGGCGTTCTCTGATTTCTAGCAAATTCTTGAGCTAGATATTCCATATCCTGTTTCATTTTGTCGTTATCGGATTTTTGTTTGTCATACATTGACTGAAATTTCCGACTTTCATTTTCCCAATCCACCTGATATGATTCACTTTGGTTTACACCATGGTCAGCTACAGGGACATTTTCATATCCCAGTTCTTGATTTGGATACCCAGTATCTTCTACTATTTGTTCTTCTTGATTGATTTCACTCATAATTATCTCCTTGCGATATCCTTAAACTTCGGGAACAGAACCGAGACCTTCTCCAAATTCTTCAATTTGTGGTCTCAATTTTTCCATTTCAAGCTGTACCGCGCTATTGAGTTTATTTGATTGTACTCGCCTATCGGCCTTCGCATCAGACTGCACCTCGGAAAGTTTGGATTTAAATTTCTCAACTTCAACCCGTTTCCTGTCAGATACAGACTCTCTTTGCGCTGTTTGCAAGTCCCCTTGCAATTCTTTATTTTGTTCAGTTAGTTGCTGTACTTGAGACTGCAACTGTTGTATCTCACCCATTCTTTGAATAAGACCCTCTTTATCAAAAATCTCTGGATTCTTTTTAATTACCTCTACTCTGTCTATCAATCCCATTTGAAATGCTTCAGCATATACTTGATATTCAGTCCATTTACTAGTAGGTAAAGTAGAACCCGGTTCAATACTAACATCATGTTGTCCAATATTATGTCTGTCTTTTTGTATATCCATGACAGTTTCACTATAATCATCATAGTAATTAGCCATTACCTCATTAACATTGTTATTGGCTTGTGTTAGTCTAAAAATCTTTTTAAATGTATAATGTCCTTTTGACATTCCATATATAACTTGACCAAGTTTACGTATACTTAATTCAATATCACGTAATTTAGACTTGGGTCTTTCAGCTCCCTGAGCTAACATTCTTTCTGTACCACGTACAGTATCAGGAGCTTTTTCAGAAAATCCATGCATTAACTCTGGTAATCCAAATGTAAAATCTATATAAAACTCACAAGACTGTATAAGTTTATAAAACTCACCAGCTAGAGGTGTAGGAGCTGGAAAATGTGGTTCTCCTTGAGAACTATCAACTTCTATTACAGCGTTGGGATTAGACCAATCTTGTTCTAATTGACTAATATCATCAACACTTCCTATTGGAACAATTAATTTCAGACCCGCAGAAGCCTGAGCGTGAGACAAAGCTAAAGACCAGAGTTTGTTCAGTAGCCTTTGCATAGGTCTCGCCCTAGATATGTCAGACCTCGGATAGGGAGTACCACTATAAATATTAGGAAGTGGCACTATGGGATATATATCAGTATTGAGGACAGATTCGTATAATACAATCTCCCCAACAGAGCAAACTACCGCAATACGGGTCTGTAAAATTTCTTGGAATTGAACTAACCCACGTTCAAATACACCCGGATTTTCATCAAGGAACTTTTGAAATTCTTCCTCATTTAAAATCATTTCTTCCTGACTATTAACATCTACTATTTGATAAAAAGGAATCTTTGTTTTATAAAATCTTTCTAATACTTGGTATTTTTCTTGATAAGTTGTTTCTAAATCTTTTGATTCTGATGGAGTCCAAGTCTTCTGTTGATTACTTTGTTGTGTAGATGGATAGTCTTCATCATCACTATATGAAGATACGCTTTCTATTAAACCTTCTTCCATCTCTCCAGTTTCAGGATTTTGTTGTGGCCCAAGTTCAGGATATATATTTAAAATCTGTTCACCAGTAAGAATAGTAGATAATATAAGGTTATCAGCGTCTTTAAAGTATCTATCACGACTTGATGATGGTACATAAACACGAAATGGGTTAACACTCGTAAACTTTACTTCACCTTTACCAAAATCAGCATCTGGTTCAATATACGCATATAAATAACCAAGTCCAGATGTGCTGTGGTCATGGATAGCTTCTTTAAGTTGAGCATTGCCATCAGAGATTTCCCAGATATAACTCATGACAACACGCCACATTTTAGCAACCTTTGTGTCTGAATCTTCTCTTGGTATAATAGTAAAAGCTGGAGAGTTAGAAGTTAACATAGCTTTTAACTTCTCAACAGCAGGCCCAACTCTATCCATTGGTACAGCTGCTTGATTCCTACTTTCTAGTTCATCTACCTCATTATCACTAAAATGATTTCCATAAAAGAAATCAATATCTTTACGAGCTTCGGTATCCCATTCTGAACGGGCATCACGATAACGTCTGTAGAGTTCTCTGGTAGTTTTAGCTCTTGGGTCTTCTTGTATTTGCATAGATACTTTATAAGTTAATTAATAATTATAACGCTTGTCAATAAAAAAAAGCAACTTTTTTTAGCTAACTCTTGCTCCTGTAAACCAGTTGTATTTCTTGCCTTTATTTGATGAGCTGTTTCTTGTATCAACTTCTTTTTTGTCTACTTTGCCACTTAATGGCGGTTTAGCATAATAATCAGCATAATACAAACCATCCATAAGGTCATCATGCTTAGCAAATGGATGTTCAAAGAACTCATCAATGATTTCTGTCATTGTATTGCGAATATATAATTTCTTTGAATTAACTATAGGGCCAAGAGATGTTTCCAGTCTATCTTCTTTTTTTATTCCTGCTGGTGGTCTTACACCCTTAAATATACCCGGTATCAATCTTCTGTCACTTGTAGCTATTCTTGTTACCATATCTCTTACCATTTCTTGAGCAGCTACTGTTTCTATTGTTACTCTTTTAACAGGAGAGTATTTTTTAGCTAATTCTATAATTTTTTCTGGAACATCAAAAGTAGGTATCCTTTCATGAAAGTATTCCAGTACATACCTATTCTTATCTTTATCTATACCAATTACTAATATCACTTGAAAATCTGATTTCTTTGTAGCTGTAGCAGCAACATCAACTCCTATATACACATTAATCGGAATAAAGTTCCCATCATTGTCTTCAAGATATGCAAATTTATCTTTTGATACAAATGTGTGATTGTGTTTTTGTATTTTATCAATTTTAAAAGCTGCGTCAGATATGTCTCTAGCATCGTTCATATACTCCTGAGCAAACTTATTAACCATACCAGCTTCAATAAACTCTTTTTTCTTTGTGTCTAGTTTAGATAATGGAAATTGTTGTGGCCATAATGGTTTGCCATCTTCTACAGCTTTATGAAATGTAACATCCCACGGATAATCTCTTTCTTCTGCCTTAGCTTGTTTAATACCATCAACAATCATTTGTAAAAATGAATCATAATGAACAATAGTACCAGCTAACCATATCCAACCTTCCCTACCGGGAGATTCTTCAAGAGCTGGGTATACAGTAGATACAATCCATTTTTTTATCTCATCTCTTCTTTCTGGAGTTTTAGTATTCAATTCAGATTCAAAGTCATCAAGTATAATACCAGTATAACGCACGTCAATCTCAGTACGACCACGTAATCTCTGACTTGTACCTTTTGCTATTATTCTATCTCCCTTAGCAGATACAATATCTTTTTCAGTCCATCTATTACCAACCGCATCTCCAGCTAAATTACCAAAGTAATACTTTATTTTATCATTATATTCAAAATGAGACTTTACATACTTGATATGGTCAATAGCCTGACCTTGTTCTTCAGCAACCCAAGCAATGAATAATCTTTCCCCTTGAGGAGAAAATAACATTTTATGTACAATAGCAGCTTTAGAAAGAATAGATTTACCAAAACCACGTGGTAATATATTACATATTCTAGCTGCTGGTTTAGTACTTAAGAGTTTTTCAGCTACTTCATAATGGAATGGTGGAGATGCACTTTTGTTTAAAAAGTCTTTTGGTAAAAATGCTCTACCAAAATATATAAGGTCTGTTAATGATTTTTTAAGTATCTCATCATTTATCTTAGACTCCGAAGGAGGAGGTACTATATTAAATGATTCTATTTCTTTTTTGGTTTCCATTCGTTCTTTTCTAGTTCAAGTCTTTTTACCGTTTTTTTTGCGTGTAAAGGACTTATTGTTTTTCTTAGTATTTCCCATCTCTCTTTTGGCTTTTTTTTCTGATAAATGGTTTTTCCTACGGCTTTGTATTGCATTTTCTTTCTCTATTAATTCATCAGCCCAAGAATCTATGTCTAAGTAAGATTCAAAAAAATCATTAAAATCATGATTCTCCATAAATATCCACATTGTCAGGGTTTCCAAGATTTATCAGACTATCATTTTCATTATATACAGAATGACAATACTTACAACTAAATCCTACTGGTACATAAAATTCATTGAATACTATCATTTTTTTATGACTATCAATAGATTTATTACAAACTCTACATTTCTTTATCACGCTATTGTACACAGGCATGATATATAGTGATATATCGCTATGTGATATCTTTTTCTGCATGACCTATAGCTTTAACATCGGTTCTATTGAGTTGATTAAGTTGTTCTTTAGTAAATCCTTGAAATACAGTAAGAGATTCAGTTTTCTTATCATTTGGAAACATGCCAGCTATTTTCATCATCATTTCAAGAGCTCTTAGTTTATCTGAATCCCTAGCGTCATAATTATCAATAATGTCTTTTGTTTTAGAAAGTAGGTACTCTTCATCAATACCAACCTCTCCAAGTATCTTTTTAGTTTCTTCGCTAATCAATTTCTTTACCCTTTTAGTTTTTAATAATGATGTAGATGCTGTTTTTGAATAACCAGCGTCATTTGTTTTAAATACTCTAAGGTATGCTTGTTCAGGTGGCATACCATTAGCAACGTACTTAGCAAACACAATCTCTCTACCATTGGGATTCTTTTCATTTATTCTTTTATGTCTTGGCTTTGTTGATTTAGTAAATCTATATATATCATCAGCTATGTCTCCGGTTATCTGTATAGAGTCTCTTACTGGATAAGAACCAAGAATAGTACGAACATATTCTTTTCCATTGTCAAATACTCCACGATGAAGTATCCTACATACCTGACCATCATCAGTAAGTATCCAATCGCCTGTAGAGGATTCACGCCATTCATCAACAAGTTCATCATCACAGTTATCAAAAAACTCATCTTTATTGTCATACAGGTATTCTAGCTTACGTTTTACTAGTTTAGTATGCATAGAGCCACTCCCAACCTAAATTACTTGATAGCCCTTGCCATCCCCCCGGACTCTATGCGTTTCCATCAATTAGTTTTCCCCATACGTATGTTTTACCTTTATGTATGTCAATTACATCAATTCTAAAATTATTATCATCAAACCAGTCAATTATACCAAAAGCATGACACCAGTTGTGATATCTACCTCTTAACCACTTATTCTTTTCTTTTGACATATCTTTTAAACATCCTAGTGTCCAAGCATGATGAGCTCCATCTACATGGGTCACTCCTTGTCTTTGAACATCATGAGTATGTCCATAAACAATATTCTTACCTAGATTCTGTACGTGTTGTCTTGTATGGTTAACAGTACTGTAGTGCCCACCATGATAAAAGAAAAGTTTACCAATTTGCATTAAATGACCATATGGGTAGTATTTATACCCCCTACCTTTTAAATCCATTATATTCTTGAATTTGTATTCAGGTAGGTATGGAAACTCTTCTACAAAAGCATTTAACCAATCATCGTGGTTTCCTTCAATCATATGTTTGTTAGTACAACCCACTTCTTTTAAAGCTTTGTCAAATAAATCTAATCCATCATTAACAGATGCTGCTTCAACCTTCAAATCTTCTAGTGTATACTCTAATGGTGGTCTTTTACGCCTTTTGTACCGCCAAGGAGATACAGACTTCCACTCTCCTAAATCACCAAGACAAACAAATATGTTTGGTTTTACCATCTTTATAGCTTTTAACACAACATTAACAGCGGCATCGTCCTGTATAGGAAAATGCACATCAGGAATAACTATTGCTCGTCTATGTTCTTTTTTAACCATATTAAGCTTGGTAGCTATTCTGCGCTAAATCAAAAGAATCTACTCTTTGTACTTCAAGAGTTTTGATTCTAGCTATTATTTCTGATATCATCTCTATTTGTTCTGCATCACCATCTAATATACTAGATATTTCTAGCTTATTACATAGTTTCTGTAGTTTTTCAATGGTATCTACTAAATCAATGTATTCAAATTGCATTATTTATTCCCGGTGTTACTACATTATCAAAATACCTACATTTCTTGTCTACTTGACATGATTTGTTGGCAAATTTACTAGATATTCTAAAAGTAAGCTTGTTATTTTTAGACTTTATCATACAGCCAAGGCAATTACCGTTATCCCAGTTAGCACAATGTTGTCTTGCCATACCCAATAGCTTAATTTTATTCTTAGTCTTTTCAACTAGAACCATTTTTTTAACTTAAATGGTAGCTTGAAAGGTTTTTTCAAAGCTTTAAATACAGGGTCTAGTCTTGTCCTTCTCTTTTTCTTTGGTTTCTTACTATTTGTCATAAACTCTATCTCCAGTTTTTTTTTCACGTAGCTAATATACTGTTTTTTTTATTAAACATACAAGTATCAAATTATTTTTTTGGTACTATAGCTATAATATATATATATTATATAGCTAATATATATATATAAGCTATATTTTTATATATATATATATAATATAAGCTAATAAAGACGGAAATTGTGTGGAAATTGGAAAAATTGGTGTACAATGTGAGTATCTCTTTTACCCCGCCCCCGTTCCGGTCTTTTTTTGGTTGGAATATTGAAAACAGGTTGAGTTTTGAGTTATACATAATCTATGTTATGGGTAAAATTTTTGATTTTTAGAATGTACCCAATAAATACAGTATTCTTCCAAACAAACATGATTGATTGTTTTCATCCTAGTATATGTCATCTATTCTTTGTATATTCTTCGTATGAAAAAGGAGACATTAACAATGAAACAAGAACAAAAGGGAACAACATTACCTAAAGTTGTTAAACCTTTTACTGTTGATACGTTACCATCTCTACCTTCCGAAATCACGACAACAGTCTGGTATCAGAACTCAGTTAATAACACACAACTAACTAACGTTGGTGGTGACAACTGGAAAATGACACTTTACGAATGTCTAAACCATAAGACAGGGAAATACGACATCGAAGTAATCAAGACTAAGATTGATATCTTGACACAGTTCGGTAAACGTCCTCCTAAGTCTGAAGGAGTCGGAGGTAAGGGAGAGGACTATTCACAGAACATGATTGACCTAACAGTAGAGATTGATAAACTAGTCAACAAAACTAGTCAAGGTAAATGTTATACTGGTAAGTCAGGTAAGTTCTACAAACTACACAAATTCTTTAGAGAGTACGTCGTAGTTAATGGTAAAACGGTTATGTTAACAACAGTAAAGAAAGGTACAACGTATACAGACGGTACAGGGACAGAACATACCAAGTAAACCCTAAACCACATACCATGTAACTAAAGGGAGATAAACTGTCTCCCTTTTTTTACAACGTATTTTAGACACACACACCTAAAACACTTACAACTAAAAAACATGACAAAATAAGGAAAAATAATATGTTTTTATTAATGAAACAGAATAGTCTTAGTACTGTTGTTAAAGAAACATTTAACAATAGAAACGACGCTGAAAAAGAAAGAGATAGACTACAAAAAACACAAACAAACATACCTTATGAACGTCAACTATATTATTTTATAGTTGATACAAACAGGTAGAATATGTTAACAGTAATAATTGACAACAACAATAAACTAACGTTTGAACATGACGGTAATAAATTGATTAGATATATACCGTCTAAACATCAACGTAAATACATACACGAGTTTTTTACAAGATATAAATTAATGTACATTGACGAACAAGGAACAGAACAGAAATATCCTGTCGTAATACATAACAACATAAACAAGACAACAACGACATTAAGTGTCGAACAGTTAAATTATGTTGACTTATACAAGGGTGTACCAAAATCAACAAGGTACAGACCAAATAAACTAATTACTTTTGAACGTGACAGAGAACAATGGCTATTAGATAGAATGTCGCGACACTTTAAAGATTTTGACAACGACAAGATAACAGAGCAAGAATACAAGACACTAGTGAGAGTACTACTTAGCAATGGATAAGATATACAACTATCTAGACACATTGCCCATAGAATACTACTTGCTATTTTATATGTTATTCTTTTTAGTTATTCATGTCGCAACAAAACAAAGGAAGCAATAAATGCAAACATTTCTACCATACGAAAGCTTTGATGATAGTATGAGATGTCTAGACAACTTACGATTAGGTAAGCAACGTGTCGAAGCATTGCAGGTAATGAAAGCAATATACATTCCTGACTATGGATGGAGACATCATCCCGCTGTTAAAATGTGGACAGATTATCCTGAAGCGTTGCAAATGTACCATGATTCAGCAATAAATGAATGGGTACGACGCGGTAAGAATAATAATATGCCACTAACTAAAGTACAAACGGACAAGATGCCAGACTGGTTAGGCAATGAGATGTTTCATGCATCACATCGTAGTAACCTACTAAGAAAAGATAGCAAATATTATGGACGTTATGGATGGGAAGAACCAGACACAATGCCATACTATTGGAATGGCTATGCTAAAAGTGAGCAGTAAATGAAGTATCATAGATTCAATGTTGACGACCTAGTTGTTAGCACAGAACAAAGTAGAAAATTGCCAAAGTACATTGATGTGTATGATAATGATGGCAACATCGTTACAGCACTACAGATACATCCTAATGGTGTAGAAGATGAACATGGCAATGAAATAGAAATGAGCTGGAATGATAACCCCGTTGAAATACGTGGTAATTGGAAAACAAAAGATGCATAAAATAGAAAGCTACATCATAGACAAGATAGAGCGAGTAGTTGAATGGCTTACATCCGACACATTAGGTAATATTATTATTACTATCGCTATACTTGGTCTATTGTTTCAGATTATACGGTAGAGACGTGGTAGTCTCTTGCGCCCCGAAAGTTTTGTCATGATTTCTTTTGGGGCAAAGAATTAAAAGGAAAACACAAATGAATGAACAAGAACAAAAAGCTATGGATTCATTGATAGCTGTAAGTATAGCTATGGGTGAGTTTATGAAAGCTATAATAAAGTTAACACATGATAAACAAAGTAAAGTGTATTTACTAGCATTGCAAGACTCAGAGAAAGATATATCTTTTATTGTTGAAAGTATAGTAGCTCTGAAGAAAAAATTATTAAACATATTTATAAACAAATAAAGATTTGTGCTCGACATGGTGTTGAGCCATTAACAAAAAAGGAAGCGTATGGCGGATACTAATACACAATCCGTACCAGAGCAAACTAATATAAATAGTGTTCTAGGTCTACATACAGCGTTAAATGATGAAGGTTACATCTGTGACCGAATATTTGCGTCTAAAGTAATGACCTCTATAAACACGAAGCCCGTTAGTGGTGCATTTTTATATGGTATGGCTGGTACTGGAAAGAGTTACCTACCAATGGTGCTTGCCAAAGTGTTAGAACGCCAGCTTTTCGTACATCAATGTACTCAGGGCACACGCGAGGAAGATTTACTTGTAAAGATAATGCCATCTGAAGATACAACTTCAGGAGTTAAAATCGGACATGGTAAAATATTCCAAGCGGCCCTAGAGTCACGCAATAGACCAGTTATGTTGATGCTGGACGAATGGGACAAGACAAGACCTAGCGTAGATGGATTCTTTCTGGATTTTCTACAGTACGGTCGTTTATCGTTGCCCGGTGTTGAAGATGGTGAAATCCAAGCCAATTTGGATAATCTAACCATATTTATCACTGCTAATGATGAACGTGAATTTCATGAAGCTCTACTTCGTAGGTTTCCAATGATTCATGTCAATCCTATAGAACCAGCAGATGTTGTATCTGCTCTAAAACTCACACATAAGGACAATCTATATATTCCACATATGCTAGATTTGTATACACGCAGTATACAGGCAAAAATGCCCAAACCTGCTACTATACAAGAACTACGTCAGTTGATGGATGCTATTGACTGTCTTGATGGTGATGGTGACTGGGACGCATTGGTGTATCAATACATAACAAAAACACCAGAGAATCACATATTATTAGCTGAGCAGAAGAAGGTAACTGAGATTGATATACCATCTATCTGTAAAATAGACGCTGATGATTATGGTGTTGATGTTGTACCAGAACGTAACATCGAGAATGAAGGGTTTATGCCTGACCTAAGAGAAATGAATGAATTTGATAGCTCTTTTGAAAAAGTTGTTACGACTGTTGTTCCTGAGAATACTAGCGTTGTTTTAGAAAGAACAGAAGGTTCTCAGCATATAACAGACAACATGATGATGTCTCAAGTAGATAGCAATGACCCAGAACTAGCAGCAATGCCAGATTGGGGAGTTATCACAGAGAATCATGCATACATACATGATGACATTACTGTTAATCACGCTTTGTTTATTGACAAAGTTACTTTATTCAGGAAATTAAAGGGTGAAGTACGCATTGTTGATAAGTATATATCGCGAGAAGAAGTTAACAGAATGCTACGTGGTAAGTGGAACGTACACAAAAGAGATGTGAACGAAGTCATAGCTCGTTTAAGAGTTGGCTCTGGAAATAAGATTGACATGAGATATACTGAGGGGCGTGGATTAGAAATAATCAGTCCTACAGATAGAGCATTGTGTAATCTATTCAGGCTTAACAGACGTGATAATGTAGCTATGATTGACTCCATTGAGAAAGCTGATGAAAGAAGTCTTGAATTGCTTTCATATCACACCACACCATCATGTATAGCAGTTGCTGATTTGTATAGAACAATAGTAGAAGGTATAACAACTGTTGGTAATAGCGTATTGAAATCTATGAGCGAACATGATGGATTCTGTAGGGGTTTGATATTACATTCCCCCTATAGTCAGCGTGAGAGATGTGATATGATGGATATACCATTTATTGATGAGTTGTTAAGTGGTGCTGGTAAAGACTACAAGGTAAAATCAATGCAAGACGGTTTCGTTATAGTTGCTAAGAATATTGATTTTATAGTAACTAAAATTAATGATAATAATCATGGCATGATGAAGATGAATATTGATGGATATGTGACGCCTAAGGTTATGGCTGTTATTAGTAATTGGATACCTCATATACCTTTGTACAAATGTTTTCAGCATGATGGTACAGTTAGAGAAAAGCTGGAAAAGACCGGCTGGCGTATTTGGACTGGCAATGTTAATGTTCTACATAAGAACGGAATATATGCTTATATAGTTTATGACTATGTAATGTTTTGTTCGTTTATGAACGATAGCAACCACGATTACGACAGTCTTTCGCTTGATATGAAATCAAAGATAAACAGGATGAAAGCTCTTGAAAAAGCACACAAACCTAATCAGTAGAAACTGGCGTAATTTTGGTAGCATAGACAAACCAAAGGAGGACAATATAACTATAAATGCTCCTATTGTAGATGATGCCGAAAATACAACAGTTGAACCGGGTAAACTTACATCTAAAGATGCACAGCAATATAACATCGACAAGTTTGTAAAACCCAGTATGGATAATATCACAGCGAGCAATCTGGGGGGCGTAAAGCCCCTCGGATTGGGCAAGCTACGTGACCAAGTTAATAAGCTTAACAAAAAATTTGATAAAAACATAAGAAACAACAAGATAAAACAGAATCCCTTGTATAGCACAAACGATTATAGTGCTACCGATGAATATAAAGTCATGAAAAAAGTCATGACAGAGAAACAACAAGAGCGATTAGAAGATTTTGAATTAAATTTAGATTATAGCAGAATTAATAAGAATCCAGCTACTTCTGGAAACTTAACACTTAACGAAGTAAAGAACAGAAGGTTAGCTGTAGAGTTATCAAGAGTTATAAGTAAGTTAGCAGAAGACCATGTAGGAGCTACTACAGATGGTGATGATTTTTGGGATTGTGATAGATTAGTAATGCGACAGTTTAATAAAGAATCAATTTATAGTTGTCGTAATTCAAGAGAGAAACAGAATATTGTTATTATGCTTGACAGTAGTCCATCATGTGAGAAACAGGCTAAGTTTTATAGTGATATAGCTAGTCAAGTTTGTCAATTTGGTGATGTAGAACTATATGATGCTCCTAATGCTAGGCTTGTACATAAGTATAGCCCTAGAGATAAAAGATTTGTAGATTTTTTAACAATGGATGATGTTGCTAATAACATACATAGACTATCAGCTTTTAAGAATAGAGTAATAATATTCTTTGGCGACATGGATGGTTTTCATGTTATGGCAAATGCATCATTTGATAATAAAATATATTATTTTCATACTGATGGCAAAGGTTATATACAAGATTGCTTAGATAGTTATCAGCATAAGAGTAGGAATTTTAAAATAATGCCAAAAGTTACAAATGTAAAAAAATTCATGGAGGCGTGTAAAAAACTTAAATAATAAACAAAAGGAGCTCAATATGAGTAAGAAAAACAAGGTTAAATACCTTGTCAAAAAAGGTGACGTGCTTTGGAAAACCCCAAGAAAGGGAAAAGGTACGATACCAAGGCAAGTCAAAGACATAGCATTGAAATTATCAATAGATATGTTTGAGGTGCATCAAAGAATACCAAGAGTTAATAGGTTGAACCATTTAGCTAAGTACTTTAGAAAAAGACCGGGTATCATAGAAGAAGGTGCTGACCATAGACAGATGGCTATTAAAATGTATCTTATGAATGATATAGTCCATATAATGCAAGAAGTAAGTGAGATGGCTGATGTTAGACCTGATGACATGAATATTGACATTCAGTTTAATAGAGACGATAAGAAGTCAATAGGCGTTTCTGTTGGAGTTCACAAAAGACTTAGTAAGGAAAAGCAAAAAGTCCTAGCTAGTCTTGTTGATATACAGGTAGGTCAGATGTTGCGTAGGTTTGATAATGAACATCCTCAAGTGGAGTTAATGTCAACAACTGGAGGTGGCAACTGGACTCGAGAATCTCACCATGATGTTGAAATTGATGATGAGACAGCAAAAGCCTTGAGTCGGTTAGATTGGGATAGAACATCTAAGGGTGAGGCATAATAATAGAACGCAATATAAGGTCAAACGTCTCTGAGTTAAATCAATCTACGTGACGAAAATAGCTGAGTGAAAAGTCACGCGCTTATATATACTCTATTAGGAAAACAGGGAGCATAGGTATTTATTATTTTCCCCTATGCTCTCTGCCCTTTGCAAAAGATTTTTTTTAACTATAAATAAAGGAAACAAATAAATGGGAAACATAGAGGACTCTTTGCTACAATTTGATGTCATACACACAATAAATGCAGGTGAGGAAGTATGTTGTGATGGATGCAACGGCCCTTATCCTGAAAATGGTGATGCTATTAACGGTGGAGTAATCATTGGTAGTAGTGCTTATTGTCAAGCTTGTTCTGATAAATATGGATATGATTCAGAAGATTATGAACACGCTGATGAAATTGATGAAATAATGGACAAAGAAAAGACATTTAAGCAAAATGTACTTGATTACAGAAAGAAAATGACTGGCTCAACTGATGGAATTACAAGAATACTTAGCTATAAATAATATATTATTATTATTTTTTTTTATTTTACTTATTATGTTAATAAATATATCATATAGCTATAGCTAATATATATATATATTATAAATATATAAATACATAAATAAAAAAACTTGTTTTTTTGAAAACACTTGTTAGTATCTTATAATCATAGTAATATTAGTCATGGAAAGGTTAAGAAATATGGAATTTATCAAACAATGCTCATTTAGATGTCCAGAATCAATCTGGAAAAGATTCAAGCTATACTGTCTTTATCGTAACATAGCTTGTCAAGACCAACTGGCAACTCTAATTGAACAGTTTCTAGAAGAAAAAGAAACAGAAATGAGGAATAATGCAGGAAAGGAACTTAAAAGAGATTTACAGTCTATACCTAGAGCATAAGAACGACCATCATACTGCTGTAAGATATCGTGATAAGTCATGGTTTCACAGTAGCTCGGCTGGATTATGTGCTAGGAAGCATTTTTATTCATCTGTTGAACAAGTGGAAGGTACGCCTGTGAATGAAAACACACAGCGTATCTTCCGGCTTGGTAATCTTGTGCATGAAGATATACAGAGTGCTCTTACTTGGTATGCTCAAGAAAATGGGTTGCCACTACTCATAGAAAAAGAAATTTATTTAGAAGATTTAAATGTACGTGGATACATTGACCTAGCTTTATTAGATACAGAAGGTAACAATCACGTACTATATGATATAAAGACCTGCAACGAATGGAAGTGGAAAGGTCTATTTGGAAGGTTCTCAAGTGGAGAGCCATCAATGAATTATCAACTACAATTAGCTACATATGGATTATGGGCTAAAAGACACTATGATTTAGATAGTGTCAAAATGAAATTATGCTACTACAACAAGAACACAAGTATGATGAGAGAGATTGATGTATCTGAAGAATACATTGATGAAGCACAACACTACTGGGGTAGGGTTAATTTGCTCGTGGCGAACGAAACTGTACCAGAGGTAGAGTTAGGTATATCTCCAGTATATAAGTGGGAATGCAACGAAAAATACTGTCAGTTCTATAATGTATGTGGCGGAGGTTTAAATGCTGTTAATTAAAAAAGTCAGACATCGTAAAAATTGGGTGATGTCTTGGTTGAGCTAAAATGGTGTGGACTACCATGATTAACAGTATGATTTTGGGGATTGATTGCTCTGTTTTTTTCCTTTTTTCTTGCAGACAACGAATTAACGTCTTCGTCAATTCCCTAAGCTTTAAAAAGGAGATAGGATGTATATGGTAATACTAACAATATCAGAATGGATAGCTAATCTATTCATATTCTCAATATCATTATGTTTAATAAGTGTAGGTGTGCTCATACTAGCTACAATAGCAAGTATATCTACAGAATGGATAAAAAGAAAAGTAGAGGAGTCTAAAGCATGATACATTGGCTACAATCACTATCAGAGAACGGCTTTGATGTATTCATAGTAGTATATCTAGCTGTTCTATTACTAGTATATCATTATTTAATGAGATGGTATATCAATCTAAGGTTAGATTATATTGCTAAACAACTAGATGAAACAAACAGCTTACTTAACCATGTCATAGATGAGATAGAAGAATGAAAGATAATGAAATAAAGCAAGAAGAATTAATCAATTCTATACACGCACTAGCTGATGCTATAGGACAAAATAGAGATGAACCTTTACTTAGAAATATATCATTGTCTGAATCCATTGAAAAAGCAGGTTCTCAAATGTCAACTTGGACTTTTGACGCTGATAATACTATTACTCAAGGATTATATTCAATAGCTGACGCTATTGAAAAACTAGCTAAGGCGATAGAAAATGATTGACCTCTCTCAAGTTAGCGATATAGAGTTTTCAGGCGTAGATAATGAAGACTATCCTGACTATAGCGATGCATTTATAGAGTCAGCTACATACAAGGGAAGAGATATGTTACAAGAAGAGATAGATGAATTGATGGATAACTATCGCGACTTTGTATATAATCAACTTATGGACTATCAGCCGTTTACTGAGTGATACAAGAATTATTATTTGTATGTGTATTCCTGATGGCAATCAGGGAATTAATAGATAGAATAAATCAAAAAGGAGTCGTTAATGGCAAAGACGAATAACATGGAAATATGGCAATCTGTTGAAACAACAGACCCAACTTACACAAAGAAGGTAAATCAAAGAGGTGGATTCACAGCGATTGGTGCTCAATACCAATTAATGAGAGCTACTGAAACTTTTGGCCCAATGGGTAAGGGCTGGGGTGTAAAAGGAGAACATATCCAAAAATGGGAAGATGTAGGGTTAGCTGTATATGAAGCTACTCTATGGTACGTGGTTAAAGATAAAGAATACTATATACCTATACACTCATCAATCAAATATCACACTAGCGGTAGAGTAGATGATGACTTTTATAAGAAGGTAGCTACTGATGCTCTGACTAAAGGTCTGAGTAAACTCGGATTCAACGCTGATGTATTTATGGGTAAGTTCGATGATAATAAGTACGTTAACCAACTGAAAAAAACACATAAGCAACCAGACGTTGACTATAAATATCTGATATCAAAAGCTGCTGATGGGTTAAACGAAGAAGACAAAAAGACAGTTATGTCAAATATAGACAAGGTAAACTCGACTAATGCAAGAGCGATATTAAATAGAATTAAGGAGATGGAGTCCTCATATAAGGATAAATCCTAATGGCTGATATAGATGACCTCATGAAAGATGTTGAATCTGATGATGTCTATTATGATGAGCCAAAAAAAGAAGGCCCTATAGAACCCGGTACATACGAAGCGAGAATCATAGGTCTAGATAGAAAAATAAACACGACAACCAAGAAAGGTCATCAATGTGATATGTATTGGTTGAAGTATAAAATATCTACTGACTCTCCTACATTTAGCAATCGTTTAATACGAGACGCTGGTCAATGGAGATATAGAACTCAGGACGTTAGAAAGAGGAACATATACTACAAAAAATTCCTAGATAAGTTGGGAATTAGCTTGTCTAAAAGTGAGGTTGATGGTAATATTAGACACTTCCTCCCCTCAATATCTGAGGACATGGTTGTAGGAAAGAATGTTCTAATTAATGTGTACAAGGAGGAATGGAGCGACTCTAGAGGATATCATAACGAACCACTTGCTAAGTTAGTTAAAGTTATAGATGACTCTAATGTTGTTCATTAGTTACTATTATGATAATGTATATAAACTACTGGAAACAAGCAATCGAATCATGAGGTTAAGTGAGGCTGTATCTCTGTCATTAATGCCTGAAATAGATTTTGTAAAATATATGCCAAAGAAATATAAGGATAAAATGGTAGTGTTTGATTTGCATGGCGAAGAGTATGTTTTTATACCAACAGAAAAGATGATGAAAGATGAATAAAACATACCCACATAGCATAGAAGCTGAAAGGGTAATACTGGGTCAAGCTATGGTTGATAACTCTGTTATTGACCAGATAGCTCAGTACATACCCGAAGAACAGGTATTTTACAATACGGGTCATCAAGAAATATGGAAGTGTATATTAACACTACATAGAGAAGGAGCATCTGTAATAGACCCTATTACTGTAAAGACGCAGATGTCAAAGAATGTAGATTTAGATTCACCGGGATTCTATCTCACAGGACTCATAGACGAAGTTGTTACTACTGCTAATGCTGAGCATTACGCAAAGCTAGTTTATGAAAAATGGTTACTTAGAAAGGTAATAAGAAAGTCAAAGAAGATAGAGAAGGTTATGGACTTGGATGGAGATGGCGCTTATCAAGCTTTGCAAAGACTTAATAGAGAGATAGAAGATATACTTAATCTCAGAATACGAGAAGATTTTAGTCTTGATAATTTGCTGACAGAAACAGTAAAACATATGACCGTAACGGATAATATAATACCCTTCGGATTCAAACCACTTGATGACTTAACAGGCGGAATGACAAAGGGAGAAATTACTGTCGTAGCTGGTAGGCCCGGACATTTCAAATCAACAATGACAATCAACATTGTTAGCAACTTGCTCAATAGAGGTATGAAGGTGCTTGTATTTAATCGTGAGATGTCTAATGTTGAGATGATGAAGAAGCTTATGATTATAGAAAGTAAATACTTATCATATCATACAATGAGGATGGGTAACTTTAGCAAGGTAGACAAAGCAGACCTTGAACAAGCTAAGAATACAATAACTACTAAATATAAAAATCTAATCATGTATGATGATGTATTCGATATAGATAGGGCTATGAGAGAGATTAGAAAGAATAGACCTGATGTGGTAGTAGATGATTATATAGGTCTCATTGATGTTATTGGAGTCGAGGACAACAGACTTAGAATTGATAATATTATGAAGCAGTATAAAAGGGCGGCTAAGACATATGGTTTGTCTGCTTTGTTGGTATCTCAGTTGAATCGTGCTTGTGAGGATAGGTCTAATAAACGCCCTATACTGCGTGACCTACGTGATTCTGGTTCTATTGAACAGGACGCAGAGATGATACTGTTCATGTATTACGATTGGAGATATAATTATCAGAACTCTCAAGTAGGAGAGCATGGTATTGAGGTAGTTCTAGGAAAGAATAGATATGGAAAAACAGGCAGTCAGGTACTCGGAGTTGTCGGAGATAGGTGTAAGATACTTAATAAACCTGAAGATGCAATGATTGAGATGAAGAGATTAAAAAAAGGAATAAGTAATGGAAGCTAAAGAAAACAGATATGGTATATGGTTGTCCGAAGAGGAAATGTCAATGATACAAAATGCTCTAGAATGGATGCAGAATAGTTGTTGTAATGAAATTCCAAAAATAGCTGACCTAAAAAATCTGCGAAATGACCTTGAAAAAATCAAGAAAAATGGTATGCAAATACCAAAAAAGGTTGAGATTCCCAATGAGGAAGACGTATTTAATATACAATGCAAGGAATGTGATTAATGTCAAAGAGAAAACAAAAGAGACCTACTACAAGGGAGCTCAAAAGAGATATTGGAGTAGTTGTAAAAGAGGTGGTAACATTAAAGAGTTATGTTAACGAAGTACTGACACCATTTGTTAAAACCAATATGAATCTGCTTGAGAAATATCTTGAGCATAAAGGAGAGGTAGATGATTTTGTAAGCTATCTCGAAAAGGATGTAAAACATGAAAAAGAAACTGTCAACAAAAGCACAGAGAAGAGGCCGGAGAAACAGACAAAGGGGAGCGGAGTTACAAAGACAGACAGTAAGGATGGCAAAAGAAGTAGAACTGGAAGCGTACAATAGAGACAGAGGTGGAGCTCAACATGAGAAAGGTGATGTCGAAATTGATGGACTTTATTATGGGTGCAAAAGGAGAAAGGTTGTTCCCTCATGGGTCTTACCAGAAAAAGAAGAGAGTGGAGTTGTATTTAGGGCTGATAGAATGGAGCCTTATATTTCTATTCCTCTGGAACGTTACTTAATACTAATAGCAGCTTTAAAAATTTAATATAGTAGGGCCATCGTGTGGGGTTATGCCTCCTTTCCTCCCCGCGTCGCGAACGATGGCTCTCTTATCTAAAAAGGAAAGATAATGGGAAATTTTGATATTGATTTAGACTTTGGTCTTATTCATGAGGACAAGATACGCAATATATTTGAGGGTGAAGGCTCAATAGAGGTAAAAACAGAGCGTGATATCTGGGTAAACACAGGCAATATGGTTATAGAAGTTGCTTGTAGAGGTAAACCATCTGGTATTAGTATTACTGAAGCTAAATGGTGGTGTCACTTGTTTACATTGGAAGGCGATATAAAATTTGTAGTAATGATGACGGTCAAAGAACTAAAGGAAAGGATAAAGGAATTGATAAGAACAACAAACTTAATTAAGAAGGTTGATGGAGGCGATGACAATGCATCAGAGATACTTCTTATACCAGTAAAACATTTGGTAGGCTATTCATGGAAATAGACAATCATATATTTATTGGAGATAGTAGAGAAGTACTCAAGAGTTTTCCCGATGCTGTTGTTAATACTACAATTACATCACCGCCATATTATAATCTACGTGATTATGGAGAGGCTAATCAAATAGGTCTAGAGGATTCTTTAGAAGAATACATAGAACAATTATGTAGTGTATTTGATGAGGTTTATAGAGTGACTAGAGATGATGGAACATTCTGGTTGAACATAGGAGATTGTTACGCTAGAGGTGGGGAAATAAACTCTGATGGTAGACGTGGATTCTCCGGAGCTAAGGGACTTGGATACAAAGACAAGAAGATAGATGGTCTCACAGAAAAAGACCTGATAGGAGTTCCTTGGCGTCTTGCATTTGAGCTACAAAAAAGAGGATGGATACTAAGAAGTGATATAATATGGGCAAAGTTAAATCCTATGCCTGAATCATGTACTGATAGACCTACTATGTCACATGAATATATCTTTCTATTTGCTAAGAATCAAAAATATTATTACGACCATGAAAGTGTCATGGAATCAACTGTTGGCACAGAGTACGCCAAAAGAAACAAAAGAGATGTATGGAATGTTAAAGTTGCTAGTTACCCTGAAGCACATTGTGCTACATTTCCTATGGAACTTATAACACCATGCATAAAAGCTGGTAGTCCTGAAGGTGGACTTGTACTAGACCCATTCATGGGTTCAGGTACAGTAGCTAAGGCTGCTAAGCAATTAAGCAGAAGATATACAGGATGTGAATTAAATCTTGAATATTGGAAGATAATACAGAACAGGTTAAAACAAGAGGAGTTATTCTAATGCCTGAATACGATAACACAAACAAGGGAGCTTTGTTTCCCAATTCATACAAGGAAGATGGCGATAATAAACCTGACTTCTTAGGTAATGTTAATGTAGAAGGAGAGGAGTGGAGACTAGCGGCTTGGTCTAATACTTCTAAGAATGGAAAGGACTATTTAAGTATCAATGTATCTGAACCAAAAGAAAAAGGTGAAAATGCGCCTAATGGTAAAGCTACAGCAGATAGTGATGATGTGCCATTCTAATGAATAAAAGTTGTTGGGGGTGCTACTATGAGAACAAAGGTTTATGCTATTGGTTTAAACTATCTCAGAAAAGTGCCCCTAAACAAATACCAGACGATGTAATGACTAAAGGATGCTCTCAGTATAGTAATGATGTATCTATTGGTTATAAAGCTGGTAACGAGTTAACCGATAAAGTTATAAAGGTATTTAACGGGGAGATAATAGGCGAAAAGTACAAACCCTTTAGGTACTACACAAAAAGAAAGAAACGTAAGTATGTTAAAAGTCCTCACAACTATGCTTACAGAAAGGACGCACAATAATATGTCAAATTTTTTTGAAGATGATGGTTCAGTACTAGCTCATATAATGCTAGGTATACAAAGTAATGGACAAGCTCCTAAAAGACATACTGAGTACTGTAAAAGTGATGGAGTAATGACAGATAAAAGAGTTTATGTATGCCCCAAATGTAGCAGAGGATGGGAGTTTATGTTAACTAGTACAGGCTCTCAAAGAACAAAGACTCATGTACTATATACTAGCAATGTAGTGAAGTATGGAAAACAACGTAAAGTATGTAAAAGTTGCTTAGATAGGGTTTGTATCAAAGAAAGTAAAAAACCTCCGTATTCGGGAGATTAGACCCATTAAAATGGATTCTGGTCTAATATCTTTTGTATCCATTTCGTGGTTAGATACTCTTCGCCAGATTTATCAGCACCTTTTTTATACCATTTTAAAAATTCTTTTGGAGTTTCTTTAATCTGTCCTTTAGAACCTCCTCTAGCTAAATCAGTCATTGCTTCCCAATTCTTTTTTTCTTTTGCAGCAGTTTTGGATACTGATTTTAACATATCTAAATATTTACCACTACTTTTTAATAATCTCATAGCCCCTCCTATTGGAATAATATCTTCTGGCATAGGCCATGGCTCATCTGGTACTCCCATTGTATGCTGAGGTGGTTGGCTTAAAGCTTCCATAAGTAAATTTCTATGAGCTTGAGCTTTATTTTTTTGCTGAGGTTCTCCTACAAAACTTGTAGAAGCTATTGAACCATCCTCATTATAGTTTTTTCTTATCCATCTTTGAGGATTGTCTGGATTGCCTTGTTCTCCCATTAATTGAGCTTGTCCACCTTGTTGGTATCCTTCGGGAACATACCTACCAGAAGGGCTTACTGTAGCTTTGTAGGCAGGTTGACTACCAATTTTAGGATAATTTACAACGGTACCTCGCGGAAATCTACCTTCCATAATTTCTAAAACGTTACTCATTTCTTTACTTGACATCTCTAATGGTTTACCAGCATAGTCAGGGAAAGAATACTTAGCAAGTTCTTCTTGTTTTAAAATATTTTTTTCCTTTCCTTTTTTGCCTAAAGACTTTAATAACCCCATAATTCCTTTACTGGCTTTGCCAGCAGAACCAACAGCTCCAATAGGAGAAAAGTCTTCTGGTTTAAACTCGTAAGGTTCAGTAATCTTTTGTCCAAATATATTTGTTCCATAATCAGGAGCTCTCATTGAATGCTTAGGTTGATTATTCATTTCATCTTCCAATAGCAATCTATCTATTGAACCATGAGCTGTGTTGTCAGCTACTGCTGATTGTAAGTATCCCAGTATGGGTGTGTTTCTACCGTTCATTAGTAATCCTCTGTATCATATAAATCTTTATATTGTCTTATTGCATTATTTAATTCTTGTCTCTT
>VTLG01005999.1_pt1 | contig 27960 bp, 38 predicted proteins | sample 4694571 | NCBI WGS metagenome assembly VTLG01 (sample SAMN12604809, study PRJNA352737) | marine metagenome | biome: ENVO:00000447; feature: ENVO:00000209|ENVO:00000569|ENVO:01000036; material: ENVO:00002151; isolation source: viral sequences binned using virsorter ...
AAGTGTCTTTCTTGATAGAATTGATAAAGCAAATACTTGGAAAGAAGTTGTCAAGATTTGTGAAGACCTCTACGATTATGCAAAAGAAAATGAATCTGAAACCGATATGTCAGATCATGATTGGGAAGATGCAATGATGGATGATAATGAAGAAGAAGATTCAGATGATTATTTTGAAGATTATGAAGATTCGGAAGATGATTCAGAAGAAAATCCTATGGAGAATGAAGCCGGTGGAGCAGGTGAAGAAGGTGAGGAAGAAAAAGAAGAAGGTTCAGAAAATTCTTCTGAAGATGGAGAAGGTGAGGAAGAAGGAGAAAATGATGGAGGTTCTTATAGTGAAGAAGGTGGTGAAGATGGAGACTTTGAGCCTGAATCAAAGACCGATAACAATTTTAGGAATAATGAAATAGAATTGGTTTCAGAGAAATCAAAGCCTTATCGATATATTAATCTTCCAAACAAAGTTGATTTAAATAAAATTATTATTTCTTCCAAAGATGTTTACAAGAATTATGAAAAATATTATTCTGCAGATTTTACTACTCATTATGGTTTGAACGGAGCCGAGATGAAGATTGCAGCTACGAAGTTATTTCAAGAGTTTCGTACTAGGAATAAAAAAGTTGTTGAATATCTCGCAAAAGAGTTTGAGTTGAAAAAAGCAGCGAAGGAACATGCAAGAACAGCAACAGCTAATTCAGGAATTCTTGATTCCGAAAGACTTTACACTTACAAATACAATGAACATATTTTCAAAAAATTGTCAATTACTCCTGATGGAAAAAATCATGGATTGGTAATGTTTGTCGATTGGTCTGGTTCAATGTCAAGGAACATGAAAGGAACTATCGAACAAATGATGGTGTTAGTTATGTTCTGTAAAAGAGTCAACATTCCTTTTGAAGTATATGCCTTTAGTGATTCTTACACAAGATATGATGATGAAGTTAAGAACAGGTGGTATCATGATAATTACATGGTAGATGAAAAAATTATGGATCATGGAACTGTTGCAGTTAATCGTTTCAATCTTTTGAATTTGTTTTCCTCAAGGATGAGAGCGAAAGAACTTCATGAGGCATATATCTACATGACAGCTACCGCAGAATATTATACTGACCGATACAGATGGGATAGGTCACATCATTTTGAAGTTCCTGAAAGATTACATTTAGGTGGAACTCCTTTAAATTCAACTCTGTTTGTTGGATTCCCAGTAATGAGAGAATTTCAAAAGAAAAATCAAGTTGATGTTATTAACAGTATTTTTCTTACTGATGGTGATTCTCACTCAAGCAGTGGATATTGGAATACTGAAGGAAAGATAAGTAATTTTGATATAAGAGAAGAAAATGTTATTCTTAGAGATTCAGTTTCTAAAAAATCAATACACATGACAGGACAAACTCATAACCGAACAAAAGATACAACTGTTAATTTAGTTAAATTTTACAGAGAAGTTTTTGATATTAATATTGTAAACTTCTTCTTGATAGGTAGTATGAGAAAATACGATATGGCACATTACCTTGATTATCAAAAGAGAGCAGAAGGAGAAAATATCGGTGCAGATTATGAGGAAATAAATACCGCACTCAGAAAGTTTCGTAAAGACAAATATATGATCATGCCTGAAATGTTGGGATTTAATGAGCAATATTTGGTTCAAGGTGGAAAAGCCTTAGAGGTAGCAGATCAGCCGTTGGAAGTTGCAGAAGGTGCAACAGTAGCCCAAATGGCAAAAGCATTCAAGAAGTTCTCTACTGGGAAACTACAAAACAGAAAACTTCTATCAAGATTTATTGATATGGTAGCGGCGTGAAAAAAAGTTTGAATAAACACTTGACTTTTTACCCAAAACCGTGTTATAATATAATTAAACAATGAGGAAATAATTCCAAAACCATATAATGAGAGAAAAGTGATATGGAATATACAGAAAAACAAATGAGTTTTCTTAGTGCCGCAGTTACCAAATATGGTGAAGGCGCAATTATTTCTAAGGAAAACATTACAGAAACCGCCGAAGAAAATGGATTGAAATTTCCATTTTGGTTGACAGATGCAAGGCGTATGGGTTCTTTTACCAAGATTGATAAGGACACATACCGATTACCGGCGCTTAATGGTGGTGAAGGAGCATCAATGGCTGATGTTGTTGAAACAACAACAGTAGTTGACAAAGCATCTGAAGTTGTCGTTGAATCTAAAAATTCAGAAAGTACTATGGATATGAGTACATATTTTAATCCAGCAGAATTGATTCCTAAAAAAGATCCGTTGTTTGTAGCACATGGACATTTTGGTGATTTGACTAAAGTTATTCAGTCAAGGAAATTCTATCCAGTATTTGAAACTGGAGAATCTGGAACTGGTAAAACTTATATGACCGAACAAGCGTGTGCCAAACTCAAAAGAGAGTTTATCAGAGTAAACATTACTGTTGAAACCGATGAAGATGATCTTTTGGGTCACTACGCATTGATTGATGGTAATACAGTATGGCAGGACGGCCCTGTAGTCATCGCAATGGAGCGTGGAGCAGTTCTTCTCCTTGATGAGATTGACTTGGCATCTAACAAAGTTATGTGTCTCCAACCTATACTTGAGGGTAAAGGTGTTTACTTGAAAAAAGTAAATAGGATGGTAAAACCAGCTGATGGTTTCACAGTAGTCGCAACCGCCAATACTAAAGGTAAAGGTTCTGAAGATGGAAGATTCGTTTTTACAAATATTTTGAACGAAGCTTTCCTTGAAAGATTTCCTATCACAATGGAAGTTGGATATCCTTCAGCACAAACCGAAAAGAAAATCGTGAACAAAGTTCTTGATTCTCTTGGAGTTTCCGATTCTGATTTTTCAGAAAAACTTGTAAATTGGGCAAACGCCATTCGTAAGACTTTTTATGATGGTGGAATTGATGAAGTAATCGCAACTCGCCGATTAGTTCATATCTCAAACGCATTCGCAATTTTCAAAGATCGAATGAAAGCAATTGAAATGTGTGTCAATCGTTTTGATGAAGACACAAAAACTTCTTTCTTGGATTTGTATTCCAAGATTGACGCCGGTGTTGACCTTGATGAAACTTCTGATGATGAATCAGATGAATCTCTAGAAGAAATGCACGGCGCAGAACAACCTTACTAATCCCTATTAGGAGAGATAATGAAAAAATTAAATGTTGAAACCCTTGTGCCGGATAACTATAAATATGTCGCAAGGGATATGAATGGTGAAATTTACGCCTTTGAAAATGAACCGAGTCTCGCAACAGACATTGCTTGTGATACATGGGATGTTAAAGAAGGTGAAGTTTTACAAGTAACATCTTCAGTCGAAGGAGAAACCGCAGTTGCGATTGATTCAGAGTTGGGTGATTGGAGAGATTCTTTAATTGAATTGAGTTAAATAATGAATTAGGGGGCCCGGAGTGTCGTTCCGGCGGCACGCCTCCTAAACTTTGAAAGGAAAAATATGAAAGAGTTTATTTTATCAAGCTTCTCCCTTTTAATGATGATGGGATTAGTATACATTGTAGTAATATTAATGTTTAGTCTATAAAAAAATATGACCAGAAGTATACGACATGGTAAACGATTACGCCAAGAAGGTGCAATCAAACGTATAAAAGCATCTCTTCTTAAATGGGAAGAGGAATTTAAAAACCCAAAAGTGGATGATGATTTTAAAAAACTCATCAAAAAGAAAATTGAACGAGCTAAAACAACTATTGAGAATACTAAATTAGTATGAATAATTTAACCTATATTTGGAGTCAAGGAATGGTTGATAGTATAGCAAAAAAAGTTGCAGAAGAATCTATTGATAAAAGTTTGAAAGAAGTAAAAGTACTTTTGGATGATGTTGATCAAGGTAATTATGAATATATGCCAAAGATGAAATCTCAACATATTGATCACGTTGAAATGGAAAGATTAGCTGATCTAGAAAGAGAACAAGAACGAGATCGCAGACAAATGGAAATGTTTAATGATCCTTATGAGAATTGGAGTGGACATCGATAAAAATGAAAGCAATACTTGAATTTGAATTGCCAAAAGATAAGAAAAATTTTGATACAGCTTCAAGGGGTATAGATTGGGCAAATGTAGTACGGGATATGGATCAAATAATGCACAAGAAAGTGAAATATTCAGAACTATCCAATGAGTCCAAATTGGCGATAGAACAACTTAGATTAACAATGAGTGATATGTTAATTAATAGGGGGTTACTATATCCAGAATAAAGTTAAAGGAGATAATTATGAATCCGTTTAAACCAAATACTAGTAGAGTTGATAAACTAGAAAACCAAATAATAAATCTCAAAGAGCGTGTAGCAACGCTGGAAAGAGATTTACATTTTTTTATGAGACATTATGAAAAAGGCAACGATTGAAATTTTACATGAAGATGAAACTATATTAGGTTCTCGCACAAATGGTCAATATTTTGTACAAGAATATAAAGATGGTGAAGTAATGGGTGCCAGTTTCCACAAGTATCTTCATGACGCAGTTAATCATGTAAAGAAATATCAGGAAATGAATCCTGAAAATTAAAAGTACATAAATACTTTTAGGAGTATGTATTTATAAATTGTTTAGTGAGGTGAAATGAAGATATCAATAGATATAAATGAATTAAGAGAAAAGAAAATATTTGTCGGTACACCGATGTATGGTGGAATGTGTTTGGGAATGTATACCAAAGCATCTTGTGATCTAGCAACCACTGCTACAAAATATGGTATGGATGTAAAATTCTTTTATCTCTTTAATGAAAGTTTAATTACAAGAGCAAGAAATTATCTAGTCGATGAATTTTTGCGATCCCCTTATTCCCACCTGATGTTCATTGATTCGGACATTAACTTTAATCCACAAGATGTATTAGCACTCGCTTCTTTGTGTAACAAAGACAAACCTATTATTGGTGGTCCATATCCAAAGAAATGTATTGCATGGGAAAAAGTACGAAACGCAGTTGATGCGGGACTTGCAGATGAAAATCCCAATGAGTTAGAAAAATTTACAGGTGATTTTGTATTTAATCCAACAGCAGGAACAACTCAAATTAAAATTGATGAACCAACAGAAGTGTTAGAAGTAGGTACTGGATTTGTAATGATCGCCCGAGAAGTCTTTGAAGCATTTAGAGAAGCATATCCACAATTTTCCTACAAACCGGATCATAATCGTTCAGAACATTTTGATGGTTCGCGTTATATTCATGCCTTCTTTGATACTGTAATTGATAATGAAGCATATGCAGGAAAAGGACATGGTGGTTCAGATCGTTATTTGTCTGAAGATTATATGTTCTGTCAATTTGCCAGAAAAATTGGTTTTACTACTTGGTTGTGTCCGTGGATGGAAGTAAATCACGTTGGTACTTATGTATTTAATGGAACATTAAAAGATTTGGGTAAGTTAGAATATGCCTCTCACGGAGTGGATATTACAACTAGACCACAACAAGAAGAACGACAAAAATCTAGAGCAGAAAGGAGAGCAGAGGCACGAAAAGAAAAGAAGAAAAAAATAACGCAACCTCATGGTTGACAAATCAAAAATATATGTTATAATAAATTATATACGAAAACTAAATCAACATACGGAGCTATATGAAATTAACAGCAGAAACAGTTACGATACTTAAAAATTACGCAGCGATAAATCAGAATATACAGTTTAAGGAAGGTAAGACATTATCAACCATTTCCCCTCAGAAAAATATTTTGTCTAGTGCAGAAATTAGTGAGGACATTCCCCAAACATTTGCAATCTATGATCTTAATAAGTTATTAGGTGCACTTAGTCTTTTTAACAAAACCCCAGAATTGAATTTTGGAGATAGCAAATTAAATATTCAAAGTGGTGAATTTGTATTGGATTATGTTTATGGAGATCCGGCCATGTTAGTGTTACCTCCAGAGAAAAAACTTGATTTTCCTGAACCGGAAATTAGTTTTAAATTAACTAAAGATGCTTATGATGCAACTTTAAAAGCGGCACAAGTTTTATCATTGCCAGAATTAGTTGTACAAGGTGATGGAAGTAAAACATTTTTAGTAGCAACTGATACTAACAATACTTCTTCTGATGAATTCCGAAATGAAGTAGGTGAAACAGATAAAACATTTCAAATGGTTTTCAAGATTGAAAATATGAAACTTCTAAGTGGAAGTTACCAAGTTGGAATTTCTTCAAAAGGTATTGCACATTTCGCACATGAACATTCTAAACTAGAATATTGGATAGCAACTGAACAGAATTCAAATTATAATGGATAATTTTTTATGGGTAGAAGAATTTCGCCCTAAAACTGTGGCGGATTGTATTCTATTAGAGCCAACTAAAGAAGTCTTTCAAGGTTTCGTTGATGATGGTAAGATTCCCAATTTACTTTTATCTGGCGGAGCAGGAGTAGGTAAAACTACTGTAGCTCGTGCTATGTGTGATGAAATTGGTGTAGACCATTTGATGATTAATGGTTCTAATGAAGGAAGAAATATAGATACTGTTAGAACTACTTTACAACAATACTGTAGTTCAGTTTCCATGTCGGGTGGAAGGAAAGTAGTAATAGTCGATGAGGCAGATTATATGAATGCCGATTCGGTTCAACCTGCATTAAGGGGGTTCATTGAAAAATTTAGTGCCAATGTTAGTTTTATCTTTACTTGTAATTTCCGTAATCGGATTATTGATCCTATCCATAGTCGTTGCTCTGTAGTAGAATTTATTACTCCAAGATCTGCGAAACCAAAACTTGCTCAAGAGTGTTTGGTTAGGGTCAAAGAAATTTTGACACAAAAGGGTGTTAAGTTTGATGAAAAAGTTCTTGTAGAATTAGTTCTAAAACATTTTCCAGATATGAGGAGAGTGATAAATGAACTTCAGAGATATGCAGCAGGTGGAATTATTGATGCAGGTATCTTAGCACAGATTGGAGAAATTAATCTCCTTGAACTGATGAAGGCGTTGAAGGAAAAACATTTTTCAGAAGTTCGTAAATGGGTTACACAAAATATTGATAATGATCCGGTGAAGATTTTCAGAAAGATTTATGATGGTATGCATGAACATCTCAAAGATACTTCTATTCCACAAGCTGTTCTTGTTATTGCAGAATATCAATATAAATCTGCGTTTGTTGCAGATCAAGAAATTAACTTAGTTGCCTGTCTCACAGAGATGATGGTTGATTGCGAGTTTAAATGAACGAAGAACTATTAAAATTATATGAAGATAATTCAAATGAATATGGATTGCCAGTATTCGATTTATTTACTTGGCAAAATATAAATACAAAGTATATCGATCCTGATACTTCTTTGCCCATGTCCAAACGGGCGAAAGTTATGATCGATACTCTGATTCATTTTTTTGAAAAACACCATCCTAAATTTCCATTTAGGGAATTTGATATGCATGATGTTCGTAAAAACTTTTATGATCTATGCAACCTCAATTTAAAAGATAATATCTTCCCCAAAGAAAAATGTAAAACTGTACATGAAAAATATGATGACTATGTAGGAAATTTTCCAGAATGGGGAATGGGTATTTTGAATTTTAGTTCAAATTATAATATGATTTCTGATGCATTCATGAATCGTGAAAGAATGAAATGTAGTTATGATCGTTCACCAAGTCCTATTACTATGTGGAATGATCAAACAGATTTGAAACAAATACTTTCTCCGATATGGAGACTTCATCCAGATTGTGGAATGCCTCTCAAAAATAATTTATATATTGAGGGTGTTCGTGTTGGAGCATATTTTGCTACTCAGTTTAAACCTTCAGTAGCAAAAGCTTTTTATGATTTTACTAAGTCTAAAAAGGTTCTTGACACAAGTTCAGGATGGGGAGATCGAATGGCAGGATTCTTTGCATCAAATGCCGAAGAATATTATGGTATGGACCCGAATGGTGATCTACATCAAAACTATCACTCAATGGCCGTACAATATAATAATTGGTTAGGTGCAGAGAATCCCCAAACTACAACTGGAGATAATTGGTTTCAAGTTGAAGGTAAAAAGAAAGTAAAAATTTATAGATCACCGGCAGAGGATTTGCCGTGGGATGAAATTCCAGATGATATTGATATCATGTTTAGTTCACCTCCATATTTTGCTACTGAACGATATGCAGAAGGTAGTAAGTTTGAAAATGATCAATCATGGAGTCGATATAATTCTTACGAAGAGTGGAGAGATGGTTTTTATCTTCCAGTAATGAATAAAGTATTTGAGAAATTAGCTCCAGGTGGATGGTTAATGGTGAATATCATGGACCCAAAAGTTAAAGGTAAAAGACATAAATCTTGTGATGATTTGGTAAATGATCTTAAAGAATATTTTGTGGGTCAAATTGGAATGAGAATTATGGCTAGACCCAAAAGTATTAAATCTTTTGAGGGAGATACCCATGAAGAAAGAAAAGCAAAATATGATGAATGGCAAGCAAAATGGTTCATTGAATCAGTTTGGTGTTTTAGAAAGCCTGATCCTAGTAATGATGATGTTGATATCTTTGCTCCTTATAAAGATTCTACTTTGGATGGTATGGGGCCAATCGTTGTTCAACAACCTATTAAAAAGAAAAAGGTATCAGAAGCAACAACTGAGAAATCTACATTAGCGGGGTTTTTTGATTAATGAAACCACACCATTAGAACAGTATAAAATAAAAGATAAAACTGTTCATGTTAAACGTGATGATTTAATGGGCGATGGTGTTCAACATCCGCCGTGGGGTAAACTGACTGCTCTACGTGAAGTATTAAAAACTATTAATCCTCAAAGACCTTTAATACATCTTTCTGTTTTTGGGTCTTGGTCTGGATGGGCATTAGCTGAAGTGGCAAAAGAACTAGACTATGAATTTATCATGGCCTATCCAGAATCCAAAAAATTCCCAAAACATATTATAGAAAAATCAGAAAATGTTCTTCCTATTAAACCTAATATGATGAACGTGATGTACAACAAAGTAGGTCAGATAGCAAGAGAAAAAGATTACATTAGATTACCTTATGCTTTTGATCATCTAGTGTACATCAGAACTCAAAAACAAAGATTACATAATGTTAAAAAAGAATTAGATTTTGATCATTTGGTAGTTTCTTCTGGGTCAGGAGTTACTTGTCTTGGAATGGCAATGGAACATGAGCCATGGCCTCAACTATTTGATACGGGAAATACAAGAACTTTTCATACTGTATGTGTATCAGGCGTAGATACTATTAAAAAGAAATTTAAAAAATATGGTATCGAACCAACAGAACAAGTTGAAATTGTTAAGAGTGAATTTGAATTTGATGATATGATGGATTGGTATGAGACTCCATTTCCATGTAATGAATTTTGGGATAAGAAAGCATGGTATTGGTTAGAACAAAATATCGACAAATTTAAAGGTGAAATTTTATTTTGGAATCTTGGAGGTAACTGGTGAGTAGAGTAGTATTAAAAGACAAAAAAGACATGAATGAAATCTATCAATTTGGAGATTTCTTCAAAACTTGGGAAGAAGTTACAGATAATGGAATGGAGTGGGAAGATTATAAAATCATGGGCTCACAAGATGAAATTGAACGTGATCTTGAAACACAAGTATTGAGTGTTAAGTTTTCCAAGATAGGACAAAAAACATTTGATGCATATCCAAATCTAAAATGGATTCAATGTAGAGCACATGGTTCAGATAATATCAATTTAGAATTAGCTGAAGCTCGTAGAGTGGGAGTTGTTTGTTTAGATCCAGATACAGAAAATGTTGCAAATTGGATTCACCGATGGAAAAAAGGTGAACGAGTTTTATTATTGGGAGCAGGTAAAATTGGTAAGATGTTAGCTCTTGGTTTAGATCATGAAGTAACAGAAGTTAATTCTAAAACTGATTACAATACAATTTATCCATACATGGACACGTTTGATACAATAATCGTTGCTTCATCACCTACACCTCAACCAATCGTAGATCATGCATTGTTAGAAAAATTTCATGGTAGTATTATTTCAATATCAAGACCGGCGTGTATAGATAATGAGGCATTACTTGAAGCGGCGAAGGATGGTAGAATAACACACGCTCAAATGGATATGTTAGATCCTAAAGGAAGAGATGAATTAATAGCAACAGGAAAAGTAAAGTATCATAAACACACAGCATGGGAAGCACAAGGACTAAGCCAATATGATATGAGATATTTTGCTATGGTGTTTCAAGAAATACAATGGTTATTAGTGGATAAACCAACTTATGAACCTCCCATACGAAATAGTAGAATAGTTTTAGAACGAAAAGGTAATGCATTGTTTGGAGACTAACGAATTTCCATATTATCCTACAGATGATGTTTGGAGAAGGGAAGAATTTTCTAAATTTATACAGTATCAAGGAAACTTATGGGATGATAAAGTAATAAAACAAACCATGCATGGTCTTGCTCTTTCATGGTCTTATATGCCTCACGCCTTTGATGTTCAATGTGGTAACATGAACACTCCTCTACAAACTTTCCTCAATGACAAAGAAAAGATTAAAAAGAAAATGGAGCAACTTGGTCATGTTGATTCTCCTTCTGGCTTAAGAAAAGCATTAAAGGTTATGACAGGCTCACAAGGTGTTAGTAATTTTAGACCTACTGCGGCTCAAGCAATATATGAAAAGTTTTTACCAAATGGTGGTACTACATGGGATATGTCTGGAGGTTATGGTGGAAGATTATTAGGAGCAATAAAGACTCACATAAATTATATTGCTACTGAACCGGCAAAAGAAACATTTGATGGACTAAATCAAATCGCAAAAGATTGGGGAAATCAATCAAACCTTTTCGGAATAGAACAACGTTTAGAAATAATTCAAAGTGGTAGTGAAGATTATGTTCCAGAAGAAGATTCATTAGATTTGTGTTTCACTTCACCGCCCTATTTTGATACAGAAAAATATTCTAATGAAGATACTCAAAGTTATAAAAAGTTTCCAAAGAAGGTAGATTGGTTAGAAGGATTTTTACGAAAGACTATACAGAATTGTCATTATGGACTAAAGAAGAATCGTTATTTAATAATCAATATAGCTAATGTTAGCTCATTCGATACTTTAGAAGATGAAACTGGAAATATAGTTTTGTCTGAGGGATTTGAATATCTTGACACTTTTAGACTTACTTTATCAAAGATGCCTGGAAAGAATCTCCAAGCCGATAAATTTAAATATGAACCCGTTTTTCTTTTTAGGAAAAAATAATGTGTGGATTTGTAGCAGGAAATATCTTTAAAGATACCAAACACTTCCACGCCGCCTTGAGTCTTATAGACCATCGTGGGAGAGATTATAAAGGTACAAATTACAATATAAAAACAAATACTTACTTGGGTCATAATAGACTTTCTATTCAAGGGTTGACAGAACAATCTAATCAACCTATGATCAAAGATAATTTCACATTAGTTTATAATGGTGAATTATGGCACAGTATGAATCCCTACAAGCAAAAGTTTGATTTACAGACTAGTAGTGATACAGAGTTATTACTCAACATGTTTCACTTAGATCAAACAGACTGTATTAAAACACTTGATGGTATGTTTGGGTTTGCAATTTTGGATGAGAAAAAAAATTACTTGACTTTTGCTAGAGATTTTATGGGTAGAATTCCTTTGTACTTTTTCAAGAGAGGAAAAGAAATTATCGTAGCAAGTGAATTAAAAGCAATTACAAACTCATTAAACATTAATGCTTCTGATGTAATATTAGCAGATCCAGGTTGTTACTATCAATTTGATTATGTAACAGGAGAATTAATGAAGACAAGATATTATGAATTTCCTGCTATGGATGATATTGAAGATATGTCAGAAGAAGAGGTGATGGATGGTATTAGAGATTTGTTAACTGAAGGTGTACATAATGAGTTAATAAGTGATGTGCCTGTATGTACGATTTTGTCAGGAGGTGTAGATTCTACTGTCGTTACATATCTACTCAAACAAGAAATTCCAGATCTTCAGGCGTTTGTAGTGAGTATGGGTGATACTGGAAAGAAAGATGATTTGTACTATGCAAGAATGGCGGCTAAAGAAATTGGTGTTCCACTTCATGAAGTTATTATTGATGAGGAGTGGGTAGAACAAAATTTAACTGAAGCAGTCTATGCAGTCGAAGATTTTAGTTGGACACAAGTTTCTCCGGCGGTTGCCCAATTAGCACTTTCCAAAAGAATTCATGATGAAGGTTTTAAGGTCGTCTTTGGTGGAGAAGGTAGTGATGAATTGTTTGCTTCCTATGGACATGTATTTGCGTGGAACTATGAAGATAAAGATTACATCAAAGAACGATATAAGTTGGTAGTACAACTCCACAAAAATAATTTGATACGAACCAACAAAGCAATGATGTATGGTGGAACAGTAGAATTGAGGACACCATTTCTCCATAAAGATCTAGTAGAATTTTGTTTGAGAATTCCCCCGAAGTATAAGCAAACAGCCGACAGAATGTGGAAACCAATGTTAAGAAAAGCTTTTTCTGGCAAACTTTCGGATGAATTATTATTTAGACCGAAAAAAACATTCCAGGATGGTTGTCATACAATCTATCTCAAGAATCATAAGGAAAGAATTAAAGAAACGTATTTGACACATTTCGGTCAAAGAAATCCATTAGAGAGTTTTTTCGGATGAAATTATATAATGAAAATTGCATGAAACAAATGCAGAAGATGATTGATGATGGAATTCACGTTGATTCTGTTGTTACAGATCCCCCATACGGTATTCATTTTATGGGTAAGGATTGGGATAAATTTAAAGGTACTAAAGTTACCAAGAGTCAAGTAGTTACAAATTTGGGAGCAGGAATGAGAATGACTACTCACAAAGAAAATATGGATTTTCAGAAATGGTGTAACGAATGGGCAATTTTGTGTTTAGAGTTATTAAAGCCAGGTGGTTATATTTTAGCATTTAGTTCTTCAAGGACTTATCATCATTTGGCTTGTGGTATTGAATCAGCAGGATTTGAAGTACGAGATCAACTTATGTGGTTGTATGGTTCAGGATTTCCAAAGAGTATGAATATCGGAAAAGGTTGGGGAACTGCACTCAAACCAGCACACGAACCTGTTGTTATGGCGAGGAAACCAGTTGAAGGAACTGTCGCAAATAATGTTTTGAAACATGGAACAGGTGGTATCAATATTGATGATTGTAGAATAGATTTATCTGAAGGTGATGATCCAAGATTGGGCGGTAAAGGAACTTGGAAAACTGATAAGATGGCAAATAATGTTTATGGTGATTATGAAGGTAAGGAATCGGGGTCAAGCGAGTTAGGCAGATTCCCAGCAAATGTAATGCATGATGGTTTAGAACAAGAGTGGGCACGATTCTTCTATTGTCCAAAAGTTTCTAAGGATGAAAGAAATAGGGGATTGAATAAAAATAATCATCCAACAGTCAAACCGATTGAGTTGATGAAATATCTATGTCGCCTTGTAACTCCAAAAGGTGGAATTGTCCTTGATCCATTTATGGGTTCAGGTTCTACTGGAATGGCCGCAAAAGATGAAGGATTTGATTTTGTGGGAATTGAACGAGAGGAGGAGTATTTTGGAATTGCAGAAGCTCGTATCAATGCTTCTTCACCTTTATTCGATTTTTTTGAATAAACACTTGACTTTCCTATTACTTTACTGTATAATAGTACCTGTAAATGAGAAATATAACCCTAATGAGAGAGAGTATGTTTGAGTTTAGAGCAGGTAGAAAACGAGTTGTTAAATCTGTTGCTACTGTTGAAGAAGCAAAAGAATTGATGCGAGAAATGATTAAAATTCGCAATAATGATTCCCTTTGGGAAAATATTGATGTGAAAACCGGCCATCTCCGTGCCGTTGATGAATTGGAAAAACTAGTAGGAACTATCTTTGATGTGTTCGATACTATGTCCATTTATGTAAATGGTAAATCTGTAAAACGAATTTGGGCTAGAGGTTTCTAATGAAAATGTCTAAAGAATTCCAAAAGGAATTTAAACGATTATATACTGAAATGGCCACTCTTTGTGAAAATGAAGAAGGAGTAGGAGATCCTTTTTCTTATGGTCGTGCTAAAGAAATTCTTACATCTATTGAATTAGAACATGAAATTTCTGAAACACTATCTGGTGCAGATGGTATTGATCATAGTGGCGCCTGTGAATATAAAGCCACAAGTGGTAAAAATATTAGTGGTACATATAATGGTATTAGTGTACAATCTACATGGGAAGAACAAGAAAAATATTTAAGAGAAGAAAAACTTGGTAAATATGAAAACCATTACATTTGTAGATTTGAAGGTGGTAAAGGTATTGTAGAAATTTGGAAATTGAGTGGTGAAGATGTTTTAACTATATTACTTCCAAAACTTAAAAACAAATATTCTACAGTTTTGACAAAGAAAGATCCCAGATTGGGAGCTTCACTTACTAAAAAGGATATTACAAAATATGGAATCTGTTTACGTTAAGACAACAGATTTAGAATTACTTTCTACGATTGAAAATAATTCTGTTGATCTGGTTCTTACAGATCCACCGTATATTATCTCTAGAAAATCTGGGATGCAATCCTATAAAGATAGTTTAGAGAAAGGTGGAAAGGAAGATGAAAAATTTGGAAAAAAATATGCTATAACTACTGAATTTGGTGAGTGGGATAGTTCTTTTACGATTGATGATTTAGAAAAAACGATAAATGAATTTTATAGAATACTAAGACCTGGTGGTTCATGTATTATATTTTTTGATGTATGGAAAATAGAAACCTTGACAAATTTATTGAGTAAGTTTTCTAAACATAGGTTTGTAGAATGGATTAAAACAAATCCAATGCCTGTCAATCAATATGCAACATATCTATCAAATGCAAGAGAGATAGCTATTAGTTGTGTAAAAGGTGGTAAGGCAACATTTAATAGTAAATATGATAATGGAGTTTATAACTATCCAATATATGGAGGAAAAGATAGATTTCATCCTACTCAAAAATCTTTACCGATGTTTGAGGAATTAATTAAAAAACATTCCAACGAAGGTGATACAATAGTTGATCCTTATGCTGGAAGTGGCACTACAGCTTTAGCAGCAAAGAATACAAACAGACTTTATTTATGTTGCGAACCTTCCGATGAATATTTTCAAAAGGGGTATAATAGAGTAAATAATTTGACAAATTAATAAAGGAATATTATGTCAGCAAAATTAAAATTAGTAGCCAACAATCCTACACCAAGTGATATTGCAGTTATGTGTAAATCAGAAAAATGGGGAAATGTTGAAGAAATGAATATTGATAATTTCGTGTATGAAGTTAGTCCAAACGAATATGCTCCAAAAATGGATTCTATAATACAATCTAGAACGTACACTTATGATCCAAATTTTGTAGCAAAAAATGTACGAAAAGCAAAAAACGGAGAATGTTTTAGTGATCCAGCAACTATTATTTATTTTCCAGAAGAAACAGAAATTGATGGTGAAGTAATTCCTTCTAATTCTTATAGATTGGTTGATCGTACTCATGGAATGGTGATTGATAAGTATATCGGAAAAACCAAGAAAAAATGTAATATCGTAAATTTTAAACATGATCTTGATTCAAATGTATTAAGAATTTTTCGTTTCGCTAATAAATTGAATGAAGAAATTAAAGAAGAACAAGGACTTGAAGATGAAGCTATAAGAAATGAAATTTGGAGATTGATGGATCAAAGAATTTCTGAAGGAAAAGACGCAAAACCTTCAGACGAAGAACGACAAAGTTTTTTTGATGATTATTCTCAAATGGATGAAGCACAATGGAGGAATTGGGTTTCAAATCATGTTTCAGGTGGTCGTAGAGCTCCAAACATAGCATATAGTAAAGATGAACTGCAGGCAACTCTAGAAACATTAAAAAAAATGAAACAGTATGAGGATTATATAATTCTCCAACCTAGAACAATAAAAGCATGGACCGGTGAGGCTATAGGTAGTGCACTCATGCAATGTTGTGAAGGATATGTTAATGGTGAAGGTAAAAAAGTACAACCAAGAAAAGTGTTAATACCTCTCTATGCAAGTAACCGGAAACAATACGAAGATTTAAAAGATGGAAAAATGGAAGCCAACATTAAGTCTAAGTTTAAGGATCTAGAAAAGTTTTTGGAATTTGATAAATTTGAACACCTTATGCTGAAATATTAAGCATAAATAATTTCATGGAATTACAGCAGTTTAAAGAAGTTAGTCGATTGTTTATGGATTACGATGGAGAAGTCCAGATTAATCCATTTGCAAAGGTTCATTGGGGTACTGTTCAAGAGAATCACCTCAATGGAAAACTGTTTGTTGACAATGATAAAAACTATGGTATAATAGGTAGTGAGGCTAAAACAAGTAGAGAAGTAAAAGACTTTTCTAATCAAGTAGTAGGCCAAATTAAAGTAGGAGATGTCTGTATTAAGAGATTCTTCTACAAAGAAGGACACAAAGAAAGCGTAGTAAATCATATTTCGAAAATGAGAGAATCAACATTCGGAGATCGTGATGTGTGGTTTACTCACATTAATATGGAACATGAAGGAGATAAAGCGGTTGCTAAAGAATGTAATGCAACTTGGTTATCTTCAAAGATAGATGCCGTAGCGGCAGAAGTTAGAGGAGTATATTATTCGGGAGATCAAAAACAAATAGGATTAGGAAAACATGAGAATATTCCATGTTGTAGGTTAGATTATCCATATATTGAAGGATTAGATGAATTTTCAGAAGAATTAGATGAATATGTGAAAGATGGATGGGGAATAGCAGATCATCAAAAATCTTATGGTGGTAAAGATAAAACGTGGACATCTATCGAAATAATACCACTAATAGTTACTTATGGTACTAAAAAAGCAAAACAAGGTCTTAGAGGTGATTTAAACGAAGAATATATTAAGAGATTTCCTATTATCGAGAATATTATCAATCAGATAACTACTTTTGATGACTGTTTATGGTTAGCGGTTGCTAAAGTATCTCCAAAAAAAGGAAATATAACAAGACATAGTGATAAAGGAATAGATAAAATGAATGCCGGAATACAGATTGGTAAAACGGCAAGAATACATTATGTTATGAAAACTAATCCTGAAACTTATTTTCAATTACAAGACCTTCAGGGAAAGACTCATAAATATTTTATGAAACAAGGTGAATATTGGTATATGGATAAGAGAAAACCTCACGCCGTATACAATAAAGGTGATACATTTCGGTATCACATGATTTTTGATATGAAAGTAACAGAAGATTTATGGGACCATTTGATTTTATAAAAGCAATCAATACACACAAAAATATCATGAAAGATGGTGATCCATTGGCTGAAAAGGATTATATACCTTTTCTTGTCAATCGTGGTTTATCTTTTTTTCAAGATACTGTTATACAAGTCAATGAAATGAATAGGTTACATTTTCTTGACCACAAGCTCCAATTCGATTATTTGCTAAATAACATAAGACCACGCAAAAGGTGGTCTAAGTGGTTGAAACCAGACAAAATTGATAATCTAGAACTAGTCAAAGAGTATTTTGGTTTCGGTAATGAAAAAGCAAAAGAGGCTCTAGAAGTCCTTTCTGGTGAGGACATCGAAGAGATTAAGAGTAAACTTGCAAAAGGTGGAATGGAGAAAAATAATGACAGTAAACATAGATGAGATGGTAGAGTGTACATTAACTGAACCTGATGATTTTTTAAAGATTAGAGAGACATTGACTAGAATTGGAGTAGCATCAAGAAAAGATAAAACTTTGTTTCAATCATGTCATATATTACATAAACAAGGAAGATATTTTATTGTACATTTTAAAGAATTATTTGCACTTGATGGTAAACCAACCAATTTTTCAGAAAATGATCAAGCGAGAAGAAATACAATATCAAATTTATTAGCAGAATGGGGACTTATTAAATTAGTAAATCCCGATCAAACTTCTGCATTAATTGTCCCATTAAATCAATTAAAAATTCTTGCATATAAAGAAAAAGATGAATGGGCATTAACCGCAAAATACAATATTGGAAGTAAGAAAGTAAATTATGAGTACGGCGAAGAAGAAGGTGGTAACTAAAACAGAGTCATCACCAACAACCAATAAAGTTACATCTTTAAAATTTTATAGAACAACAGAATCAGCCATATTACCAACATTTGCAACAAAACAATCAGCTTGTTTTGATTTATACGCAAATTTGGTAAATGGTGAGGAAGTTCAGTATTATCAGGCAATAGCTACGAAAGTACTACCCAGAAAAGTTTCATTTGATATAAATACTAATAGATCATTTATACCAATCAATAATGAAGAAAGAATGTTAATTCCTCTTGGACTTATCGCAGATATTCCTGAGGGATTTTCGGTTAGATTACATTCTAGATCTGGTCTGGCATTTAAACAGGGAGTTTATCTTACAAATTGTGAAGGGATTATCGATAGTGATTATGTTGATCCAATGTTTGCAATGGTTACGAATATGAGTAATGTACCCGTAAAGATTTATGATGGAGACAGGATATGCCAAGGAGAACTAGTTCGATGTGAAAAATATACATTGGATGAGTCTGATGAAGCACCTACTCAGAAAACCGATAGAGAAGGTGGATTTGGTTCAACTGGTACGTAAGTCACTACCAGTTAAGTCTTTAACTTAATTTAACGGAGTTTATATGTTAGATAAAGCAGTAGGATGGATGCGTGGGTTAACTGAAGCCGGTATTGCATTAATCGCGTTAGCCGTGGTTTTGCAAATCATTTGGCCAGGAGCAGCCGCGATTCCTTTTATTGGCGTAGACATTGTAGGAAACGTTCTCGCACTAGTTGCAAAACTTGGTGGAGAAGGTCTTGTAGGTCTTATCGCAGTTTGGGTTCTTTGGGGCATCTATAATAGAAGCTAAAGGATCTTGACAAATCCAAGTTCCATGATATAATAAACTAAAGTGATTTTTATATTATGGAAGTAAAATTCAAGGGGATTTGATCTCTTAAGTGAGTGGATGATCCCCTTGTCTTACAATAAAAAATTATGGAAGATACTGAAGATTGCAAATTCAAATTGTTAGTTGTAGGAGCCGGCATGTATGAGGCAAATTCCTTCATCTCATTAATTTGGATAGTTATAAAACACAGATTTGAACACTTCTTCAAAGGAGAAGGTTTCATTGACTGAGATTGTCCATAGTGGAAATCTCATTTACACAACGATTGCTCAAGCGAAAGAGGATCGTTATTTTTATTAACCTCGCTTTATAAGGAGGAATTATGGTACTTCGCGCAGCACACACCCCTTTAAATTTTGGTGATTTAGAAAAAATTCTAGGATTTTCCGTAGGATTTGATTCAATGTTTGATCGTTGGAACACAACTTTTGATTTCAATACGGCAAACAATACAAATTATCCCCCATACAACATTCGGAGAGAAGGAGATGAAAAATATTTCATCGAACTTGCGATTGCTGGTCTAAAAGAGGATGATTTGGAAGTTTCATTACAGAGTCAAGTTCTTAATATTCGTTCTAAGAAGGAAGATTCAGGATCAGATGAAAACATTAATTATGTACATCGTGGAATTGCTAAAAGGCAATTTGAAAGAGAATTTACATTATCTGATGACATTGTAGTTAAGGGTTGTGATTTAACGAATGGTATGTTGACCATTGAACTTGAAAAGATTATTCCAGAGGAAAAACGAGCACGTTTAATTCCTATCGGAAAAAATAAAGTCAAGTCAATCAACTAACTGACATTTGATGCGCCCATCAATACTTTTGTATTGGTGGGTTTTTTATTATCTAGAAAGAATATATGATTGAACAACCAGTGATGTCTTTTTTAATTGGTTTTAAACATTCACTTGAAGCAGATCACATTGCAACAGTTTTATCAATAAAAAATAATAATAAATTAAAAGGACTAATTTGGGCTATAGGCCATAGTTTTTCTATTTTAGTATTATCATCATTGATGTATTTTCTCAATTTTAAAATCAATGAAAATTTATTTACAACTGTAGAATTGATTATAGGTTGTTTATTAGTTTTTATGTCTTTCAAATTTTTTTTGAGAGTTCTAGAAGGTCAAGATCATATACATCAACATGATCATAATTCATCAACAACACATATCCATTATCATCCTAAACATCCTGACCATACTCATAAGTTTACATTTCAGACTTTCTTAATTGGAATATTACATGGACTTGCTGGAACAGGAGGATTTATAATTTTAACGTCTATGTACGTTACTACAAATTTAGGATTTGTTATATTTTTGGGAATGTTTATTTTGGGTTCATTGATGAGTATGTCAATGACATTTTGGTTTTATAATTTCTTAAAAACTGTTTACTTGGTAAAGATTGAAAAATATATAAATTATGTTATAGTAGTAACAGCATCTTATATTGGAATAGATAAAATTTTAGAAGTGTTATTTTAAAAAAACTAAATATTTAAAAACTTACATTCGGAGAAAATATGTGTAATAACGAACATTGTAATTGCGAGAATTGTACTTGTGATCCATGTGAATGTTCAGCAGAATCATCATGCGGATGTGAATAATTATTGAAAGGAATATTATGGTACCTGTTGCAAGTTTATTATTTAATGTTATATCAGGCCTTGTTGTAGATAAGGCAACAGATTTAGCAACTGAACATGTGGAAGAAATGATAGATGATTTACTTCCAGATAATGCTAAAAAAGAACTGGATAAAATCATAAAAGAAGATCCATCTCATCAATTTGAAACAGCAAAAGAAGCATTGATAGGTGCGGTTGAAGGAAAATTACCTATAGTTAAGGCGGATGGTACACTTAAACCAATAGAATTTAATATTAAAGTCTCTTTTGATCCCACTACGGGAGATATAGACATTGATAAATCATGAGGAATTAATATGGCAGGAAATGTACAATTATCAAAGAACTTTTGGCTTAATGAATTAATCAAGAGTTCTACGGCAGACAGAAAAGGTATTGATAATACACCAACAACAGAACATCTAGTTAATCTTACAGTAATAACACACGCAATTTTACAACCTGTAAGAGAAAAGTTTGGAGTAATCACAGTCAATTCTGGATATCGTGGACCAAAATTAAATACAGTTATTGGCGGATCAAAAACTTCACAGCACATGAATGGTGAAGCTGTAGATTTTGAACAATTAGGTACTCCTAATCCAACAGTAGCAAAATGGATAACAGAAAATCTAGTATGGGATCAAATCATATTAGAGTTTTACAAAAAAGGTGAACCAAATTCAGGGTGGGTACATTGTTCATACAAAAAAAATGGTCAAAATCGAAAGAAGATAACAACGGCTTTAGTACAAAATGGTCGAACAGTTTACAAAAACGGGCTCGTTTTCTAATCGAATTTTACATTAAATCTTATCTTCAAGTTCTCTTCACAGTGGGCGCCTTCATGGGTCGTTCATGGGTTGACAAACACATAAAAGTGTGTTATAATAGGTTAGATGAAATTAATAGTGATTATGATAAATTAACTCGTATTAGCTGGTATCCTAAAGATTAAATGTCCAAATTTTATACTAACGTAGTATGTCTCGGTAATTATATTTTTGAAAGGGGAATAGATAACGGAGTTCCTTTTGAACAGAGACATGAATTTAAACCTACCTTATACATTCCTACCACAACTGAAACTAAATGGCGAACACTTGAAGATGAGCCGGTTGCTCCTGTTCAATGGGGTTCTATCAAAGAAACTCGCGAATCAATAAAAAAATATGAAGGCGTAGATAATATGAAAATCTACGGCCATACAAATTATAATTATTCTTTTATTGCTGAAACATATCCAGAAAATATTGATTACAATTTAGAACATCTTAGAATGATGTTTCTTGATATTGAGGTTGCTTCTGAACAAGGATTTCCTGATCCTGAAAACGCATCAGAAGAAGTCATTGCAATTACAACAAAGATGGGCGATGATATTCAAGTTTGGGGTTGTTCTGAATTTAAGAATGGTCAAGAGAATATCACGTATAATAAATGTGGTGATGAACGACAATTACTAGAACAGTTTGTCATGTACTGGCAACAGAATTGTCCTCACGTAATTTCTGGTTGGAATACTAAAACATTTGATACACCTTATCTAGTCAATAGAATTCGTAATGTTTTAAGTGATACATGGGTTAAGAAACTTTCGCCGTGGGGATTCGTTAAAGAACAAAAAATATTTGGAATGGGTGGTCGTGAAGTTCAGACTTATGAAATATATGGTGTATCAGAAATTGATTACTTAGATGCCTACAAAAAGTTTACTTACACCAATCAAGAGTCATATAGACTAGATCATATTGCTTATGTAGAATTGGGAGAAACTAAATTAGACTTTTCTGAAGTAGCAACACTTCACGAATTGTATAAAACAGATTATCAAAAATTTATTGAATACAATATTCAAGATACATTATTGGTCAGTCGCCTTGAAGATAAATTGAAACTTTTAGAATTGATTATTTCTCTGGCATATTTGTCAAAGTGTAATCTCACAGATGTATTTGCACAGACAAGAATGTGGGACTGTATTATTTACAATCATCTCTTGAGGGAAAAGGTTGTAATTCCACAAAAGAAAAAACATAGTAAAGGTGATATGTATGAGGGTGCTTATGTTAAAGCACCACAATGTGGGAGACATGAATGGATTGTGAGTTTTGATTTAAACAGTCTATATCCACATTTGATTATGCAATATAATATTTCTCCTGAAACTATCTTAGGACAATGGAAAGATGAAATAGGAGTAGATGGATTAATTGATAAAGAATTTGATACATCAGTTTGGAAAGAAAAAGATATTACAGTTACGCCGAATGGGTCTGTTTATCGTAGAGATAAGCAAGGGTTTCTTCCTCAGTTAATGGAAAGTATGTACAATGATAGGGTGAAGTATAAACAGAAAATGCTTGAGGAACAGAAAAAGGGAAGAAACTCTGACCCAAATAAATTATCACAATATTACAACTATCAACAAAATCTAAAGATTGCATTAAACTCTGCTTATGGTGCAATGGGTAATCAATGGTTTCGTTATTATGATGAACGAAATGCTGAAGCAGTTACTGCAGCAGGTCAGTTATCTATTCAATGGGCAGAGAACGCAGTTAACAATTATTTAAACAAAACATTAGGTACAGAAGATGTGGACTATATTGTTGCTATGGATACTGATTCTCTATATGTTCGTCTTGATGATCTTGTCTCTAGAGTTGGTCTTACCGATAAGGAAAAAATCATTGGATTCTTGGACAAGGCCTGTGGAAGAATCGAAGAAGTAATAGAAAAATGTTATACTGAATTAGCGGAGTACATGAACGTTTATCAACAGAAGATGGTCATGAAACGTGAGGTCATTGCTGATACAGGAATTTGGACAGCAAAGAAACATTATATTCTGAACGTTCACGATTCTGAAGGTGTTCGATATGAAGAACCGAAACTTAAGATTGTTGGTATTGAAGCAATTAAGAGTTCTACTCCAGAAGCATGTAGACATTCACTCAAAGAGATTTTCAATATTATTATTTCAGGTACAGAAGATGATGTGATTGGTTATATTGAAAAGTTTAAAGAGAAGTTTTTTGGTTTGAATATGGAAGCTGTAGCATTTCCAAGATCTGTTAATGGATTAAAAAAATATAAAGATTCAGCAACAATTTATAAAAAATCAACTCCAATTCATGTTAAGGGAAGTTTAATTTATAATCACATGTTAAGGACTAAAAAATTAACCAGAAGATATCCTGTTATACAAGAGGGAGAAAAGGTTAAGTTTACTTATCTCAAAGATCCAAATCCAGCAGGTGATAAAGTAATTTCTGTATTAAATAGTTTACCGAAAGAATTTGAATTAGAGAAATATATAGATTATGATACTCAATTTGAGAAAGCATTTATCGAACCATTAAAAGGTGTATTAGATGTAATTGGGTGGGAAACAGAGAGAAAGTCAAGTCTTGACAATTTTTTTATATAGTGTATAATAGGGGGATACATGGCAGGAAGTATAATGGTAAGATATGCGAGAAAGACTTCAAAGCAATTGGCCAAAGAACGTTCAGGGTCTCACGCACAAATGTCAAAACAATTAAATTATTCAATAGATATTGATCCAGAATCAATTAGTATGATGACCTTTGAAACTTATGAAGAAGCAAGAAGTTTTGCTTCTAGAATGCAAGAAGAAGGAATTCATATTATTGATATAAAAGATGACTACTACAAAAGGCAATAAAAATGAAAGCAAAAATATATGGTTCATCACATTGTACATGGTGTGATAGAGTAGCAAAACTATTAGAAGATAATGGAGCAGAAATAGAAAAAATTGATGTATCTCAAGGAAAAGAATTCATAAAAGAAATGCAGGAAGCAGCAGGAGAGAAAGTCAATACTGTTCCTCAAGTAATCATTGACGGAGAATATGTTGGTGGATTTACAGAAACCGAAAGATGGATTAACACAAAAAAATGACTACAGACCTTAATTTCACAAGTTGGCTTACAGAAGATTTACAGTCTTTATTATCAGATTTAAAATTTCAAAGAGATCGTGTCGAAACATATTCTGAACGTGTAGATATAAATCAAGAAATAGGAGCAATTAAAAAAGAACTTAGAACAAGGAAAGATAATGAGTGATTATTTAGATAATTTAGTAAAGGTGACAGGTAATGAATACGCAACAAAAGTTTCTGATGGAGTTGAAGCTGGAGATGTTTCTAGTTATGTAGATACTGGAAGTTATATTTTAAACGCATTGGTTTCGGGAGATATTTATGGTGGAATCCCCTCAAACAAAATTACAGCATTGGCAGGAGAAACTGCTACGGGTAAAACATTCTTTGCTCTTGGTATGGTCAAACAGTTTCTTGCAGATAATCCTAGCGGTGGTGTTTTGTATTTTGAGTCTGAATCTGCTCTAACAAAAGAAATGATTGAGAGTAGGGGAATCGATTCAAAACGAATGATAATTCTCCCTGTAACTACTATACAAGAATTTACTCATCAAGCAGTTAAAATAGTAGAAAATCACACAGAAGATAAACCTATAATGATGTGTCTAGATTCACTTGGAATGTTATCAACAACAAAAGAAGTCGGTGATATTTCAGAAGGTAAAGAGACTAAAGATATGACAAGAGCACAACTTGTCAAAGGATGTTTCAGAGTCTTGACATTAAAATTAGGTAAAGCCGGAATTCCATTACTAGTAACAAATCATACATACAAACAAGTTGGAACAATGTTTCCACAAGATGTAATGGGTGGTGGTAGTGGACTACAATATGCAGCATCTACAATCATTTTCCTTTCCAAGAGAAAAGAAAAAGAAGGTACTGATGTTGTGGGGAACGTAATACATTGTAAAAATTTCAAGTCTAGATTGACTAAGGAAAATAAAAGAGTTGATGTTCTTCTAAGGTATGATCAAGGTTTGAATAGATATTATGGATTACTTGAATTAGCAGAAGAAGCGGGGATTTTTAAAAAGGTTTCTACAAGATATGAGATGCCGGATGGTGGTAAAATTTTTGGAAAGGCAATACTGAATGATCCTGACAAATATTTTACAAAGGAAATTCTTGATAAATTAAATGATTATGCAAAAACAGTATTTCTCTATGGTGGAAAAAGTGAAGAAACAAACGAAACTGAGGATGAGACAGTCCCAGTCAACGAAACCGAATAAAGATCCCTTTTTTAAAGGAACAAATAAGACTGATACAGATTTAAGGACTACATTAAATGATCCTTATTTCGAAACAGGCGAAACAGAATATAAAGAGTGTACAAATCCAAATGATCCAAATGATAAATCATTATGTGTATTGGTTCAAGACGCATCACCATTTGATGGAGCAGTGGTTAGATATACTTCATTTAAATTAGTAGAACAAGAGTTAGATGGAAATGATATCGCCTGTCAATATGAATATGATATTGAAGTACCCCCACATGATTTAGGGTATGAAATTACAGATAAAGATGGTGAAGAATTCGAACATCGATTAGGTGCTTGGTTATTGGAAATTATACAAACACAAATGGAAAAACATGCAGCAGCGGATAGAAACAATAATACTTAAAAATTTAATTCATAATGAAGAATATTCTAGAAAAGTTATACCCTTTCTTAGTAAAGAATATTTCGTAGAAAATACAGATAAAATATTATATACAGAAATTAATAAGTTTATTGAGAAATATAATAATTTACCTACTAAAGAAGCATTAGTAATTGAATTAGATTCTTCAACATTGAAGGAAGAAGAATTTTCAAATGTAACAGAATTACTAACTTATATAGAAGGTCAAGAAGATGAGAAATCAGACTTGGTATGGTTGTTGGAGACAACAGAAAAATTCTGTCAAGACAAGGCAATCTACAACGCCGTTGTCAATTCAATTAAAATATTGGATGAACCCGAAAAATCTAACGCTGACAAAGGTGCTATTCCTGAGTTGCTTACCGATGCTCTTTCTGTTAGTTTTGATCCTCATGTTGGTCACGATTACCTTTTGGATTCTGATGATCGTTATGATTTCTATCACAAGATTGAAAAAAAGATTCCATTTGACCTTGACTACTTCAACAAGATAACACAAGGTGGATTATCTTCCAAGACATTGAATATTGCTCTCGCAGGAACAGGTGTTGGTAAATCTTTGTTTATGTGTCATGTTGGAGCAAGTGCATTATCTCAAGGAAATAATGTTCTGTATATTACATTGGAAATGGCAGAAGAACGTATTGCAGAACGTATTGATGCAAATTTAATGAACATTAGATTAGATGATTTGGTTAGTCTACCCAAAAAGATGTATGAGAAGAAAATAAATGATCTCAAAGAAACAGTTAAAGGTAGATTGATCGTTAAAGAATATCCTACCGCAGCAGCAAATACAAATCACTTTAGAGCATTAATGAATGAATTAAATCTCAAGAGAAATTTTAAAGCTGATATGATTCTAGTTGATTATATCAATATATGTTCTTCTTCAAGAATCAGACCAGGACAATATGTAAATTCTTACAGTTATGTGAAATCTATTGCCGAAGAACTTAGAGGTTTGGCTGTAGAATTTGATGTTCCAATTTTATCAGCTACTCAAACTAATAGACAAGGATTTCAAAGTACAGATGTTGGTCTTGAAGATACTAGTGAAAGTTTTGGACTTCCAGCAACCGCAGATTTTATGTTTGCACTTATCAGTAATGAAAACCTAGAAGAAGCTGGACAAATGTTAATCAAACAATTAAAAAATCGATATAGTGATCCTACCTCAAATAAGAAATTTTTAGTAGGAGTAGATAGAGCAAAGATGAGACTTTCCGATTTAGGTGAAGAATCTCAAAAAGGATTGGTTGATACTGGAAAAGCAGAAGAAAAAGAAGATGTTCCATTATTTGACGCATCTACTGGTGGTAGGATGAAGAGTAAAAAAGATTTTGGAGAGTTTAAGTTTTGACTGATGATAAAATTGTAGATTTAGACGAATTTAGAAAACAAAAGAAAAAAGGTAAACCAATTCCCACCCTGAGGGCGTTCCAGCCTAATCATTACTACATTTATCCTGACATGGGATTGATGATTCATGTATTGTTAATTACCGATAAGAGTATACATTACGATAATGAATCAGTTTATGTAATGGAAGATCAATTTGGCAACTTTTTTGCCGATACAGTAGAGGAAGACACTTGTGATGGTTGGCACGAACTACATGAGGATGTTTTTCTAAAAGCCGTTGAAAATCAAAGCCCTCCTGACCCCACTAAACCACAAGTGGGATGACTTAGTATTATAAATATAT
>VTLG01003437.1_pt1 | contig 27958 bp, 34 predicted proteins | sample 4694571 | NCBI WGS metagenome assembly VTLG01 (sample SAMN12604809, study PRJNA352737) | marine metagenome | biome: ENVO:00000447; feature: ENVO:00000209|ENVO:00000569|ENVO:01000036; material: ENVO:00002151; isolation source: viral sequences binned using virsorter ...
TAAGAGTTTTGCAAGAAGAAAAGTCAGTAGGTGTTTGGAGAACTAAGTAATGATAGCAGAAATAAAACTTACTAAAACTATGCTAGAAAAACATATCATAGATGCAAACAAATCTGTAAGAGAACTTGTAAAGCCAATGGGTGTAGATTACGAAGCTATGAAAGCTGGAGACAAACAAGAACTAGATGCTATTTATAGTGATGGCACTGTAACAAAAATAAATCTTTACAGAACTAAAAATGCTAGAGCAGATAGAAGAATATCAATTAAAGGTATTAAGGCACACGCAGATATAGGAGATGTAGTTGTGCTTTCTAAGGACTTAGAAAAAGGGTTACTTATTGAAATACACAAATAAACACAATCTGCCAGTAGAGATTATAAGGGCAATCAACAATGACCAGTACTCTAAAGGAGAATCTAATATTTCTGTTACTGGTTTATTACAACCACCGAGAATAAGATTATTAAACCAACAACATAGTGATGATATTGTTGTGGACTATGCAGATGAAACTTGGAAGATACTTGGACAAGGGATACATGCAATCTTAGAAAGAGCTAACGAAAACTACGAAGATACAATTACAGAGCAAAGAATGTTTGCAGAGGTCAAAGGCTGGACTGTAAGTGGACAAACTGATAGCTTGGCACTAGATGAAAATACTTTAAAGGATTACAAAGTAACCTCTGTATGGACAATCATCTCTGCACTAAATGGCGGTAAGGCTGAATGGGAACAACAATTAAATTGCTATGCTTGGCTACATGAAAAAACTACTGGAAGAACTATTGACCAGTTAAATATTATTGCACTGGCTAGAGACTGGAACAAAAGAGAACTTCAAAGAAGAGGAGGGGATTATCCTGTATCTGCTATTACTACAATCAAAATACCTGTATGGAGTTTCGAGAAACAAGAAGAGTTTATTAATGAAAGAGTTGAGCTTCATCAAGAAGCTGAGATATCTAATGATGTAGGTGGAAGTTTGCCCTTGTGTACAGACGAAGATAGATGGAAGAAAGATGATACTTATCGAGTTATGAAGAAGGGTAGAAAGACTGCTTTAAGAGTATTCTCAAGTCAGAAAGAAGCAGATAGTTATTTAAAGGGCAATGATGATAGCAGTAATCTTAGTGTGGAATTTGCATTGGGAGAACCAATGAGATGCACTGGGAACTATTGCAATGTTGCAGAATTTTGTACTCAATTTAATGAATGGAGGAAAGATGAATAGAGACGAATTTTACTTTTATGTAAGTACCCTCTGCAAAGATGGTAGCTATGAATATACAGATGCTTTTTTAGTAGCATCTGCCGAAGACCTTTTAGCTCATGATGAAAAGTGGGAAGAATATCAAGAAGTAATTCTTGACTGGAACTACAATCATTGTGTATGGAATGGAAGTTTGAAATCTTACTGGGATGGCGAAAGGATTATATCAGTGAGGTCTATAAAAGCTATGACATACGATGATTACAAAGTAGTCAATGAGTATTTACCAAGTTTTGATATTGATACATATCTGTATAGCAAAGATTTAATAGAGGAGGAACATGAAGACGGATAAGAAGATTACTTACGAAACTATATGGGCAAACTTAGGCTCTATAGATACTAAAGATAAAGTAGAAAAGAAGATGAAATTCAGCTACTTATCTTGGGCATGGGCATGGGGAGAGTTGATGAAAATTTATCCAGATGCCACCTACGATTTTTATGAGCAAGCAGAGACTGGAGTACCTTATGTTAAATATCCAGACAACACTTGCGAAGTAAGATGTCGTGTCAAGATAGGAGAATGTGTTCGTGAAATGTGGTTACCTGTTATGAATAGCAGTATGCAAGCTATTACTAACCCTAACTCTAGGCAAGTTAGTGATACCAAAATGAGATGTCTTGTCAAATGCTTGGCTATGTTTGGTTTAGGTCACAACATATTTGCTGGAGAAGACCTTCCTTCTGTAGAGAAAGATGAACTTGATAAAAAAGATGCTGATAAAAAAGCAAAGAACAAAGAGAGTAAGTCTAATAAAACTGTAGACTGGAAACAAGACGATAGACCAGTAGCTGGTCAGATGTATGCAGATACTTTTATGCAAACATTAAAACAGTTTCATGTTACACCAGATGAATGTAGAAAATATTGGTCTTCAAACTCTGCAGATTTACAACACTTAAAAAGTAAGCATGAATCAATTTATAATGATTTAGTTATTAAGATGAAAGAATATGTACAAACCTTAGAAAACCAAGAAGGAGGTAAAGATGGAGAATAAGGCACAAAGCGATGGTGCGATTTACACCAACGATTATAAGAAAGGCGATAAACAACCAGACTGGACAGGCAGTATTGAGTTGCAAAAAGATTTGCTCAAGCAATTAGTAGAGAAAGCTAAGGCTGGAGAAAAGACTGAAGTAAGAGTTGCTCTTTGGGATAGAGTAGCAAAACAATCTGGCAAGGAATACAAGTATGCCAGAATGGATGTAGCTCAACCTAAACAACAACCAGAACCAGAACCAGTAGAACCACAAAAGGAGAGTGTCAATGAAAACTTTGAAGACGAAATTCCCTTCTAGAAATAAGTACACAAAGTGGAAAGACCTAGTGTTGGATATCGAAAGTAATATTGACCCATTAATATTTTGTGAGTTTGAGCATAACTACGATGAACTATGCAAGATGTTAGAAAATGTTAAAGATGGATTTGGTACAGAGCCACATGCTTTGTTAATGAACTATTTGTTCTTTGTCAAAAGTGAAAGGATAAACGAACTAGAACAAGAAAAGGCTGGGGTCTAATGCTAGCAATACTAGCATTGACTTCAGTGTTCACTGCTTTGGCAATATGGTTTGTAATCTGGTTCAATAGTGAAGGGGAAAGTAATGACTAAAAAAATGGATGTAAGTAAAGCGATAGATATTGTTGAGGGATTAAGAGACCCTAACGATGAATACGAAGCCTTAGAAGCATGGCAAGTATTAGTTGATACTGATATGGCATGGAAACTTCAAGGGAGAATAGGTAGAACTGCACAAGAGATGCTTGATTATGGTTATCTCAGACCAAAGAAAAGTGAGTTGCATTGATGGATGAACAACAAGAACTATGGATGGACAGGATTAGAAAGCTTGCTCCTATCATAGAGAAAGCAGAGTACGAAGTATTTAAAGCTAAAGCAGATGTCCAGAAAACTTTAGCTCTCCTTAAAATTAAAGCCCAAGACAATGGATGTAAATCAGTTGCATCACAAGAGACTTGGGCTGAATCACAAGATGAACTCTATGATGCCAGATTAAAAGTTGGTATTCATACAGGTTTTCTATCCTCAGCTAAATTGGAAGTTGAAGCTCTTAAAGTTGGCTTTGAAGAATGGCGAACTAAAATGGTTAATATGCGAGAGGAAAGAAGAAGATATGCAGTTAGTGACTAAAGGCTATTAAGATGTCTAAAGGTAGCAATAGAAGACCAGAGGATAGAAAGAAAATAGATAAGAACTGGGATAGTATCTTCGGCAAGAAAGAGCATGGCACTAAAAGGAAGGACACCAAACAAAGCTGAGAAAGAACATATGAGCAAAGTCTCAGCGATAGGATGTATTGTTTGTCGCAAGCAAGGTCTAGGTTATGTTCCAGCAGAGATTCATCACATTATAGGCAAGACAAAGAAAGATTGTCACATGAAAGTTTTGCCTTTATGTTTCGACCATCATAGAAGAGGTAATGATAGCGAGCCTATCAGCAGACATCCTTGGAAAAAAAGATTTGAAAAAGCTTATGGTACTGAAGAAAGTTTACTTCAGGATGTAGAAAATATTTTACAAAGTGATAGTTTAGAATAAATGGCGTTTATAGTGGAGAAATATTTACCAGTTAATGTTTCTGCGTGGTATTGCAATGAATAGTAAAAAATACAAAGGCAAAGTTTGTAAGTTGTGTGCCAAAAGATACGCCTTAACTATGTATAGACACAGGCAAGAGAACTACAAAAAAATCTATAAAGATATTTGTAAATTTTGTGAGGAGGAGAAAGATGTCTAATAAAAGAAAACTATTAGAGTGGGGATTGATAATAACAGTATTAATAGTCCTTATCATCTTTAAGTATTACACTTATGGATGTTTAGTAATGTGTGGGGATTGGTACGATGATTGATTATTACAAAGAAAAGTTGCAAGAAAGAAAGCAAGAGTGGTGGGAGTGGCATAAGAATAACCCTAAAGTATGGGAGAGATTTAGAGACTACACCCTAGAAGCTATAAGAAGCGGTAGAAAGCATTACTCGCAATGGGCAATCATCAACCGCATAAGATGGAATGAGGAGATTGAAACGCAAGGAGGAGAGTTTAAGATAAGCAATAACTACATATCTTTCTATGCTCGTTTATTCCATGCTAAGTATCCAGAGCATCAAGGTTTTTTTAAGTTGAAGCCTTTCAAAGAAGAAAAAGAAATACAAAGATTAGAGGAAGTTGGTTTTGATACAGAGACTAGAATGTTCGGATAATCATTGACCAGTAAATATTTCTCTTCGCAGCCTGCTCACAGCAAAATCCTAAATTCTAAATATAGGAATGTTTGCTTTTTTTCTTAGCTCTGGTACAAAAGCTAATCTCTTATCTCTTTCTATCTCTAGTGCTTCCAACATGTTAGCTTTCTGTAATGGGGATATATCTGTTCTAGATAGAATCCTGTCTCTCTTTCTTCTGTAGTTGTCTAGATACTTCTCCATAGCTCTAATCTGTTGTTTGATTGACAAGACACCTTTCATGTTTTGTCTATAGGCAGAGTATTCATCAAATCTCTTTTGTTTTCTTAATAAATTCATACTTTGCACCACAGTATTTACTTCATTCCTTAATTCATAAAATTGTTGTTGCAGTCCTCCAGACCTATCTAAATCTACAAAAAGCCTTTTCAGAACAGGCACTGAATTTATATTAGGTGGAATTAGAGGCTCACCAGTTACACCTCTAGTTATCGCATCGGCTACATCTAATACATAACCGCCTAATGTTCCGCCATAACCTCTTAGAACAAACTCTGCTTTTATAGGAGATACACCAAATACTTGTGCTATTCGTTTAACAAATTCATTGGTAGTCGGTCTTGCTTGTAGCTCTGCTTCTAAGGTTTGTTGATAGTAAGGCACAATCTCAGTGTTAGTAAATGAGTTTCTATTAGCTATAACTTCCGCTATAGGTTTAAAAACTTGTAGTCCTAATGCTGGTTGTAAGAAAGGTATAGCTGTGGCTGTTCCTAACTGTCTGCCTATAGATTTTAGAGGGTCGCCTTCTACCTGTCTGCCTACTGTCTCGTCTATTAATCTCTCTGGGAAAGCTTTGAACAACATACCTATTTCAAAAGGTATAGGAATTTTTACTGCAGGCAAATCTGCAGGCAAAGGAATAACCCAGTTATCATCTCTAACTTCTCTACGCAATCCCTTATATTCATCAGTATCACTGACCAGTAAATAATAAATAGCAGTAAGACCCATCAACATACCACCTCTAGTAAAGGCTCTTCTTATTATTCTATTTTTTATTTCATTTCTTGTTTCACCACTTTCAAGTCTATCTGTTGCAGAATACTGACCACTAAATGACCTGTATAAAACATCAAGACCTTGGATTCTTGCATTTAAGAAAGGTATAGCTGAAGTTATAACTCTAAATATAGGTGATGCTCCTCTTCTGCCGAAGTTAATAATTTCTAAAGCTTGGAAAGATGCTTCTGATTGTGCTTGTGCTTCTGATAAACCTCTATCTTTTAAATCTTTATAAACTGAATCATAAACAGCTTTTCTGGTAGCTCCGTCAGATTTAGTTGTTAATGCTCCTAGTCCATCCCATAATCTAAAGAAAGCATTTTGTGCAGATATAGAGTTGTTAGGCAACATGCCCTCTCTTCGCATTGTTCTATTAATAAAATCTTTGACGCTACCTTCATCATTCTGGAAATCGTAACCACCTAGCACACCAAACTTTTCTAATTCCTTCATGTCGCCAAACATGTTTTTAAATGAATCAATGACAGGCGTAAAGTTTGCACCAGATGTAATAGCAGAAGATAAGGTGTCTCTCATAATATTTACAATAACAAACCCAGGGTCTCTTGTTACTGTGTCTCTCAAAAGTGATGCTGGCATAGCTACTATATTTGTTACAAAATCTGTACCTATACCACCCAAACCTTCTAGACTATGAAATAGTTCTGGGTCTTTTAACAAGTACAGTTGTTTATTACCATTTACAAAAGCAAATCCTACCCTAGCATCTCCTTTGTACTGTTTAATTTTATCTGGTGTATCTAATATCTCTGCTTCTCCATTTAGCTGTAAATCTCTCATGAGTTTAGAAATACCATCATTTTTCATGGAGGCTGTTAATATAGATAGAGAGTTTCTAGTGATAGCTTCTATTGGATTTACATTAATTAAATCCTCACTGCCTTTTAATTCGATTGATAGTGGATTATTAGGTAAAGAACCTGCTGCGATTCGTGGTCCTTGAATAGTATCATCAACCATGTCTCTATAAAAAGGATAATAAGATGAATGGTCTTTCCATTGTTGTGCCATCTCTGCACTTAACAGTCCTTTATTTTTGGCAAAATCAATTAATGCACCATTCCATTTTTGATAGTTGTTATAAACTTCTACGACACTTTTATGATTCTGCTCTATAAACCTAATGTCCTCTTCCATTTTAGGTGTTATAGGTAAATCTACTTCTCTGCCGTCTGCTTTTAGTTGTTTAATTCTTTTTAGTTTTGCATAGTGTCCAAATATAGCTTCTCTATTTACACTAGTATCAGCATAAAGTGGTGCTATGATTTGCATCAAACCACCATAAGTTTTACCTCTTTCTTTTATAATTTGTCCAGAGCTATCTCTGACATCAGCAGATTCAGCTTTTAAGTAAGGATTATGTTGTGCTTCTATTTCTAAAGGTTTAGTGTGTGTTAAAGCATCTTGACCCTCTATAAAACTATCCACATATCCAGTAGTAAGCATCCCTTGAAAAATACCTCTAGCCCTATCTGCCATTCTTATAGCAGCCATAGTAGAAGTATCTGCTAGATTATTTAATAATCTTACCTCTTCATTCTCTTCAACTAACTTAGTTTGTTTTTGTTGAACAATATCGTACCTATCTATAAGTTGTCTTCTAAAATCTCTAAAAAAGTTTGTTATATTGCCTATAGGGTCTTGGGTAAAATCAATCATTCTTTCACCCCAAGATTTATTAGGAGGCACATATCCTGTAACTTTTATACCATCTTTTAAATCATCAGGTATAGTTGGGTCTGCATCTACAGAATCATAAAAGCTTTGGTCAACCTTTATTTCTGGTTCAGCAGCGTTTGTATCCTCATTAAATGTTCTAGCAGCTCTTATAGCTACATCTGAGGCGTTCATATTGTATGTTGGTATCTGACCATTAGGTGTAGTCTTCACTTGTTCCTCAGTGGATTCTACAGCGTCTTGTAAAGATTTTTTTTGTGTGCCACTAGACACTTCAAAATATCTTTTGCCTAAATCAAAAGTTGAATTAGGACTATCTATTTTATTAAATAAAGCATCTCTTTTAGCTATAAGTTTATCTAATTTAGCTTGAGCAACATAAACATCTGATAAAAGTTTATTGTATGTCCTCTTACCAACATATGGTCCATCAGCATTTAAAATACTATTTGCTCTATACAATTCACTACTAACATCATCTATTTCTTTTTGTAAAACATCTTCATTCACTTGCTCTGGTAATCTGTACATGGTATCTCTAAAAGCAAAGTCTTTGTTTCTACCTTTATTTTCTACAAAACCAAACTGTTTATAAAAATTTTTTAACCTAGATACTGAGGTAGCACCAAAATCTGTTGATGGAGTTATGGTAATGCTTTTGCCAGAGCTATCTGCATAAGCAGTAATGTCTCTCATAATTTGAGAACCAACACCTTGATTTTGTTGTGGCACAACAATTCTGCTTAGAGATATATTTAACATATCTTCACTTATAGATAAGTCTATACCTTGTCTCTCTGCTTTATTTTTTATTCTGCTTAATGTTTCTAGTGGACCTTGTTCTGCACCTCTAAAAAGGTCAGGTGCAAAGGACACCCTTCTAGTTTTTATATCCGCAAATCTAGCTGACTGTGCAATTTGTTGTGTATTTAAATTTGTTAATATAGCTGATTGTTTTAAAAACTGAGAAAAAACAGTTTCTTTTCCTTTTGGTAAACCTAAAATATTTCTTATAGCATCTACAAAAGTATCCCAAATTGATTTTTTTTTCTCTTTAGTTCTAAGAGGCATCGCCCTGCTCTCCATAAATTCTTGAACATATCTGTCTGTTAATCCCATAGATACTAATTCATGATTATTCTTCAAGGCATAATTAATCTCGTAACCTCTTCGTGTTTCTGGGTCAATTCCTTGTCTTCTAAATTCTTTACGAAGAATTTCTCTTATTTCTGTTAATTTATTATTTGCATCTACTATTTTTTTATTATCTACCTGTCCATTTTCTACGCCATAAATAGCAGACTGAGTTGTAGCATGTAAAAGTTCATGCAATATAGTGTCATAATCTAAACCACTAAATTTACCATTAGCTTTATAGTCAGAATCATTTATGTAAATTCTAAAAATATTTCCATATTCAGCTTGAGGCATCATAGATATCCCTAAAAATTCTCCTCTGATTCCACCCAGTTTCTGTCTATCATAACCAGGTCTAGCATCACCACTATTAGTGTAAATAGAAAATTCAAAATCAAAACCTAACTTTTTATATTTTTCAAGTTGTACTTTGATTCTACCAGCTACATCTCTATAATCTTTACCTGGTGCATTTTTAGACAACCATTCGGCTACACCTATTGAATCTTTATCAGATAAAAATTGTAGAAGTCTTTCTCTATCGGCTGCAAATTGTTCTACTGTTGTAGCATTTCTGTTATAAAGTGTATTAAGTCCAGTTGCAGGTGTGCCTGCAACTAAATCTATACCAGTAACTGGAGTTATATTTAAATCTGGATAAAATCCTGTATCTCTAGGAATTATTGGAACAAAAGTAGCTATGTCTCCACTTTCTACCACTTCTTTTATAGGATTTCTATTTAACTCATCTTCTATTTCTACAGGAGTTTTATCTACAAATTGTTGATTCTTATCTAGTTCTCTAAGAGTTCTTATTTCTCCTCTAGCTCTTGAACCAATTCTGCCCTGTTCTATATCATTAAATACCTCAGATGCTTTTTTATAACCTGACCTTGGAATTGCTTTACCCAACGAATCATAAAAGTTTGCAATTTTATCTAGCAGTCTATTTGTTTTTGGTGGCACATTTTTATTTGCATACCTAGATTTGTATAGTGATGCTATTGCATCTTCAGTAAACATTTCTTCTACAGTGCTTTCTGGTAAACCTCTAGACCTCATAGCCTCAGCTTTTCTAGATTGTGTCTGCACGCTTCTATCGTAATAATTTTGTCCTGTAAAACGATTATCAAAACTTTCTAATACTTTAGTTTTCTTCACATAGTTTCTTAAAAAGTTATATTCTGATTCTGCAAATAAATCTTTAGCTCTAAGAGCTTTTACTAACTCACCATCAATTAACTTATTTACTCTTTGCTGTATTTCTATATCAGAAGCAGTGCCATCAGGATTAACTTGATTGAGAGAAATAAAGATAATGTCACTATCTTTATCATATGCAGAAGGCATATCTGCTACTTCTCTAGAATCCATTACAATAGAACCATCTGCTTGTTGTACTAAACTATCAGATGCTAGCAAATCATTACTTATAACTACTCCTGTATCTCTAAGACCAGCAGCGTCTAGCATCTTTTTAGCTTCTCTAGCAAATTTATTTTTTCTACCCTCGTCAAATGACTGTTCAATATTTATCATTTTTGGAATAGTTTCACTAGGTGGTAAAAACTTTTCTTGTCTCTTAGCCTCTTTATCAACTAAAGCTTGTATAGTTGTCTCAGTTAATTTGCCATCTTTTCTTAATCTGTCACCAAACTCTTGTGGAGTTTCTTTAAATCCCTCTGCTCTTCTAGCAATTAAAAATTCAAAGTCACGATTGATTGCATACTTATTACCTTCAAGTTTATTAGCTCTGCCACTTACTAATAAATCTCTTAAAAATTGTTCGGCTGCAGGTTTATTATTTTGCACACCTACTGGACCAGCAGATAAAATATCTTCAAATGTAAAATTAGAATCTTGGATACTGCTAACAAAGTTAGCCATATCCTCTGCACTATATAGTCTTGGTCTGTAATCTGGGAATTTTTGTTTAGAATTAAACGCTGGTAAAGAATGAAGTCTAGCTAAAAATAATTCTTTAGCTGCTTTATTTGAAGTTTTAGTTATGTTGTCATAACCAGTAAGCCTTTTTGAAAAAAACTGAACTGCTGGGTCACTAAATACTAAATCTATATTTTTTGACGCTGCAAATTCTTCGATATATTTCTTGGTAGTATTAACATTACCCTTGTCATCTCTTATAGATGGATTGCCATTCGCCTCTGATTCTTTAAATACAACACTTGCTAAATCTTTTTGTAACTGATTAAAATCTTTTCTATTTAAAATTTTTCTAGCTTCTTCCATGCTATAAGAAGGTTTTACATTTAGACCTTTACTTTTAAGATAAGATTCATTATTAGCTTCTAAGGCTTTTTCAATTTGTTCAAGACTTTTATTACTTGGGTCAATTTCAGGAAATTTAGTATCAAAGTTCTGAATTGTTGGTAGTGATACTTCTGAGGCATTTGGGTCAAGAGCAACTAACCCTATTTCAAATGCTGATGGACTATTAATTAATCCTTGTGTGTACAGTTGATTTTCTATAGTGCTTTTTAATTGTTGCACTCTATAACCATTAACCAGTTTATCTTTCTCTACCAAAGCATCAGCTTCATTAGCAAATGTTGTATCTTGTGGATTAGCTGGGTCAGTGACATCTAGTAAAGAAAAAGAAGCATCTGCATTTTGTATGACTTCTATTTTTGGTTGAATAATTGTAGCTGGTCCAAAAGGAACTGCTATATCAGGAGGTGGTATATCAGGTCTCACACCTATATCTTCTATCTCACCCTGCTCTATAGCTTTTTTGAGTTTAAATGATTCTCCAATAGCATCTCTATTTTTTCTTAGAGCCTGTTCTTTCTCTAAAAATCTTTGGCTTTCTATACCTCTTTTACCAGCAAAACTATTTAGAGCAAAATCAACAGTACCACCAACAATACCACCTATAGTAAACTCATCTAAAATACTTTCACCTATAGGCAACTCATCACTATATAAACCTCTAGCTACTAAATCTTGAGATAGAGATGCTAAAGATTCTTGACCACCCTCTATTAAAGCTGACTGTGCTGCTGACTTTAATCTTTCTTGTATGTCATTATTTCTGTAATAGGCATTTTTTGGTATTCTTCTTAATATACTTGCTATAGGTGCTATCTCTGAGAGACCTATAACAGAACCTAAAAGCTCACCAGTAGTTTCTGCAAATGGTGATACATCTTCACCTAGTCTTCTAGCCATCTCTACTCTATCTGCAGCAGCAGATATACCTGTAGGCATAGCTAATGCTGCTGGTAAACCAAATGCTCCTGCTGTTGGAGATATAGCTCCTCTAGCTGCTAAAGCTCGACCTGCAATACCTGCTCCTAAAAATGGCACAAAAGAACCAAAACCCTCAGCTAGTTTGGTTGTAAAAGTTCCTTCATAACCTGGTGTAACTCCTACTGGACTGTCTTCTCTAATATATTTTTTAAGACTACGCAAACCACCTACGATTGCACCATCGTTATTCACATCAAATAAAGATGCCACACCCAAAGGAACATCAGTAGCTATATTAGCTGCACCTCTAATAAAACCTTTAGGTATTTCTACAGCTTGTCCAAGAATAGATGTTTCATCTATATCATGACCAAATCTAACTTTTATTTGTTGCCTAAGTAAAGCTCTATCCTCCAGACTTATATTGTCTGGTATGCTTAAAGTTTGTCCGTTAGGTAACTGTATTTTTTCCATAGATATTTAACACTAATCTATTACTGCACCACCAGCGAGACCAGCTTGCGGTATATTTTGTCTTCTTATAAGTTCAACTAAAATGTCATTGTACACAGAACCAAATCTATCTTCATCAACTACTCCTGTATCAAAACCATCTTTAAGAGCTGCCAATGTAGTTCGTAATTCAATAACATCTGCATTTTCTAAATCTCTAACTAATTTTCTAACTTGTAAATCTAATTGTTGTAACCTAGCTTCATTTAATTGTGTAGCTATATTAAATTGGTCAACTTCAGTTCCAACTGCTGCTCTTTCCCTATCTATCTCAGCAATACCTGCTGCCAATTCACCTAGATTCTTAGCTGTGCCTATTGCACCACCAAGTTGTGTTAGAATCATTGCATCATTGTATGGATTCTCTAGTCTATCTAATGTTGGCAATGGCTCTGGTACTGGTTCTGGTTCTTCTTCGACCTCTGGTTTAACTTCTCCTTTACCACCACCTAAATTAGCTCCTGCTACAGCTCCTAAAAGACCTAGCCTAGCTCCAATAGGTAGTGCAGTCTTACGAAGAAACTCTCCGCCTAATCTTTCAAAATATCCTGGAGGTGTTAATTGTCCTCTAGACCTCATCTCTCTTTCAGCAGCTTCTCTCACCTTTCCAGAACCAAGTACTCTTCTTCTGTTTAATGTATCTTGAAATCTACCTAATCCTCGCATAAAAGCTTGTCTGCCTGCTTTAGAAAATAAAGCTCCTGAAACAGCCCTAAGTCCACTACCTGCTATTGCTAAAGGTGTAGTTACAACACTTGCTGGTGAAAATGCCAAAGCTATTGTACCTAAACTTATTCCATCGCTTACTGCCTGACCAGTATCAAAACTACCATCTTCTCTTGTATATCTTTGTCTAATTGATGCTAAAAAACTAGAATCTTCTTCTCCATAAGGGTCATCAAAAGTAGAAGTTAGTGCTGGACTGCCACCTGCTTGAAATCCTGTTAGACCTCCACTAGCCATCTGTGCCATAGGCGGTGCTATACTCGGCAAATCAGCATCCATAGAGACTGCTTCGAGGGGAACTGCAGATTCCCTAAGCATAGCACCTTGACCAGCAACTTGATTCTGAAAGTCTGCAAAAGCTTCATCTGCCACTGTCATAGTGGGCTGTTCTTGCATGTTTGCTTGTTTTTCGTATAACTCTCTAAGTTTTCTTCTGTCTTGTACTTCTGCTAAAAGCATAAATTTTGGATAGCTAGAATTAGGATTATTAATTTCTTCAGCTAAAATGTAATCTGGAAGAAATTCTAATTCTCTTGCTGTATCTATTAGATTACTCATAGTTATCCACCCCTACCTCTGTATAAACCTAAACCACTAAGACCTAAACCAACACCTTGTTGGAATAATCCAGGTTGTTGCTGGAATGTGCTTACTGTTTGTGTAGGCTGTATAGGAATACCTCTAATCAGAGCTGAAAAATCTGCTAACTGATTCTTAGTAAAATCTCTTTGATTTAAGAAATCTTGATATCCCATATCTAAGCCAGCTTGTTGTAAAGCTCTCTGTTGTCTTCCTATACTCTCTAGTGCAGATATTCTACCTAGAGCATCTTGTTGTCGTAATGAACCAAGGTCAGCTAATTGACCTGCAGCTTGTAATCCAAACCTTTGTGATAAGTCATAAGCTGATTGACCAAATCTTTCTTGAGCTTGTTTAGCTGCTTCTTCAGCAGTAAACCCTTGCTGTCTAAGTCTTTCAGCAGCTTGTGCAGCAGCATCTTGAGCTTGTTGAGCTGTAAGACCAAGCCTTGCTTGTTGTTGTTGTGCTTGTTGTTGCAACTGAAATGCTGATTGACTAAATCTCTCTTGTGCTTGACGAGAAGCTTCTTCTTGCTGTTGAGCAGATAAACCAAGTCTAGCTGCTTGTTGTCTAGCAAGTTCTCCTTGTTGAAAGGCTTGCTGTGCTAATTGTTCTTGTCTTTGTTGAGCTTGTTGCTCTTGTCCAAAGGCACTTAAACCAAATTGTGAGGCAGCTAAATCTGCAGCTCTCTCAGCACCTACTTGTGATACTGCTCTATCAAATGCAGCTTGTGAACCTCTAGCTTGTATATCACCTAATTGTTGACTTAGATTTCTTTCTCGTTCAGCTTGCAGTATAGCTTCTCTATAACCGCCTAAACCACCTGACTGGGCAGCTCTTTGACTAATACCTTGACCAGCTATATCAGATTGTCTTATAGCTTCTCTTTTTTCTATATCAGTTACAGCTTGTTGAAAAGGCGACATAAATCTACCAACGCCTTCTTCAAAACCAAGCTTTTGATATTGTGGTAAATTTGCACCAGCTTGATAACCAGATGTTCTTACTGATGCTTGATATCCAGGGTCAAATTGTGAGGCTTGAAAACCTGATTGTAAATCACCTGCTTGATATCCTGAATCAAATGTAGTTGGAGAGTATTGCATAGGACCTAGTGTTCCTGCTGTGTATGCTGAATCTCTACCTGCTCCTAAAGCTTCTACTCTTGCTGTAGCATCTTGATATTCTTGCGGTGTGCCTGCTAAAGCAAAACCTCTTGTCATTGCTTGAGACTGTAATTCGTCTGGAGAAAAATATGCAATCCTTTGTCCACCATATGGTGTATATGGTTGTAAACTTTCTGCTTCACCTCTTTGTAATAACCTTTCTACATAAGGTCTTGCGTATTCTGGTAAATCAGTTGTTGTTACTCTTTGTTCTGTAGGTTGTGGTGCAGATGAACCTCCACCGCCTTTCATATATCTCATTTACTTTCTCCTTTAGGAAATTTAATTTCAAAAAATCTAGATGTTTCTTTCCAACCTTTTTCTTTTTTAGTCCAGTTGTAAAACCCTGCACGACCTATTCCTTCTACGCCATCACAGTCATTGTCCTTTGCCCAGCTATACATAACACCAAAACCATAGTCTATCCACTGGTCCATTTTCTTTCCAGCTATATGTTCTATGTGTAACATTCTTAGTCCTGTTGGATAATCATGCAAGTTAGTAACTACACAGCCAATAATATCTAAAGTATCTTTATCAAAGATAATCCATAAACTACATATGTTTTGAGATATTCTATAGTAAACATCTATATCTCTAACTCTGTTACCGCTACGCTTTATAGACTTTTCTAAAATATTTTTACAATCTTCCCATACATTGTTTAAATCTTTTGGCAAAACTAATGAAAAATCATAGACTGGTAAATCTTTCTTTTTTGCTGCTTTCGTCATGCTGGTAATACCTTATCTGGATTTATTTGATTTATTTGTTCTTTCTTTCCAATAGATTCTTGTCTAACTCTATCCATCATACTGTACAGTTCTTTTGCTCCTGCATCAGAACTTCCATTACCTATCATAGAAACAACATCTGCTGGCACTATAAACTCATCTTGTGATACTGCTACTCGTTCTCCATTTCTACTAGGGTCACCTATAACACCACCTATATTGTCAGACATGCCATCACCACTATTAGAATTTATCATACCCTCAGTTTGTGAATCAGGTTGTATGCTTTGTAAAATTGAATTTCTAAGATTGACAAACTCTGATATTCCGTACTTCTCTATAAACTGATTGACAACCCTATCATCTGCTACATCACCTCTAATAAAAGCTATAACCTGTTGTGTAAGAGGGTCATTTAAAATATCAGACATACTCATAGAAGCATCCTCAAGTGGTGTACCACCACCGCCTTGAAATTTATCAGTCTTAGCTGCCATTTTTTCTACTACCTCTGGTGCTTCTTGAGCTAACTTTTTTAAACCCTCATTAGGCAGTTTATCAATATCTATATTAGTATCTCCACCATTTTGCATAGGCTGCATCATACTTTCTCTATTCATTCTAGCTATTGCTTCTTGATTAAAATAGTCTGGCATAAATGGTGCTTCTGGTATTATTGCTCTAGAACCTTTGATTCCAGGGATACCTCCACCTATGTTTCCTCCAGAGCCTCCGCCATCATCTCCACCGCCAGAGCCACCATTATCTCCACCGCCTGAGCCACCATCATCACCGCCATTATCATCTCCATCGCTAGAGCCTTCGCCATCATCAACTACTGGTGGCACAAATGGTTGCACTGCAAACTGCTCTAAAGGCATATTAGGGTCTTGTACTTGTGGTACTCCTTGTGCTGCTGAACCATAAAACTGTTGGTAAGATGGCATCATTGTAGGATTAAATGGTGTTGCTGGTATTTGTACAGGACCAGTAGCTCCAACGCCTGAATCATCTACACCTGTGCCTTGTGTATATGGAGTTTCAGGTGTACCGAAAGGATTCTGTAGTTCTGTTGCTGATGGATTCATGCTACCAAAATATGTTTGTTCAGGCATAAATCCAGCCATAAATGCTGGGTCAACAGGCAATGCTACTCTTTCTGGAACATAAGGGGTTGTTAAATTACCTCCATATGTACTTCCATCAAATCCACCTCTGCCATCATCTATGTCTCTTCTATTTTGTCCAAATCTGTCGGCATATGTTCGACCACCTTCTGCAGCTCTTCTAGGTATCATCTCTGGATACCTTGCATACATATCTGCTAGCCTTTGTTTTTCTGCTTCACTTAAACCAGCCAAATATCTTTGAAAAGCTTCTTGCGATTCTAAGATAGCTGTGCCACCCATGCCAATACCTGCTGGTATAAATGCTTGGAACTGTGATGCACCCTCTGCAAGATTACCTAATCCTTGTATTGGTGCAAAAGAACCTTGACCACTTAATGCACCTGTCATTGGGTCAATAGTTCCTGCTGATGTAAAGGCATCTTTAAGATTTTGGAAACCACTAGGACTTGGTGCTACTGATGGTAAAGGAGCTACATTAAATGGCAATGGATTTGCTTGTGCTGCTTGCTGTACTAAGTTTGCTGTATTAGCACTTTGTTGTAAGCTTTGTCCTACTGCAGCTTGTCTTGCTGCATCTTGAGCTGCTGCTGTGGCAACTTGGTCAACAGGAGGTGCTAGAGGTCCAACAAAATTTGGATTGGCTGCAGCTTGTTCTAAACCAGCTTTAACTGCATCAGCACCAGTTAGCATTACTGGTTGAACTGCATCTGCTGCTGTTTGTCCTGCTGCGACTGCTGCATCACTTGCAGCTTTTGTTGTTTCTGATGCTGCAGAAGCTGCTGCACTTGCTCCCTGTAATGCTTTAGTTAAACCGAAGCCTGTTGCTGCACCAAGTATAGATTTCTTTAAATCTCCTGTTGCTGCATACTGAGCTAAACCTGAACCAACTGCTCCAGCTAAAGCTGCTTTACCAGCTAATGCTGGAATAATGCTAGGTAAAAAGGCAGTACCTAACATCTGTCCTAATATCGGTGCTAAAAACGGAAGGAAAGCTTCTGGCTGTCCTGTTTGTGGATTTACAGTTATAGGCATAGCAGATGCTAAACCTTTAACTTCCATTGGATTTACATGTAAAAGCATGCTGTCACCAAACCTGCCTTGTTTAGCTACATTCATTGCTTGTTCTCTTAAATTCATAATTATCTTTCCTCTGTTGTTTCACAACCAAATACATTGAAGCTCATATCAACTGCACTTGTATAAACTTTTAATACATCTGTTTGATTTAATGTTATTCCTAGTACGATTGCAAAAGAATCATTTGCTGCTACTGACTTGTCAAAAAATATAAATTGTTTATCATCAGCTCCTGCACCTGCTACATGCACACTTAATCTAAATGTTATAGCAGAGCCTGTTCTATTAGCAGCAACAATAGAACTTATTGTTGTCTGTGTTTTATCTGGCACTGTATAGAGAGTTGTGGTAGTTGTAGCAGCAGGGTCAAGTTGTCCTAAAACTTTTAAACTATCAGCCATGTTTTACTCCCATAAGTAAAAATTGATGTCTTCTTATAGCTTTACTAATATTTGATTGACTTAAATCTTGTGTGTTACCAATATCATTATTTATATCTTGTATTGTTTGTTCTATCAACCTTCTAGTAACTGCTTCATCACTTTGATTATATTCTATACTAGGTAATGGTAAAGGTAACGATGTTTTAGCTGCCATTATCTTTTACCATCCCTTCTCAAATCTAATCTTAGGTCACCTAATCTCCAACTAAAATTATCTGATGTATCTTCTATTCTTATAGCACTTTGTCTGCTTCTGCTTCTAGTATTTACAAAAGTAGAGCTAGGTGTAACATTAATTGTTTCTAATGTTGATAAGTCTTGTAAAGGATAGTCTCTACCCTTAATAATAAACTTAACTGTATTACCAGTATCACTTGAACCTCTATACTCTAAATCTGGTATAAGTTTAGATACAAACATAAATCTTTCTCCATCAGGGTCTAAATCAAAATCAGATGATTCTATGAAAGCTGTAAAAGAACTACCATCTGCACTATGTCCAAACTCATGGTTAAATAAATAATTATTATTAGTTGTATCAAGTTTGCTTGCTGCAATAGGATTATTAAGTATATACGCTGGATTCCAAGCAGTTCTTGTAAATCCATCAGATGTAGTTCCTATACTCCAAGACTGCTCTAAATAATTATATATAACATACCTATCTACTTCACTAGAATTAGCACTTGGGTAAAACCAAATTATTTCATTATGATTTGGATTAGCTGCAGCAAAAACTTTAAATATCTGTTCTTGATTAAAATCACTAAACACATGGTCTAAAACACTGCATGGTAATCTTTGGGCTGAACCAGAGTATTGATAAAATGCACCATTATCCATAAAGTAAACTACATTACCTGCTGTAGCTGCTGCATTAGGAGATGCCATAGACATGCCTGTTGCTACTTCATTAAAACTAAATATAAATGGTGAACCAACAAAACGCATTGAAACAATGCCTACATCTGTCCAAATTAATATTTCTTGCCTAGTTTTTAATGCACCTATGATTGTGCTGCCTGATGATAACTGCACTCCTCCAGCAGAGTTAGTTGCTGATGGTGTCCAATCTACAGCACTCTCTGATGTAGAAAATCTTACTAGCAAGGGGTCTATGCTTGATGAACCTATAGGATTACATCCAAAAGCTATTACATGTCTATCAACATCTGAAAGCATAACTTGGAAAGCTGCTTCAGGAACATTGCTTGCACCAGCTCTTGAACTTGCAGCTACTGCTCTAGTTGTTACTCCTGAAGATTCATCCCAATAAAATAATGGTCCACCTCTAGCACATGCTATAGTATCATCACCAAAATTATCTATACTCCAAAGTCTTAATTGATTTGTTAAAGATAAAGCAAGTGGTCTGCCAAATTCAACACCACCCCAAGTACCTGCACCCCAACCAGAACCAGCCACATAAAAATCTAATCCAGTATTTATTTGATAAGCTGCTACTGTGCTAGAACCACCATTACCACTATCAGATGAATTAGCTGTAACTTCATTTCCACTTGTATCTTTTGCTTCTATAGTAAAATTATTTGTATCTACTATAGTTGCTATCTCATATTCTTGATTTAAAACTGCTGCAGTAATATTACCACCTAATGATGCAGCATTAGTAAAAGTAACAAAATCTCCTTGTACTGCTCCATGTCCAGATTCAGTTACAGTTATAGTAGCATCACCATTACCAACTTTTGCAAATGTTGGGTCGCCAGCAGATGTTGTAAGTCTTATAGGAGTAATATCATTAAAAGTTGTACCTTCTTGTACATAAAGTTTTTTATGTGTGCCTAGTAGATTATATAAAGCTTGGTCTGCTGCTCTATACACATGTATTTTTCTACATGTTCCAATAAAAGAATTAGTACTATTTTTTTCCCAACCACCTATCTTTTCTGGTCTGCCTTTTCTGAATCTAACTTTATCTGCATCAAACCATCCACCTTCGTTAGAATAATTAGTACCTTCTTTATTTATCCCAGGTTTAAATACAAATTTTGTTAAAGCCATAATTACACCTCATCCCAGTTTTCGCCTTGAAACAAAAGTGCTTCTGCTTCTCTGCGTCTGACTAAACCTTTTAAAACTTCACCATTAGCTTTATTCCATCTTCTTATTTCTCTTGGCACTTCATGCATTGTTTCTGGTGTAAGTTTTTTTCTTAATGTACTTGTTCGGAAGTTTGTAGGACCGAGATTGTATATCCAAGCTACGAGGGCATCAAATTGATTTTGATTTAACTGAACATTTACTAAGTCATTTATATAGCCCTCGTATTCTTTTAGTTCTTTATCAAGCATTGCCTCTGCCTTTTCTTTTGTCCACTCATCACCTTCTTTAACACCTTTAACATGCCCAAAACCTATTGTTAATTTTCCAACAGGACATCTATAAGCTTTTAACTCACACCCTTCAAATTTTTTTATAAGAGCTTTACCTTCTTCTGATATGTTCATATTGCTACTCATTTTCCTTTTTAGGTTGATTAGTAGTTACTGTTCTATAGTAAACAACTACATCTTTTAATTCTGTTATGTACCTTTTAATTTCTTGCATATTGTATGCCATCAATTCATAGTCAGGTATTGTCATAGCCAAGAAAACTAACTCACCTTCTTGTTCTTCTATAATTGCAAACTGTTCTTCAAAATTTTCTGGAGTAATCGTTAGCCATTTTACCTCTCTTAAATCTATCTCTCTAGGCATGATAGGTTGTATTATCTTCCTATCTATAGGCTTTGTTTGTACTTCTATATTTTTAGTTGGAAGGAGACTGCAACTGCAAGCCATCATCAAGACTATCAACAGTGTCACTGAGTTTTTCAATGTCTTCCATAATGTGTTTAGTTCCATTATTTATTTTCCTTTGCATTTCTACTGGGTCTTCTAAAATCTTAGCAGTAAGTTTATAGTTTCTTATAAACTCTGAGTATCTATTTAACTCTCTTTCTGTTGCTTGATTTTTTAAAGTCATTTCTAATAATGAATTAGATTGTAATTCAAAATCAGCTTGTAAAGATTTTATAGTTTCTTTTTGTTCTGCTACAGCGTTTTCTAGTTTTAAATTATTATTTTTTAAAACTGCGTTCTCATTCCAAATGTAATAACACAAACCTGAAAGTGATAGTATTATCGCAAATAAAAATTGATACATTATAGTTCCTCTATTTTATAGTTAAGACCTTCAGCTCCTCTTATTTCTACTACTTCATCTTTTCTTGTTTTAAATTTAAGATGTTTTTCTTTCTTAACATAAAACTTTTTAACTACAAAACTTTGGTCATCTTTATCACCCCAAGTCGCATTATAGCTAACTGTCAACTTGTAGTAAGTTATAAATAAACTTTTGAGCCACTCCCAAAATTCTGCCATATTAATTAGCTAGTGGGTTCTTATCTAAGTCTTTTAACTTTTCTTTTAACTCTTGTATATCTTCTTTAGAATCAGAAAGCTGTACTTTTATTGCAGCTAACTCACTTTGTATTTCAGATACATTAGGTATCTCTATACCATCTATTTCTTTTTCTAAAAATTCTACACTTGTTTCTATAGCTACAAATCTTTCTTCTATAATCTGTACCTCATTTTCATTATCACTAATACCACCAATCTTAGATTCTAAATTTTCTAATCTATTTATGTAGGTTGCACCTGTATAACCAAAACCAGCTAGTGTTCCGACTATAGATACTAAAGCTATTAGTTGTGTTGTTTTATTTTGAAACCAGTCCATCATTCCTCCTGTAAGTTTGGTTGTTCTTGTAACAAGATATTCATAGTATTTATATTACTACCTGCTAAACCATAAAAGGCATTTATATTATCGTTCATAACTACATCACTGTAAATTTCTTTAGCTTCATACCATGTATCTTGTTTAGGCAACTCTAAAGTTTTGTAACTATCAAATCCTGCAACAAATCCTAAATAAGCTACCAATGTAGTTTGGTCAGCATACTCACCTGTTTCTTCTTGTTGTTGTTGTATTTCTTCTTGTTGACTTTTAATATTATTTTCTATTATCTGATTAGCTATTTCATCAGCCTCACTTGCAGATACAACTCCTGATGTAGCAGAACTAATATCACCCTGTAAATTATTTATCTGTACTTCAGCCATAACCATTTGTCCGCCATCTGCAGTAGGTAAAGGTATTAAGTTTGTAGTAACGCTACCACCTATCTGTGAACCTGTGCCTGACATATCTCCAGAATTTTGTGACATAGATAATAGATTATTTGTCTGTACAGATGCAGATGCAATCTGGTCACTTATACTTGGTGAACTGCTAGTAGAATTAGAACTACCAGCAAAGCTACTGCTAGAACCTGAATATGCAGTAGAACTAGAACTATTACCACCTGCACCATAGCCTCCTGAGTTAGAGCTTTGTGTACCATAATTAACACTATTTGCTGCAGCCTTTATAGAATCAGCTACAATGTTCATCTTCATAGCTTTTCTATCTTTGTTATCAGCAACTAACTCTTCTTCATGCAGTTCTAATATTTCTTCTTCTTCGGAAACTTCTTCTTCTAATTCTGCAACTTCTTCTTGCTCTTCTCTAATATCTTCTAATACTTCCTCTACTTCCTGCTCTATAATAACTTCTTCTCTTTGTTCTCTATCAGGTCTAGCATCCATTTGTGCTACTTCTTCGTGAGGTTCTTCTTGTCTGCCTCTTTCATTTTCAAACCATTCATCTAACTCTTCTATGCTATCGAACTCAACAAAAGTTGTTGGCTCTTGAAAGTCATCTATTAAAACAGTTTCTATTATTACTAACTCTGATATTAAAATTTCATCACCTAAAGGAAGTAATGCTTGTGGCACATCGTATTCAGGTAGAGGTGCTAACTGACTTACTGGCTGCAAATTATATGGTATAGGTCCATCTGGACCTCCATGTGGACTATGCAAGTCTTCATGCCTAGATGTTATACTCATAGGTGCAAAACCATCATCATTGAAATCAAAAAATATTGGCTCATCTAATAAAGGCTCTTCAAATATTTCTGCATCTCTAATAATGTTTATATCTACAAAAGGGTCGCCTAATAAAAAATCTTCATTAGAAAACATATCATCATGTCCAAACATATCGTCATGTTGTCCATCATTTCTTTGTCCACCGAAGTTTATATCATCTTCTTGATAATAAGCTACTGAATCTTCTTGTCTGTAGCCTGAACAAAATGGTCTATACTGGGGGTCTTCTTCACATTGAAGCTCATCGTAAGCATCATCATAGTTTGGACAGCTTGTGCTATATAGCTGAGATAAATTACATTGTTGGTCAAGTAAAGCATCAGCATAACCAGCACAGCTAGAATCATTAAGAGGGTTACTACAATCTATGCTATGGTCAGAACCATCGCTGTAAAGAGAACCACCATTTTCTAAAGTTGTATTAAAAGATGTATTGTTCCAGTTTGTATTTACACAATCACTAGAATTTGTTGAACCAGTATTACATTCATCATGAAATAAATATGTGTATATTTTATTAGAATCAGGACCTTGTTCACCTATCAATACATCATGATTAATAATATCTAATGCACCATATCTATATTCAAATGTATGATTTGACCATAATATTATTTCAAAACTATTATCTGAACCACTACGATTGTACTCTCGCATATCGTACCAACCAAAAATCATTTTTTCATTATCACCATAGGACTTTATTCTAGAGTTATTATCTCTTATTAAATCTGTCCAAAAAGGATATAAAGTATTCTTGTATCTAGGTAATGGGTCTGGTGTGTAATCACCACAATAATCATTATATGCTGTAGAAGTTAAACCAAAATGCAAACATCCATTGGTAGCTATTCTTGCAAAATCAAAAGTATTACCATAAAAATTAAAGTCAAAAGAAAAGTCTATAACTGGTGAAATGCCATCATCTACAATCTCATATGCAAGCTCTCCTTGAAAAGCATTAGCATTTGTTTGTAAATGATATAAAGGTTGATTAGCCTCGTATATATATTGAGAATGTCCTTGCAAACAAAATATAAATACTAGCCATAAAATTCGTCTAAGCATTGTCTCCTACTTTTGTATTTTGATGCAAAAGGTTTGTCACCTAGAGGTGATGTAATTTTTTCACCCCAACTCCTTTTTCTCCAATTAGGATTTATTTGTTCCATACATTTTCGTAGAAAATCTTCTTCTGCCTCTATTCTGTCAGGTCTTTCCCATGCATTAGAAACCCATTCTGCTTTTGCCTCATCTCCTATTTTGCCATTGTATGGGCAAGGTGTGCCTGCTTTCCACATGGCTGCAAAAACTCTTTCATCTTGGCATAACAAAGCAACTGCTGCTACTTTCATGCCCATATCGTAAACATACTTAGAAAGTTTTAATCTTTCACAGTTTTCATCTCTGACACTCTTACCACCTGAGAAACCAAATATCTGTCCTTGATATGCTGCAGATAATCCAGTTGTACAAAGGTCCTGCGAATAACTCATTATGCTAGGAGCTATAGCAGATGCAGGTGGTGCTTTAGTATTTACATTTTGTGTAATGACTTGCTCCGATTTAGACTCATTGATGTTTCTGTTCGTATTATTAGAGGTTGTATTATTTTCATTTATATTTGTGTTGTTTGTGTTTACATTCGAGTTTGACTCGCTGTAATTATTGTTGGTGTTGGTGTTGTTGGAAGTAGAGTTCGACTCGTTGTAATTACTATTAGTATTGTTGGTTGTGGTGTTGTTGTTTACATTTTGATTAACATTTGAATTTACATTTGAGTTTGATGTGGATGTATTCACATTTGTGTTTGTGTTATTACTTGTGCTCGTATTTACATTAGTGTTATTAGCTGTAGAAGTAGATGTATTTACATTTGTATTATTGTTAGTAGCAGTGCTGGTGTTTGTATTAACATTAGTATTGTTAGCAGTTGACGTTGAAGTATTAACATTTGTATTAGAATTAGTATTTGTATTGGTATTGGTATTAGTATTAGTATTAGTATTATTTGTAGTCGTAGTATTTGTTGTGTTTACACCCTCACAATATTCTGAACCAACTGTGCAAGTACCTGTAGCTTGTGCCTGTAAATAATTACCGCACCATAATAAAATTGAGAATAAAATTAATCTAGTTATCTTCACCTTTAAACCCTTTTGATGAATTTGACGTGCCAGCATATAAACCAAACCATGCTGCTCCTGCTCCTACTATTATTGATATTAAACCTGATTGTTCAAATGATGGTTCTTCGAGAGCCATAAACCACATAGTAGAATAATACAATAGAAAAATATAGACGCTTAAAAAAGCTCTAGGAAAAATACGCCATGAGTCTATGGCTCTCGCAAGATGTATCCATTTTTGATGAGGATTAACATTACGTTTATCCTCTAAATCTCTAATTTTATCTTTTAAAGCACCTATCTCTTCCACCATAGCCATGAACTTCTTAAGGTCCATCTCGACCTCATTTCTGTCCATATCGCCTCTAAATCTTCCGTCTTCGTGCATTTACTTGTCCTTAGCTTTGCCTATATTAAAAGCTAGCCAATCTATAAATCTGTAATATTTTTTTATTACAGCATCATCTTTAGGAGTGTCGGTGCAAGCTGCTATCACAGATGCAACCATAACAAGCCAAGGTACAACCTGTACCCATCTTATTAAATATTCAAAAAATTCTAACATCATTACCTCCTATCATTTTTTGATTATATGTTCATTTACTTGGTATGTATATTTCTTGGTCTATCAAGATTTGTCTATTTACTAAATGTTCAGCAGCAATCTCATCTTTGCTTTGTCCTTTGTATGCAACTGCATGATGCTTATCAATCATTAGAAGATTAATATTTTTTCCATCACAATATATTTCTCCAAGAACTCTACCAAACTTACCTTTACCATCTACACTAGTTTTTATAACGTGCTCATCAGATGAAGCTAAACAAAAAGATAAAAAGTCTTTTGCAAGTTTACCTCTAGCCTTTTCATCTAAATCTCTGGTTCTAGATTCTGGAGTATCAATTCCAAATAAACGTACTCTACATTTATGCAGAATAGAAAAACCTAAATCTATAACAATATCTATAGTATCGCCATCAACAACTCTATCTAATTTAAACTTATACTCATACATTATTTTCTTTTACCTTTATGTAAACCATGTCTAGCGTGTTGTTTACCTTTTCTAGTTGCCTCTCTCTTTTTTCTATTAGCTGCAGCTAATTTTCTTCTGCCTGCTGGACTAGACTTTAATCTTTCTATTTGTTTTCTAGGAGCATAGACTTCACCTGTTTCAGATGACTTCTTACCACTAGCTGTAGTCCAATCTTGACCTGTCCATGTTTTTAAACTCTTTTGTGTTTTTTTGAGTGCCATCTCATTCTCCGAATATAACTAAATATGAGTCAGCTTTTCTAGGTTCTTTAACGTGATATCTTTCAACAATATGAGGCACATCACATATTTTAAGAAGTTCCCAAAAAGGGTCTCTACCTGGGTCTGACATTAATAATTGTTTATTTTCTGATGTTATTCTTTTTATAAACTTTGCCCAGTCTTTTGTATGTTTCTTATAAAAACAAACATCACAGGCTATAAAGTAGTCATAGTCGATATTAAAATCTTTAGAAAAAATATCATCATTTATAAATTTAGGATAGACATCATTTAATTGAGATATAAATTCAAAGTATGGTTTAACCTTTTTATCTATATCAACACCCACTACATTAGCACCTTGCATTGCAAGATAAGAACTTAATACACCCCAGCCACAACCTAAGTCTAAAATTAAATTGTCTTCTGAAAATTTAAGGTTAAGTTTCTTTAAAGCATCTATAAGAACTAAACTAGAGTTCCATATTTTATAACCATGTATAGAATGATTGTTATATTTCTTTTTTAGTTTTCTTACTTCAGGATGTTTAGATGTTGGTATTTCTAAATCATCTATGAATATACTATTTGTAACCGCCACCTGCAGCCTTGTATTGTTTTGCTAACATCTGTGCTTTTCTTGCAGACCATTGACCAGGATTACCACCTTTACCGCCTGCTTTTATTTTATTAAATAATCTTTTTCTCATGCCAGGCTTTGTATAATTACCAGCCTCATTAACTCTGCTTTTAGCTTTACGACCTTTTTTGAGCTTTAACATCTCTAAACTTTTAGCTTGATTAGCATGAGCCTTGCTAGCCTTTTTAAGCTTGCCTACAACTCTTGATATAACTTTTTTTGCTCTACTCACGATAAATACCTACTTACTACTAGTGCTCCCACAATAAAAGGATATACTCCCCACAACATAAGTTCTAGTCTATCAAACCTTTTAGAACCATCTTCTAGACGCTTTTCTATATTTTCATAACGAATAGCACATTCTTTTTCATGTGAAATAATTTTTTCCATAGAACTAACTTTTTTCATTTTTATTTTCTTCAGATAATTCTTTTGAACTTTCTGGAACATCTATACCATTTGACCAATTCTTTAATTTTATAACTACCTCTTCTCTAATTTGTGCCAACAAAGCTAGTTCTGTACCTTCCCAAGCTCCTCTTCTTACAGAAACATCTATTAGCTGTAAAACATTTGCATAAAATTTTTGTTCATCCATATCTTAACTACCCTCTAATGTAGCTATTCTAGCCTCTAGCTCTTGTATAGCTTTAACTAAATTTGGTATTAAAACTTTATCGTCTAAATACCAATAGTCATCTGCGTTATCAGGCACTTCTACACCCCTTGGGTGTGAGCCAACATTATCAAAGGCTTGTTTAAATGCTTGTGCTGTAAAACCTTGTGAGCCTGTACCTGTACCATCTTTGAATTTAAATTTTATTGGGTTTAGCTGAGATATAATATTCATACCATCAGCAGGACCTAATTCATCTTTTAATCTTTCATCAGATAAAAAACTATGAGTTATTGCTGAACCTGTCATATCGACTGCTGTAGTACCTATTGGACTTGTT
>VTLG01013037.1_pt1 | contig 27958 bp, 30 predicted proteins | sample 4694571 | NCBI WGS metagenome assembly VTLG01 (sample SAMN12604809, study PRJNA352737) | marine metagenome | biome: ENVO:00000447; feature: ENVO:00000209|ENVO:00000569|ENVO:01000036; material: ENVO:00002151; isolation source: viral sequences binned using virsorter ...
AACTTTTTCTTCTTAAACTCTCTTATTTTATATCCAGTATCTTTAATACTATCATTAATCGCTCGAACCTGAGTTCTCCACATTGCATAGTCCCATTCACCTGTAATGCATTTATTTAGAGTGTTTTCTGTTAACTCTAGAATCTTCTCTAAGTCCATTACATTTGCTTGTGGGGCTATTTGTCTGTGATTGAACAATGTTCCCTGTCCGCGATTATTATATGTGTAACCACCATATTTTACTACACTTACAGTAGGTACTTCACATAATGCTTTAACTTCTTTTTCCATATCTTTAGTATATTTTCCAGGTGCATTCAAGATATTAAGCTCAATGTCTTCGCCTATATTAATAGGGTGAAAGTATTGAACTCTTAACTTGTATTCGCCTTTTAGGTTAATTACTAATGATACAGAAAAGTCTGCTGTAGGCGTACCTTCTATGGTTTTCATATCAGTTCCTGACCAGAATGCTGCCATTGTATGATGACTATGCCACCAAACAAATCGTGTTCCTGGGCCATATTTATGCAAGGCTTTACCATAATATTCTGCTAATGCATCATCATCTAAATCACATTCAGCACCACTTATTTCTTGTTTTAATATTACAGGGTCTTGCATAAGATAGTCGCCTTGGTCATCCATTACCATAACCATCATACCACCTATTTCGCATTTATGCTTATCATATGCTATAGTAGCATATCCTTGTATTTTATCCCAATCTTTTTTAGTGATTGAGAACTCTGCGTCTGCCATTTTCACTCCTTTAGAGATTTTCTCTGTTTGCGATGCGTCTAAGTTCTTCTGCTACCTGAGGATATCTTTCTAATATATTCTCTTCAATCGTTTCAGAAACTTCTTCTTCATCTGTGTTATTGTTTTCTTCTAAAGCTGCTAATGCCGCTTCCTGTCTTGCTATTTCATCCCTTAACCTGCGTTCTCTAGTAACCATATCTTTATATTCAGATAAGATACAACCCATATCATTCATATATTTAGCAAATGTTTCAAACGCTAATACACTAGGTTCTACAAGATGATTTGCATATGTATAATAAGGGTCACCCTTCTTTAATATAAATAATGTTACAAATGCATCGATATAATCATTGCCAGCTTCACTAAATATAGTTCTGCCAGTTTCATCATCTATGCAAGTGATATCGCTGCTTTCTCTTAATATATGTCTAACATTAAAGCCTGCTAGATATCTATTTTGATTATTTGTATATAAATAAGAGTAATCTTCACCCCATCTATTTTCTACATATTCTTGCAACTCTATTATTCTTCTGTTTACTTCATCAGAGATACTATCTGCATATAAGCTACAAGTACTTTGAATATTGCAATCATCGCAATATGTTGTTTTCATAGTATCATTGTCTCCTATTTCCATTAATACTCTACTGCAAGTTGCAGTTGATATTGGAACTCTTTTGTCTAAATCATCTAAGAATTGGACAGGAAACGTAGTATTTGCTACATATTGCATTCTATGACCTACAGCTGAATCGCTAATACCATTTAATGGACCAGTTTCTCCGCATATAAATGTAGAACACCAATATTCTAATTTATTTTGCATAGTTTCCCAATCCATTGCGTGAAGACATTCTAAAATATCTTCTAACATATCTCCAAAGCATATATTACCAATGCTAAAACCATCAGCTATACTTCTTTGTACGAATGGATGGTATGTTCCTGGTATTTCTGGCATAGTTATTCCGTGACATTGTATATTATAATATCTGTCTCTTCTAGATGCCCAGCTATCAGCTCTTGGATTTAAATAGTTATTTGCCCAAGCATATAAGTCATACTCAAACATTATATCTAAATCTCCATATGGTATCTGTGCTACTATTTGCCTATAGTTATTACGACTTTCTTCGTCAATGATGCCAGATTGATTTGCTATGCCAAATACATTTATAATTATATCTCTCAAAGGTATAACTATTACAAGGTATGGTGTATCTTTAGGCTTGCTATTAACTCTATCTCTATCATATCTATTCATCCATCTATGCCTAAGGCCGTGACCAGCATTGCTAATAAAGATATCTTTAACATATTCTGACATACCTGATGATGTTAATGTGCTTAAGAATAAATCCCAAGCTTCTTCCCCATCATCTATAGATTTATCTAGAGTTAATCCTTGCAATCTTAAAGATTTAACTTGTCTTTCTACATCTTTTGCTTCTGATACAAAGTTTTCATAACTCCAGTTATTTCTTCTAAACATAAGCTCTATTGATGTATTCTTATCATATCTTGGCCACATTATCCTGTTAGCTCTTTGTCTTAGCATTTTCTTATAACCTGGTGAAAATCTAAATGTATTTGTAGCTTTTAGTTCAACATTCCATTTACGGTTAAAATTTGTTATTGCATCTAATACAGGTTTATGTATTCCTAATTGAGCATAATCTGGCTTAAAGTCTAATAGCTCTATAGCAGGATAGTCTCTTTCATATATTAATTCATCTTGAATTATATATTGATGTCTATCTTCTGCTCTGAGCTTGCTGTTCATTTCACTAATTTTCATTTCTTGCTCCAAATTATGAAATAATACCGTAAAGTTTAAAGGTTACCCTATGATTTTATGTCCTTATGCACCATCTTTACAGTATTATTTCCGTTATTTATTTACTTACTTTTTAATGATGTAAGTTGTAGTTCCACCAGTCTTATTGCCACCAGTAAATACAACTCTATCACCATCATTCAATGGTAAGTTATCATTAGAACAAACAATCCCATTAACTGAACAAGTTTTTCCTAACATTTCAGTTGATGTTCTCAATGCTGCTACATTGTCTATGTTTGTTGCATCGTAATCTACTTCTGTAGAATCAACGCCTTCTCTAAATAACTTAATCATTCTTAAGTCTGCCATTTTTAATGACTCCTTTTCGCTCTGCTCTGTTATTGTAAGGCAGGATGACCAGAGCAATTCATCCCACCTTACTTCACTCACTGCAAGAAATTAGTTAATCTCTTGCATCTTTACCACGCTTGATACCCATCTTGTGCAATACTATATCTAACTCAGCGTCTAATATAATTGCATCGGTATCACTTAAATCCTTTTTATAATACTCTTCAAACTTTATCATCTCTTCTATAGCCAGTTTCATTTCTTCTGGCTCGTTCATAATATTGTTTAAAGCTTTAGCGGTTATCATCAATACCATATTCTCTGGTTTAATAAATGTTTCATTAATTTCATCAATGATATCTGGTGAGCTTTCTTTATTGACTATACCTTTTAATGATAATAAATGTACTTCTTTTAAATACTCTAATAATTGAGTAATTAACTCTATTAACATCATTCTAGGTAGTTTGGATACGAATCTATCATCGTCCATCTTCTATTACCTCGCTTTCTGTTTCAAATTTAGGCCCCATTATATTGTTTTCAGCTTTAAAAACTAAAGCTAGTGCTATTATCATCATAACACAGAATATCAATGTAGACCAGAACATAAATTCATCTATATCTTTCATAATTATCTTACTCCTTGTTTAAAGTTAATGAGAGAGAATGCCTACGTTTTGCCGTTATGGACTTATTGAGTGTCTTCTCGGGACTTATAACTCTCTCAGTTTATAGATGAGGACACGGTAGATATGCCTACCGCATCCAGCTGCATACCACATTTTCTCATCTAATTTTATGAGAGACAATACCTTTTTGCTTCAACGTCATCAAATAAGTTCGTCTATTTGACCTCCACAAGTGCTGTTTAGCACCAGTTAATTATAAGTTATCCTGCAGGCTTCTTATAATCTCACCTGTGTATTATCTCTCAATTGAGGTAGAGAGCCAAGTAACTTGAAATACTCAGCTCTCTTCTTTAGAGTATCAAAAGGGGAGATGAAAGGATAGTAATAACCTAAAGACTCCCTGGCATTGCTCACGCGGATGCTCTCTACTCTATCAGTATGTTTATTGTTTATACCATATTGCATATAGTTGCTTTTTGGACAATTTATTAGCTTTAGACTTCGTAAAACCTTTACATCTTACTGCCCATTCAACTAACTGATATTTCTTGCTATAAGGACATTTATCAGGGTTATTGATTAACCATTGACTCTCTTGCTGACATTCTTCAGTATCGCAATCATCCCCAACAGTTATACCATCTAATATTTCATCTAATGGTGTTAATAAACCTTCAAGATATTTATCCTTTTTAGCTTTAATTTGCTCTTCTTCCCAACATATTTGCTCGTATTCTCTACAAGCTTCGTCAAAATCTGGTATTCGTGGTAATTTACAATGATGTTTATCTTCATAAGCTTTTCGCTCCATTTCCATAATATCTGATGCTTGCTCTTGTATCAAATCCATTTCGCGATTACAATGAAGAGTTTCCGACGATGTGTGTTTATCCCAGGCCTTGCTGCACAATCCACAAGTATCGTCGATTCTTTTAGGTAAGTCTAGTTCTAAATCATTAATATTTAGCATTATTTAATCCCCTTTTAGGTTGTAGAGCGACTGAATTAACAATCGCTCTGTTATTATGTTATGTTATTCTTGCATTATCACTCCGTTTTAGTAATTCTTTGAGAGTTTAGGCGAGTTACTCTCTTGCACAATTCTTTAGAGCCACAGGATTACTTAAAAGAAGTGCACCCGTATGTGCTTTGATAGGTTTATCGACAGTTTATCAACTCCTACCCGTCCCATTTTATACAACACCAATGGAACTACCCACCAATGCCCTGCTACTTTTCTGCAGTGTTCTAGAATTATGTAAGCCCCATTTCTATAAAAGGCCATAATATCACTTTTAAAAATGACTCTAAAGCCATTCTATCTTGAATTATCATACCTAGTAATATGTAAAAGAATATAATCCAAAAAGCTAAATATACTTTTTCCCCTGTAGTCCATTCAGACCATAGTTTTCCTAATACTTTCATAATGCTCCTTTATTTAACTATTATTAAAAAAATGTGTAGGCATAGAAACCATACTGTGGCCAACAATATGTCACTGAGGGAAATTTAACTAATACATTTCCTAAGAATCAGCTACATCTATGCCTAATTAAATTATTGCAAGGACTAGGTAATCACCTTGCTGTATCTCATCCTGTTAAGAGACTTTACCTGAATCACCAGGGCTTCCTGTAACTATGGTGATAAAATCCATAGAGTTAGCTAATTTACCACTTTAATTCATCATCCTTATCAGTAGTATCAAGAATATTACTATAATTAGTTAATACATTAGTTACTAATTTAGTATCACTATCTCTTCTTGCTTGTACTACACTTACAGACCATAATATTAATCTTGCTAAGTAATATTTTATCATCTTTTCTCCTTTTTGAATTATTTATCAATTATTTAAAAAAAGCTAAAAACCAGAGTTATTTTACTTTCTTGGTTTTTTTTGACACTATCTTTGCTAGTATATTAAACAACATACGAGCGGAGCGAGACAATGCTTTAAAAAGAAAGCTCTATTGGCGAGTATCTAGGGTATCCGAAGATACCCTATCAACTCTCTATCACACACTATGTGTGGGATATTAACACTATAAGCTAACTTGTACAGGCTTAAACTTGGAAGAATCTTCCTTAGCTGAAGCTGTCCATAAGCTCATATAAGTGAATTTAACCGAAGTATCTTCTTTATCAGTAAATTCACGAAAACGGATAGGACGAGTACTACCTTTGAGCATTACACTCTTTATGTAGTATTTCTCATCATCGGAGATGATGTTCAACTTGTCCATACCTATGGAATCAGCAAAGCCTTTCAAAGTTGAACCGAGGATAAAGCCTTGCTTGGCTGTATCTGTTTCGGCAAGCTCTTGGGCAACTAGACCATTAAACTTGAGTTCTACCTGATTTGGTAGAAATTCATCAGTTTTGACCCATTTACCATTCGCTTTAACATTTTTGCGAGAATTGCTGATTGAGATTAGTGTTAACATTGTAACAACTTTCTTGCTAATGAGCTTGATTTAGTCAAGTTACTAGTGCTCATTGGCAAGTTACTAGTAACAGGGAATATCAAGAGAAGCCTTAATACTCGCCAATAGAAGGGGCTAACTAATGCTAGTAAGACGCTACACGTCGAATTAAGGATTCAACGGTCGCAAGACCGGTGTAGCCTTAATTCAGACGGGTAGGGGAAGTAGAATATCCCTCACACGCATTCTCGTTTCAATTTTTCAAAAATGGGTTTTTTCGCATTTCTCATCTATAGGTATTATTTATGAGGGGAATTTTCATCCCCCCTCAATAAATTCTATGTTTTTTGCTATTTTGTAACTTTTGTGTTGCATATTATAATTTTTTTTTGTATTTTTTAATAGTACTTAAGTATAGTACTAGAATGATAGTAAGGTCGATACATATAACTTAAGAGCATAAAGGTTGATTATTCCTAAGTACGACCGTAAGAGGAAATACCTATAAAATATACAAATATTATAATAATCCTTGTTTTATTACACATAACAGTGTTAAATTGTAGCCAGTATATCACTCGAAATAAGGGTTTTTGTATGGATTTTACACCACAAGAGGTAAATAAGACAGATGTAGCAGCTTTTGGAGCTGAGGATAGCTTTGACTTTAATGCACTACTCCAAAGAGAGGGTGGAGATAAGCTACATACTGACTCTGGTGGGTTAACTAAGTATGGTATTACCTCAGCATGGGGTTTAGACGATGACCAGATTACAAATTTAACAGAAGCAGACGCTTTAAAGATGTATGGAGATAAATATGCTCAATGGACACCATCATGGACAGGAGAAGGCGGGTCTCAGGCTGTAGGAGATAAGATGTTTGACGTTGCTGTGAATATGGGACGACATGGTTCTAACAAGGTTATGCAACAAGCATTGACTAATTTAGGCTATGAAACCGATATTGATGGTGGATGGGTAGATGGAGGTCAAACAGACGAAAATTATCAGACGGCAATACATGAACTAGGGGAGACAGAGGTTTTAAAAGCCCTTATTTCAGCTCAAAAACAGCATTATAAAGACATTATCGATAAAGACCCTGAAAAATATGGTAGCTATGGAAAAGGATGGGATAATAGAGCTGATTTTATGAGTGATTATTCAGGAATAAGCTATTAGTTACAGTATAAACATACATCATAGAGGGAACGATGAACCTACCACATATACCGTTTATCGGGAAGAAGAAGCTAAGCAAGAGAAGCTGGAATATAAGCATTGGAAGCTTTGTAATGCTGGCGATTACGCACTTTCTGACGACAAATATGTGGCAAAAGTTATTTCTAAAAGCACCTATCCCGGTAATCGCGGCTTCGATAATATCTATTTGCGCTTTCCTTGGGGCTATGTTTTCTTCAATACTAAATATCCTACTAAAAAGCTTTTAGTTAAAGGGCGAAAGACCAATACTACCTTTACAGGTAAGCCATATCATGATGTAAAGTGTAAATCAGAGAAATATAAGAATCTAGCAATGACTTATGCTCGATGTCAAGATTCAGATATGGCTATAGATATGACGTTTGGAGGAGCATCTGATAGCGAAAGAAGGCGTTGGAAACGAACAATAAGAACAAAGGCGTTTAAAAATATGGTAAGAGATGAATTACAGAAGTTACTTCAAGACCATGGCTTAACTGAGGGATATACCCTTGAATTACTTGAAGAGACTATAAAGAAAGCCAAGGATAAAGGGGACATTACCAATTTAATGCGTGCTGTAGATAACTTGCAGGATATGCATGGTATGAAAGATAAGCATCTTGTTAAGACTACAGATAAGATAGAAGCTACCAATACTACTACTCTTATAGATGATATTAGAGAAGAGGAGCAGAAACTAGTAGCCACACGCACTACAGTCGAGCCAGATAAAGACGAATAGTGGATTTCGAAGAAAAATATGCTGAAAAGCAAGCCCTTAAGAAGCTCTATAGTAATATAGGGCTTTTTGGCAAATACTGCTTTCCCACTGCCTTATTTAAGGATACACCTGAATTTCATAATGAAATATATAGAGATTTAAAAGACCCTAGCGTAAAAAGGCTTGCAATAGCAGCTCCTAGGGGTACAGCTAAGAGTACGTCTACTTCATTGATATATCCACTATGGAGGGTAGCATTTAAGAAGAGTGATGAAGATTTATTCATTGTAATCATATCTGAGTCTCAAACACAGTCTATTAACTTCCTGTCTAGAATAAAGTATCATTTATTTCATTCTGAACGTTTTAGGAAGGTATTTGGAGATATGGGCCCCGAAACAGCACGTAGATGGACGAATAATGATATAATCCTTGCTAATGGCGCGAGGATAGTAGCGGTTGGAACTGGTCAGAGAGTCAGGGGTTTTATTGAGGGTGATACAAGGCCTAACTTAATTATTATTGATGATTTTGAGTCAGAATTGAATGCATACACTCCTGAAGCTAGAGCTAAGAATAAAAAGTGGATAACAGAAGCTGTTATACCTTCTTTATCAGATGACGGTAAAATAGCTATGATTGGCACGGTAATATCAGAAGATTGCTTTTTATACTGGGTAAAAGACTCTTCATCCTGGGATGTGTTATGGTATGCTATATGGGACGATGATGAAAATTCCATATGGCCTTCAAGGTTCCCAAAAGAACGAATCCTTCAAATAAAGGATGAGTTCGCATCTATTGGGAATCTGAATGGTTTTTATCAGGAGTACATGAATATAGCTCAATCTCCTGATAATGCACCTTTTAAGCCAGAATGGATTAAATTGCACCATATGGACTTTGAAATAGTAAATGGGCAAACTTGCTTAAAGAAGTTAGAGGATGGTGAATATACTTACATTCCAGTTGATGTATATTCTGGGGTTGACCCAGCTAGTTCATTAGCAGCTACTGCTGATTTCTTTGTTATAGCTACTATAGCGGTAGATAAGGATATGAACAAGTATGTTGTGGATATATTTAGAAAAAGACTATCTCCAGCAGAGCAACCTGGTATTATTATAGATACCTATAAAAAGTTTAAACCAAGGAGAATGAAAATTGAAACAGTCGGTTACCAAGAGGCTCTTAGAACTGCTTGTAGAGAGATTATGCACAAAGAAGGCTTATACATACCTGGACTCGAAAAAGGTGTTAAACCAAGAACGAGAAAGTCAGAACGACTTCTATCGTTGGTCCCTATGTTTGCTAAAGGGTCTTTTTTCTTCAGGTCGGAAGACCTAGAGGCGCAGAAAGAGTTTCTTTCTTACCCAAGAGGTAAACATGATGATGTTATGGATGCAGTCTGGACAGCATTGGACGGACATAAGCCTTGTAGGGTCAAAAATTTTGATGCAAGTGACAAAAATAATACAAAGAGTATAAAAAAGATTGATTGGTTAACAATATAAGTGGTAAATTACGCGTATGGCATATAATAAAAAAACAGGAAATTCATCTCAAAAAGGTGGAAAGAAGATGGTAGATGAGACTATCTCTCTTTTTGAAGACTATAAACAGAGAAAAGAAACATGGGCAGCACAGGCTAAAGAAGATAGAGAGTTTCGCCTTGGCAGACAATGGTCTGAAGAACAAACCCAAACACTTCAATCTAGAGGCCAAGCCCCTATAGTTGTAAATAGGATACATCCTGCCGTTGAAACGGCAAAAGCAATGATAACTGCCAATAGACCTGCTTTTCGAGCATCTCCTAGAGAAGATTCTGACCGTAAAGTAGCTAATGTTATTAGCAACTTATTATCGTATATATATGATATTTCAGATGGTAGGAGTTGCATAAGACAAGCTGTTGATGATTATTATGTTACAGGATTAGGATTTTTACAGGTCTATCAAGACCCTTATGCAGATATGGGTAAAGGGGAGGTTAAATTTAAAGACCTTGACCCTATGGATGTTTATGTCGACCCTAATTCAAGAGATAGATTTTTTGATGATGCTGAAAATATCATAGTCTCTAGGTTGTTTACCAAAGAACAGGCTATGAAGATATATCCAGGCTACGAAAGTAAAGTTCGTAATGCCACTGGTAACTATGATGACAAATATCCTACAACAGATAGAGTTGACAGTGGAGAGATAACATTCCCTGAAGATATCGGCAATATGGCCGATGTTGATTATATTAGAGGATATGAGAGATATTATAAAGTTTCACTAAAGAAATTTAGAACATATGAGCATTTCTCTAGACGAGAAGAGCTTTTAGATGAAGAATATTATCTAAATGATTATATAATGAGACCAGCTTGGAAAATAGAAGGGCAAGTTGTTACAGATAAAGCCGCCGCAAAAGGTTTAATGAAACAAATGTCAGACCAGGCTAGAAATCAACATATGCAGACAGTGCAGAAAATGCAATCTCAAGGTTATGATTCTGAGACAGTACCTTTACCTCCACCACCTAATATTATAGAAACTAACTATGCTGAATTAATTGCTGAAGGGCAAATAGATATAGTAGAGGTGGAAGTGACTAGAATTAAGCAATGTGTTGTTATGGGCGATAAATTGCTATATTCTAGAGTTTTACCTACAGATACATATCCTATAGTTCCTTTTATGAATATACATACTAGAACTCCTTATCCTACATCCGATGTTAGAATGGTTAAAGGGTTGCAAGAATATATCAATAAAACACGCTCTTTGATAGTAGCTCATGCTACAACCAGTACTAATACTAAGATATTAGTACCCGAAGGTAGTGTGGATATGCAGGATTTTGAAAATAAATGGGCACAACCAGGGGTAGCTATTCCTTACGACCCAACTGATGGTCCTCCTGTGCCAGTACAGCCAACACCACTACCTACAGCTTTATATCAAAATGAAACTACAGCTAAGAATGATATAGACCATCAACTAGGTATATATGAAATGATGCAAGGGAATGCCGCAGGGGCACCACAAACATATAAAGCTACTATATCTCTAGATGAATTTGGGCAAAGAAAGATTAAATCTAAACTAGCTGATATAGAAAGTGCATTAGTTAGATTGGGTCAAGTGGCTATAGAAATGGCTCAACAGCTATATACAGTACAAAAAACATTTAGAATTGTTAATCCAAATAATTCTATGACCGAGTATACTATTAATAAGAAATTAGTTGATGATAAATCACAAGAAGTTAAGATTATTAATGATATTACTATAGGTAAGTATGACTTAGTGGTAGTTGCAGGTTCAACCTTACCATCTAACCGCTATGCCGAATTAGAATTTTATATGGATGCATACGCTAAAGGTCTCGTAGACAGGCAGGAAGTTCTTAAGAAAACTGAAGTCTTCGATATTGAAGGTGTTATGCAACGTATGGATACGATTGCCCAATTGCAACAGCAATTGCAGCAAGCAGGTGAACAGATTAAGAGTCTCAAAGGTGATTTACAAACTAGAGATAGAGAGTCTGTTAATCTTCGTAAGAAAATGGAAGTCGAGAAATTTAAGGGTGACTTGGATAAAACCAAGAATAAATCTCAAGCTGCGGCAACCGTTTTTGATAAAAGGCTCGATGATGAGCTTAGGAATATCCGCACCAATATAGCAACTGCTTCAAAAGAGGCAAAAAAATAGGACACCCTTAAGCGGATAAAGGCTCCTATAAAAAAAAGGAAGATAATGAACGAAAATGCAAATCAAGAGGTTACTCAAGAGAATCAAGATACAGCAGCTGATACAAGCCCTGTTCAAGAAACAGCTTTTGACACCTCAGAAGATAAAGGTTTTTCATTCGAAAGCGTGATTTATGGCGAAGGGGATGCGAAGAGAGGTACTCCATTAGAAGAATCTGCTCAACAACCGGTAGCTCAAGATACATCAGCTCCTACAACTGGACAACCTGAGGAATCTTATGAAGCTAAAAATGATGACAAAAGATTCGAATATTGGCAGTCAAGGGCTTCGAAGCTTGAAAATCAATTAAAGGAACAACAACCTATAATTGACCATATCAAGTCGAACCCAGAAAGTCTTAAGCCGCAACAAGTTGCAGAGCAACCTGCGGAAGAAGAGTTTCCACCTCCCCCAGAGAAACCCGCTAAACCACATAATTACAGTAGAGAGTTAGCATATACTGACCCCAACAGTGAATCTGCAAGATATGCAAGTGCAGTAGAAGATTGGCGTGATGATATGGATGAATATAACTCATTGAGGGTACAATACGAGACTGCTATTGTTAATGAGAAGATGGAATCAATGGAAGCTCAAAGAATACAACAAGCGCAATATCAAAGGCAACAAGCTCAAGAAAGAGAAAGAATGCAGGAAATGGGACAATATGTTCAAGCTGAATATGGATTAGCTCCTGATGAAGCTAACAAATTCATATCAGACATGAGTGACCCAAAATCTGTTAACATGGGTAATTTAGTTGCTTTATGGAGAATGAATAATGGAAAGAGCGCAGCTCCTCCAGTTGAAACTCCAGGTATTCAAGGAGAAGCTCCTACGCAAAGAGTAGGCACTCCTTCAGCTGTATTCCAACAAACGCAACGTGCTCAACAAGTACCTCCTCCAATGGGTGTTCAATCAGGTCAGGCGTCTTCTAATCCAGATGATGGAAAGACTGATGGTGAAAAGTTTATGAGTGCTCTCATTTCAAATCACAATGATAAACAGGTATTTTAAGGAGATAAATACAAATGAGTACATATACAACTGGTAAGAAGTTTAACGTTACTACTGGTGTTATGGGAACAGATGGCTCTACCGTTGCAGGTTTTCCTGCATGGGGTGGCGTATCCGTCGATAATGTCCGTAGAACGTTTGCCATTGGTGACTATGTTTCTCAATTAGCTCCCGAACAATCATTATTTTTTGCATACTTATCTAAAGTTGCTAAAAGTGGATTAGATGAAACAGTTTGGAAGCCAATGGAGTACAGACCTCAATGGCAAAGAAGAAATTTTACATTAAAAAGTTCAGACAATTCTAACGTTGACTTGACTAAAGAAGCAGGTGGAGGCGTAGGTGCAGCTAAAAAGCTCACATTGGATTCAGCTGGTACAGAGTCAGCAGATACGGCTAGACCTTACTGTAACTATAATAATGTAGGTAAGAAAACAGCTGATTGGAGTGAAGACCCAATCTTTATGTTACCAAAGCAAGTAATCCGAGTTCCTATTATTTCTAGTGGCGATACATCGTTAACTCACGCTAACTTTAAAATAACAGGAATAAATAGCACAACAGGCACATTGGCGTTAGAATCTGTTAGACAAGATTTTACAGATGCTGATACATATGTTATTGACGTGTACGCTTCCGCTTCTGATGCTCCCGAGTGTCAGATAGTTGGTAGTGCATTTGCTGAGGCTAGTACAGCTCCAGATGGTTGGTCAGACCAATTGAGTACAACTGAGTTTTATATGCAAATATTCAAAACTGCAGTTCCTCTAATGTCTGGTTCAGCTCAAGCTACTAAATACAGAGGATTTGCAGATGAGTATTCAAGAATATATACTCAGCACGTTCTATCTCATAAGATGGATATAGAAAATGCAATGCTATTTGGTCAAGGTTCTTACGTTAGTCAAGATGAGAGATATACATGGGGTATAGTTCCATTTATTGAAACTCAAGGTGGTAAAGCTTATGCAGTAGATGCTACTGTTGACGGCTTTGATTACTTCGTTGATTTAATGCGAGATTTCTTTGATTATGAATCTGGTAATAGTGGCCAGAAGTTAGTTTTAACTTCTAGAGCTGTTATAGCATGGTTAACTAAAATGGGCTCTGCTAGTAGTGCGGCTTTCATCCATAATACATTAAGTATGGGTCAAGGCACACCTGGTGCAGCAGTCGCTGGTCCTTATAGTGCATCAATAGACGTTAAACAATCTAAATTTGCACCTGTTCCAATTACTGCAGTTAGTACTGCATTCGGCACAATGAATTTTGTGGCACATCCTTTATTTAGAGGGCATGCTGAAAATCTTGCTGCTGTTATTGATATGAATAATGTATCATATAAGTGCTTACAAGGTAATGGAATCAATAGGGATACGTTTGTGGAAACTAATATTCAAGACAATTCTGTTGATGGTAGAAAAGACCAAATCATTACAGAGTGTGGTTTAGAAGTGAAACTTCCAGAAACACATGCTTTATTGAAATTTAGTGGGCTAACTTCTAATTTAGCTATCTAAATATATATAATCGAAATTAGGGGTGGGCAACTACCCCTAATCTCATAATTGGAGAACAAATGGGATACAGACAAAATATAGAGGGAACTATAACGAGTGTAGACATAGACAAGACTAACACTTCAGTAGAGCTAAGACCTCCTTCTCGTGTAAAAATCAAGGCTATTGTATCATCTGATGCTGACCCTACTTATAGTGTTGCGCCTGGTGAGACTATAGTTAAAGTAAAAGCTATTGGAAATACAGGTATTGATGCAGTGATAGCTCTTCAAGAGGCTGTTACCGATACATGGGTATTAGGAAGCAGTACAGCTGGAACGAAGATGGAAGACGCTGATGAAATACTTGGTAATTTTAAATACTTTAAAATTTATGTAAATGGTAGTGATGCAACCGAAGCTCGTATATGGATAGCTTCTTAAATATGGAGATAAAATGAATAAAAAAGAACGGTTTAATATAAACCTAAGCTCTAATAATATTAATAGCAATAGTGGAGTTGGGGTAGCTCGAAGAGCTGGTGTTTCAATGAAAAAGTTTAAAGCAATGGCTATAGCACAAGCAGATACTTCTACTGCGCTTGATGCGAGAACAGATAGAATATCAGTTACAAGTGCTAACATGACTGCGGCTATGCAAGATAGACGCGGAGCTAAAGGAACAATGAGAAAAGCTGCTAAAGCTACTAAAGGTCTGAGTAAGACTAAAACCAGAGGGCTTAGCGAACAAAACGTGCAGGTTGCTAGAAAATATAGAGACATTAAAAGTAAGCTTGCTGGTAGGTAATGGCTTCAATTCTAAATAGAATAGAAGATATTACTGGAGAAAAATTCTTCGATGCAACGCATAAAACCTCTAAAGAGATAGCTACTGTTGATGAGACTCAAACTCCTCCTGTCGTAGTATATACTTATGAAGATGTGGAGACAGATGCTTATTATGATATATTAACTAGGTATGTTAAAGAGGGTGTAAAAGATGTTGTAGATAGAACTCTTCAAGCAAATCCTAAGGATATGCATTTGTTTTGTCAAAACATTTATATACATGGTATACATAAGTTTGGAGATACTACTAATACTAAGACTTATGGTGAATATGCAGTTCCATGGAAAGATGCTGATGGGGGTTTTAAGATTAATAATAATTACATACTTTATGTATCCCGTTATTATGGAGGTTTAAAAGTCCCTGCTCATGAAATATCTGCAGAGAAAGGGTTGAAAGTGGAAGACCCTGAGAGTATATATTATTCTGGTAATGATTATAGAAATCCTGTATGGTATAGAGCAAGTAGCAAATTATATATATACCCAGAAGTAAGCAGTATCGAAGAAGGCTTTGCTAGTATGGTACGATATGATGAAAGTTTCCATTTAAAAGGGACTACTTTGTCCGATGGAAGAGTACTTCCAGATGCAACGTCTATTGATTATTTCCCTAATCATTTACTATTTCTAGTTGTATTATATGCTGCCATAAAAGGGCTAAAGCTAGTTAAATCTCAAAAGAGAAAAGAGTATACAACTAAATATGCAACTCCATTATTGGTTTGGAAAACTTTATATGGAGACGAAGCTGGTATGCCTGAACTGCCTACTTTGCCAACAGATATGCCTGATTTTGGTACGAGTAATGAAGAGTTCCCAACTATCGACTTTTCTACAATATCAGGTTCTTTGGAGACGGCTCAATCAATTTTCACTAGGATGTATAATCATATCAATCCTAACGAAGATATAGACTTATTGAGTGGTGAGATTAGCAGATTTAATGCCATGCTATCAGAGTTAAATAATGATATTAGTATATTAGAGAAACGACATGGGATTAAAATGCAAGAATTTGCAGCTGATTTAAATAACTTTACAACACAATATCAAACAGTGATGGATGTATGGAGTAAATATCAAAATTCTTATAACGTTGAATTGCAATTATTAGATGCTGAAATTGCACGACATGAAAAAGATTATTTGTCTAATTTCTTTCCTAAGCACTATTTGGACAAAACTAAAGAGGAGGGTAACTACTAATGGCATTAGATGATAAGGGTTTAATGGACCAAACCTTGCAAGAAGGATATAAGAAGCTATTAATATCCGAAAAAATTTCTGGGATAGAAACAGGTATGAGTAAGATATCTACATCTGTCGGAACTAATATTGCAGGTTCAGCACTTTATATGGGATTTGATGTTCAAGAGACTCCATCAGTTAAAATCAAAGGATTTGGTGATGGCAAGCCGTTTTTCTATATTGAGAATACTGGTGGCTATGATAATATGACATCGCAAAGCAATTATCCAAATTTAACTGCCTTTGCAGCTTCTGCTACTGGTGGCAAGAATGGAATAATTAAAGTTCATAATATATTAAATATAGATTCTAGTATTACTACTACAGGTGACCAAACAGCTGATAGTATGAGTGGAGGGCAAATTGTATTTGGTAATTTTACAGTACCACCACCAGATGTTGATTCTAATACTAAAACTTGGTCTGGAGGTCTAGGTTCTATATTTACACAAGGTTCGAATATTCAACATAGATTAACAGGCTCACCATCTGCTGCATGGTGGCAATTTGATAGATTGAAAATAGGAAATAGTCTTGCTACTAATCTTGCCTTTGAATGTGAAGCAGACCAAGCTTTATTTGCGGGATTAAAAACTACAGCTATGATGAGACCTACTCATTCTCTAGTATCCACAGGTACTGCTTCTTCCGGTATTCAGACTTCTGATGATATACACCTTAGAGGTTCAATGGCATCAGCTGGGAGTTCTATTAATTTAGTGGATACTCCTAGAGTCAATATTGAAGCTAGATATGACTCTGGACAGGCTATTCTTAACCTTAATTCAGTATCTAAAGCATCAGACCCACAACAGTCTCTGATAAATATTGGTATTACAGATGATGGTGGTACAGCTCCATATTCTAATACATTAACTCGTGAATATCAGTGGAATGATGTTTCAAGTGATTGGGATAGCGTTGCGTCTGAATTGCAGGGGCCAACAACAATTAATATTGGACAACCTTCTCCTAAAGATGAAATTGATGCTACTGCAACAAATCGTCAAACTTTAAACCTAAATTCTGGTACTGTAAAGTTAGGTGGGAAAACAAGTTTGCTAATGCCTTATGTAGCTTCTGATGCAGGTTCATGGAGGCCTGATAACTATAGTTGGCAAAATGATGCAAACTCTATATATTTCATACAAGATGCTTCAGTTTCAACTGATGTGAAATTAATGTGGTTTGATGGTTTAAATCAAGCTACTCATCAAGTTGAGGCTGTAAATCATACTGTTGGAAGAACAACAAGAATGTCTAAAGTCACTACTGCGATAGACCCTTTAAGTACAGAAGGTAATATATATATTAAGGGTGGAAAGTTAATCGTAGCTTATAATGACCCTCTAGGTGATGCTGCAGGCACAGGTGCTGATATTTTATATTATTGGGTTGATTTAACTCATGCGGTACAAACAGACATAGATGCAACCACTCAAGATTTAACGGCTGGTTGGAAAATGAGCTACACTGCACCATAGGAGAATAAATGAAATTTCTTGAAATGTCAGAATTAGTAAGGCAACATCATGACCATATGGGACAAACTGAAATCAGAAAAGTCCTAAATAGGGCTATTACAGATTTCTGTGTTCGAACTAAGGTAATTCAAGCTTCTTTTACTTTTGATATAACGGAAGAGAATCAGGCTGATAGATGGCTATGGTTAGATGATAATATCATAGATATTGAAAGAGTAGAGGTAGATGGTTATGTAATACCTAGAATGTTAGATTTACCAGTAAAAAGGGATTTTGAATAATGGCAAGTAAATATAATGATACATATAGCAAGATGAGATGGTTTACTGAAAGAGATAGACTGGCTGTTATGCAAATCAATAGCAAGGCTGCTACTCCTGATGACTGGTATGTTAACGTTCCTGCAGGTAGTTCTGTTCGTATATATGGAGCTAAAATAGCTAACCATTTTTCTAATTTAAATGATAGTTTATCAGAATTACCAGAACAATTTCATGAAGCTATTGTATATAAAGCTATTGCAACTGGGTATGAAACTCCACCTAATTTAAATCCTGAAATGGCTTTGTATTTTAAAAATGAATATGAAGCTAAGGTGAAATCTGCTAAAAAGTGGAAGAAATCAAGCAGAATAGGTGGATTTAAACAATTAAGACCTATGGACTTCTAATGCCTATATCTGGTAATTGGACAAAAGATAAGCAAAAAATGTTAACATCTCTAGAGGATTTGAATTTAATCCATCTAGATAAAGTTACATATACTGATAGAAGCGAGGATATACTTGCATCGTTTGAAAATATGCGTGCAGGAGATATTGAATCTGGAGGATGGGTTTTGCCTTGTATATATGATTTTAGCAATAGCGTTTTTGACCTTTATGATGCAGGTGACCCTACAACTATCGATAATTACCCAGGCAGTTTTACATATGACACTGACTTCAATAACCGCATTTACTTTCAGATAATGAGTAGTAATTTTCAAGAAAGTGCTTGGGGTGAAGCTGAATTTAATGGAAACTCTCCAAATGCAGGGGAGCTTATTACCATAACAGGACCATTGCTATCTGGAGAATTTAGAGTGCATAAATCTACTTTAATAAATATATTTTATGAAGGAGGTTCATATACTCAGATACCAGGTAGAATATGGTTAAAAAATACAAATGATGACCCAGAGCATGGCGTTGATTGGATAAATGATTATGGTGAAGGTACTTTTAATCATCAATGGGCATCTACAGATTTAGGATGGACTGAATCTGAGATTACAATTAATAAGGCAGATATTTGGGGTCGTGATGCATTCACCCCTAGTACATAACAGGAGATATATATGGCTACGATAGACCATGAAGTGTTATCAACGAAAACTTTAAGTGCCCCTAATCCTATTAGTATGGTTTATAAAAAGTTTGCATTTTTTGACGATAATACAAATACGTTAAGATTTACTCACTCAGGGACGCTGTTTGATTTAGAAATTAAGAAAATACATAATAATCTTACATTTACAAATACAGTAAACGTAGAAGGTAATTTTGGAGGAGCTCTTCCTACTGCACCTAGTACAGATGCGATTATATCAGGAAGCGTTTCTCAGCTATTTAGTGATATGTATAGTGGCGCTGCATCAGGTCAAGTTGTAGATTCTGAAGATTTTACTCCTGCTGTATCAGACTATGTATTTGTAGATGGCAATGTTGATATCCCTGGTGGTTCTAAATACGGTATTTTACATTCTTTAAGATTAGAAGCTGATAAGAGATATGAAAGAGATGAAGAATTAGACGCAAATCAGCAGAGTATAGAAACCTTTTTAGTAGGAGCAGGTTCAGGTTGGACTCACGATAATACAATAACATTTAATTCAATTGTTAATCCAGAAGCTCCTTATTTCTTATCTGCCGAAACCAGTCTAGCTGGTGCCATGCAAAAAATTGATGCAGAATTAAAGAATTTACAATCTTTTGTAACAAGTATGTGGAATGAGGTATCAGGCTCTGACCAAAGTATCAGCGAGCCTAGCCCTGGTGGATTAACTAGTCCAAATTGGGAGAATGATTTATTTTCTATGGGAAGTGGCGTAGGTTCTGCTAGCACTTACTATTTAGCATCGACTGGAAATGTATTCATACCAAGACCAGATGGAACGTCTAATTCAGAATCTATAAATTCGGTAAGTAGTAGAAGTGCTTTTTTAGAACTCGATAAAGAACTTCGTAGAAATGAAGTATGGACTAATAAGATTAATAAGTATCTTAATGGAGATAATCTAAACTCCGAATCAACCTCTGGGGGTGCATTGGCATTTTCTCAAGATACAACACAATGGACTGGTTTAACCAACGTACCTAGTGATGGTACTTATTTTAGACCTTGGAATCCACTGGCGCAAGCGCCAACAGGTATAGTGCCAACTAATTTAAGCCAAGCATTGAGAAACTTAGATGCTAATATTCGTATGATTAAACATCGTGCAGATATCAATTATAGAGCGGATGGTACGAATGTTGGGTTAATGAGCGATAACCCTAATAGGGGAAATATACAAGATTTAAGAGCAGATATAAATGCTATATCTAATTCTTTTAATAACGACTCTGCAAATTCCACTAGTTCAGGGGTATTTGCTTATGTTCCAGAAACTAATGAATATGCTACCAGCGATTCAATAGGGTTGGCTATACATCAGCTAGATGATAATCTTGAAAAATTAGCTAATAGAGTTTATACTACATCTGACACAGATGGCTATACATCAATAGTCCCTGGTAGTGTGGATGTAGTGGGTGATGTTAACTGGCTGTATATGGAAGGATGGCAGACGACTAATTCTCTAAACAACAGATTAGGTAAAGTTGTTGATTCAGGTAGCAATATAGTTATTACAGACCACGCAGATACATCTGATAATAAATTTATAAGATATCCAGCTGGTCAAGATTTTTCTGGAGCTCCAAATGACCCAGCTTATGGCCTTACAGGCAGTGATTGGGGTAAATATTTAGTTAATAAAAATTATGTGGATGGTGTTACTAATGGCCTAATATATAGACCATGGGTAAGGTTAGTTTCTAATACTAACTTAGATTTAAACGGCTCAGAGACTATAGATGGTGTTGCTACTGTTGATGGTGATAGAATATTATGTATCAATCAAACTACAACAACAGAGAATGGCGTGTATGTAGCTAATCATTCTGGTGATTGGGAGAGAGCTGATGATATGGATACAGGAGATACAGCTCTTAGAACATGGACATTTTGGGTTGATAGTGGTACTGCGTATGGTAATAAACATCTTAATGTAAGTGGAGATACTACTACTTATACTGTTGGCACTAATGCTATGACAGGATGGACTATTATCACTAGAGTATTTGGATTGCAAAATGGTATTGGTACAACTTCTGATACTGATAGATTTGATGTCAATGCTGGAAAATCTTTATATACAGATGGAACAGATGGTTCTACATTAAATGTAAATATTGCAGGGGAGTCTGGTCAGTATTCTGGCTCGCCATATTCAGATGCATGGGTGGACGGCGAGAGGAGTAATGAGCTTAACCCTATCGCATATCTTGATGGAGCTGGTTCAGCAAGTGGTTTAACATTAAAATATACTTCAGATTTTTCATTAAGTGGGGCTGGGGAGTTACAGATAGACGAGGTTGGAGGCATTACAGGTTCTGGAATAGTTTGGTCTTATGATACATCTAAATATGCAGAAAGTGCTACTCCTGGAGATTCAGGTTCAGGCTCTACTTCATTATTCTGGGGCGATGCTTCAGATGGAGCTAATAGATGGGCTAGACTTAGAGCGTTTGCTGACGAATCTACTGCACAAGGAGCAAATTTAGGTACCGATGGTAAACCTCAGTTTGCTGCTTTAGGTGTTGGAATGGTTGCAAGTGCAGGTGAACCTGATGGAACAAATTATATCTTTCAAGTAAAAGACACTTCAAACGCTGCAAAAGTTATGATAAATTGCGAGCAAAATGAGGATGCATTATTAGCTTTTTGGACTGGAGAAACTGGCTCAAATACTTTAAAGGGCTTACTTGGTTATGACCACAGTTCTTCTTTAATGAAGTTTCAATGCAGCGGAAGTATGGCTAGCACAGACTTTATAAGCATTAATGGTGACGGTGAGGTTGGAATAGGAATTGCTCCTCAAGCTGGCGCAACTATGACTCTCTATGATGAAAATCCTAGCATATGGCTTATTAATGACACTGCGAATGAAGATGAAAGCGCTAGCATTATTATGACTGAAACTACTGATGAATGGGCTACTTCTGGTTCTTATGGTTTTAGAATAAAGCATGATGGCGATTATACTGATAGTGGAGGTGGTGCAAATGGTGCATTTAAAATACAAACAACTAATAATGGTACGGTTAAAACTCCTGTAACTATAGATAGAGCTACTGGATTTGTTGGATTAGGCGCAGCGTTTGCTGATGCGGGAACAGGGCCTATTATTCCAGATGCTCCATTACATTTGTTTTCAAGTGAAGAGACTGTGCTTAAAATAGAATCAAATGATGCAAACGCTTGCATTATGTTCGAAGATAAAGATGGTGGAGTTGATTATAATGCTTATGTTGGAGCTCAAAAAAATGGAGTATTTCTTGGGAAGGCTAATACTTGGGGTAGTTCTGATAACATCCATGTAAAAGATGGAAAACTTTTAGTTGGTGGGAATGCCAATACTGTTACTACTACAAATCCAACTAGTAATCCTGCGGTTCCTTTAGAAATTAGAAATGGTACTGATTTAGATTTGTCAGTAGGAAGTGGATATCTTCAAATAGGTGACAATACTTCGCATCATTTAAAATTTGATATAAATGAAATTCAGTCTATTACAGGCAATGCTGACCAAACTTCTGATGGAACAGCACAAGATTTATATATTAATCCACATGGTGGAGTAGTTAATATTAATTATAGCACAAATCCTTATCTTAATTTAGGTAGCAATGCTGGTAATGCAACCCATAGTATTGATATATCATCTCAAACACCTCATATACATCTTGGGGATAGCAATAATGATAATGCAGCTGGAACTCCAGTTATTACATTTGGGATGGAGACTCAAGACCCTACATTTGCTACTACAGGTTACTATATGAAACTTGGTCCATGGAAATATGACGGAACTCCTAATCGACATATGTATTATTCGCTTGATGCACAAAGTCTTTATAATACAGGGGCATCTAGCAATGGACATCTAACTCAGCATAAATTTGAAATTGGCGAAGTTGAAGTGATGAGAATACATAGAGCCTGTGTAGATGATAGTGAAGTATCTAGGAATGGTGGTGGTGTATCTATTAATGCTAAGAATCTAGATGACCATGTAGACGGAATACCACTTAGAGTTCATGGACATACTAATCAACATTGCATAGTTGGACAAAGTGCATATGCAACTGATACAGAAGATACCAGCTTCTATAGTATACTTGATTTAAGAAGATATAGAGGCTCAGCAAGTGCAAAAGTAGCAGTTGGAGATGATGATGGGTTAGGTATGATATCATTTGCAGGTTATACAGGTAATGGTACCTGGGGTGACAATACAGTAAGAGGAGCTGCTATATATGCTCAAGCAGAGGGTACTGTTGATACCGCTCTTTCAAATCATTTGCCAACTAAACTGATATTTGAGACAAGATATGCACAAACTCGAAAACTAGCCATGCAAATGCATCCTGATGGAAAGATTCAAGTTGGTGATACTAGTTCTACACCAGATGCTCAGTTGCACGTTAAGGCTAATACTTACACTAAACAGCTTAGATTAGAAAGAACTGGAACTGGTCCTTGGAAAGCTGATATTGGAGTAAGAGATTTAGGTACTAATGATGAAGCCCTAACTTTTTATGTTAATGAGGGTTATGACAATACTGTTGTAGCAGATGGTGTATTTACTAATAATGCTACTCATTACATGAAGAAAAATGGAGAGTTTTGGTCTAAAGGCTCTATATTTGTAGGTGGAGCTGGTGCAATTACATTAAACACTAGTGGGCTTATAACTACAAATAATATAGATGTAGCTACACATGTACATCTTAAAACTGGTGCTGACTTAAAGATGTCAACATCGTTAGATGCTTCAACTGCTAGTCCTATAATTGAAAATACAGACGATACTGCGGTTTCAATAAACTCTTTAGGAGGTCAATTAAAATTAGGGCATAGAACATGCTCTGAAGTTAAATTGATGGTAGACTTAATAAATTCATCAGGCCAGACATTAATAGACCAGTCTGCTAAAGAGTTCGCAGGAACTGCTGCTAAAGCAGCTCAGCTTGAGACCGCAAGAACTATTGGAGGGGTATCATTTAGTGGTGCTTCTAATATAAATCTTCCTGGAGTTAATACTCAGGGTGGATATGCAGACAATATTAAAACTACAGCATTGTCTAGTGGTACTCAATATATACTAGGGGTTAGTACTCAAACTTCTAATGGTCAGCAGGTATATAATGACGCAGCAGTCAAATTCAATGACAGTGGTGACTTATTCTGTACAGATTTATTGGCAACTGGAGATGTAGTTTGTAATTATTCAGATGAAAGATTAAAGAATATTAAAGGTAATATAGAGTCGCCATTAGATAAAATAGCTACATTAAATGGCTTTTATTATACTCCTAATGACGAAGCTGTTAAACTTGGAGTTGAGCCTGATAAAGAAGAAGTTGGTGTTAGCGCTCAAGAGGTAGCTGCTATTATGCCAGAAGCAGTAGCACCATCACCAGTAAAATCCCCAACTGAAGAATATTTAACAGTTAGGTATGAAAGATTGGTACCATTACTAATCGAGTCTATTAAAGAGTTAAAAGCTGAAATAGATGAATTAAAAAGGAGTAAGTAATGGGTAGATTTAAGGATGGATATAATGGTTCTTTTGGGGGTAACACTCTTTTAGGTTCTGGATTCTTAATGGATTCAGATAGTTATGGAGCTGCAGGCTATTTATACTTTTCAAATGGTCTACATATACAATGGGGAAGGTATGTTAGTACTGGTCATACGCAGGCTTTGACTATTCAAAACGTAGGAGACGATTCACTAGAGCCTTTTGACCATTATTATGCTGCACACGTTCAGGCTATAGAATCAGAGGAAGAAAGCGGTTTTGAAGCTGCATTTCTAAGTGGTCATCAAGGAGATGGTTCATCTGCAAGGCTTGACTTTCCTATGGAAAATTTAAGAGTGAGGCATACATTAGATAATAGTTATGCAAGTGCCGAGACTGCTGGTGGAATTGGTGTTGTCTCATGGTTTATTATAGGCAAAAAAACCGTTAATTAATAGGAGAGCTTATGGGAAGATTTAAAATTTATGATGAAGGCTCTGATGAAACATGGACTTGTCATGGTAATACTTGGACATATGAAGATAATTCAACTGATGACCATATGATGTCAGTTATGTTTAGAGGTTCAGGTTCAACAGAGCATGTTAAATTTACATTCGGATATGATAACGGTAGCGTGTATATGAATAAATGGTTTCAAACTGGAGTAGGGTCAGCTGATAATGAGTTTGACCAACAGAATACTGGTATGACAAATGGACAAGGTTTTCATTTTACCACGTTTAATAGAGACCCTAATACCTCTCCTCTCCCTCCATATACAGATGAAGGTAATAATCATGTTGGGAAAGATAGGTATGGTAATCCAAGTGCTGCTGATTATGACTATGTTGATGGTAATAGTTCGCAATACCCAAAATTTCAATTGTATAGAGATGGAGTTGAGGGAGGTGCTGGGACGGGTATAAGGCCTCTCTATTATCTTATTGTTGGAAATGGTGCCGATTAATGGGCTTCATGCGAGATAGAAACAATGATGGAAGCGCAAACCTTAGTGCTGACCATGCTGGTGAGTGTTATAGTTTTAAAGCAGCGACTAAAGGATATGCTAAATTCACCTCAGGTTTCATTATAGCTTGGGGATGGCATGATTGTGATGAAGGTCACCATCATGAAATTTCATTTCCAACTGGTTGTGAGTTTACAAAAATATATTCTATCTTATGTAACGCAGTTAATGTTGATAATGGGATGTCGTTGCCTTTTGGTGATTTAAATGGAACGCCGAATATACAAATAGACCATACGTCTTATGGCCAAGGCCTCTATCCATTAGGTTTCAAAATTTATACCTGGGAAACAAATGGTTTAGATTATACAGCTGGACCAATAGGGAGAGTTTCTTATATTGTATTCGGGGCACATAACCCTGCAGAGGGTGATGCATTAGGTGGAAGTTTATAAAGGAGAGAAATGGAAGATACATTAAAAACAACAGCATTAGGAGTAACATCATCAGGCGTAATTGGATTAGGTATCTTACCTGATATAGTCTCTGTGATGGTTGGGGTCGTGACTATTGTATATTTTATTATGAAGATTAAGAATGAATTTAAGAATTAATAATGGACCCTATTGCTATATTAGAAAAGTTTGGAGTGCCAATAGCATTTTGTCTGGGACTAGCTTGGTTTATATATCAGCAAAATAAGTATATACAAGATGATTTAACTAAAGATTTAAAAGAAAGATTTGAGAGATTAGAGGGAATAATAATAAAATTGATTGACCAACAGAAACTAATGCAGATTGAATTAGGTAAAATAACTTCCAAGTATAATGCTTTAGTTACAATAATAACTAAAATGATTAGGAAGAATGAAACAAAATAAGTTAAATTAAGGAGAAACTTATGGCATCAGTAGTAGCATGGCTTACTAAAACAGTACTTACAGAAAAAGTCTTAAAATCTGTACTCGTTATCTTAGGTGACTATCTAGTCGCAAGCTCAAAGAATAAGTTAGATGACGCATTATGGAATAAAGTAAAAGGAGTTCTCGTAAAATAATGGTTCATAAAGTAGCAAGCATTTTCCCAATCACAAGCAAAGTAAATAGCTCTAAAGTCGTTCTTGACTTATTAGGAGTTACGGGTGATAAGGTGTACAAAGCTTGTCCTACTAAATGTTCTATCTGTAAAGGTACTGAGTTTTCCACGTTAGAATTAGTGGGTGTACATCAAGAACCTTTGTTTTGGGAATGCGAAGATTGTTCAGCTTTACATTGTATGGAAGAGCGACCTTGGATAGAAAAACAGGTTAGTATGTTTACATCTTCAGATACGTGGACAAACCCTAATGATTGGGATAGGCCAGATGACCATCCATTAAATTAGGAGACTTTATGAAGGATAAAGGTGTTGTAAAGAGGTATGTAGTCACTCCAGATAAACATGCCCCTTTGCATGATAAAAAGGCTATATCAGTAGTTAAACAAGCAATTGAAATGATAAAGCCTGATGGATATATAGATTTGGGTGATTTAGGTGAGTTTGGCTCAGTTTCTCATTGGCAATGGAAGAGAAAGAAAAAACCACCTCTAGAATATATAATCCCAAGAATTGATAAGGATGTTAAGGCAGTAAATAACCTCCTTGATGACATTGATGAAAGTTTAGATAAGGCTAATGTCAAAGATAAAAGAATGATTCAAGGAAATCATGATGAATGGGCAGATATGTTCGTTGAAGAGTATCCTTACTTGCCTCAATATACTTTTAAGAATATTGGGAATTTTAAAGAGAGGGGATATAAATATCATGATGCAGGTGAGTATGTAAAGATTGGAAAGTTGTATTATTATCACGGTCATCATTTTGGTGGTCAATATCATACATCAAACCATCTTAGAAAATTAGGTTGCAATATTATGTACGGACATCATCATAGTATGCAACAGGACTCGGTAACACATATGGATGGTCCAAAGTCCGCTTGGAGCATCGGTTGTTTAAAGGATATGAGTAGTGAAAAAAATGCTTGGCTTAGGGGGAGAAATCATAAGTGGGCTCACGGTTTTGCTGTTGTCGATTACTATCGTGGTGGGCACTTTACTGTACACGTTATTCAAATTATTAACGGGAAAGCTTCTGTTTGGGGTGAGGAAATTATTGGGAAATAATGGCTAAATTAAGTTATGAATTAAAAGAGTTCTCTGCTGGTACTATTACTAATGCAGATTTACAGGATATTCCTGATGGGGCTGCTGCTGACTCATTAAACGTATCTTCGTTGGGTAAAATGGGGGCAGTAACAGCCACTAATAAGCATCTGGAAATTATGGGTGGATACGACTCCGCTAATCAGACATGGCGAGAG
>VTLG01016492.1_pt1 | contig 27953 bp, 30 predicted proteins | sample 4694571 | NCBI WGS metagenome assembly VTLG01 (sample SAMN12604809, study PRJNA352737) | marine metagenome | biome: ENVO:00000447; feature: ENVO:00000209|ENVO:00000569|ENVO:01000036; material: ENVO:00002151; isolation source: viral sequences binned using virsorter ...
TTTCTTTAGAGTATACAGAGATGTAAGTGATGCAAATGACGATATGGCAGAGGATGCTAGACTTATAGGAGTTAAAGTATTCTTTACAACAGACGGAATCAATGACGCTTAAACGTAATAAAAATTCGCTACTCGTTCCCCAAGAACAGAACAAGCTATGTGATTACTTCTATGGTAGTTACATAGGTTTTGGTGGAGGAGGCGGTGTAGCTGCTGATCTTACAATAGGAAACTCTGTTATTTTAAATGATGGAGATTCAGCAAACTTTTCAAGAACAAATGCTACTCCAACTGATTTAAACAAGTGGACTTATTCAACTTGGCTAAAAAGAGGAACTCTTGGGATTCGCCAAACTTGGGGGCTGTCAGTATTTACTTCTTCAACAGCTTCAGCTATGCAATTTCACAACTACGGTTCAGGGTCATTTGATACTATTAATGTAAGCGATGAAGGCGTAAGTGGAACTTCAGCAATACTAAGAACTAACGCCGAATTTCGAGATCCGAATGCTTGGTATCATATTGTAAATATCTATGACACGGATAATGCTACCGAAGCTTTACGATTTAGATTATTTGTAAACGGTGTCGAAATCACTGATTTTGCTACAAACACAATACCTAGTTCTGGAGCTACCAGTGCGACTAATACTGGATCAGCCACGCAATATCTAGGCCGACAAGCAGGAAGCTCAAATTACTTCGATGGATATTTAGCACAATGCGTTTTTTGTGATGGGCAAGCTTACACTCCTGATAATTTTGGCAAATTTAACTCTAAGGGCGTTTGGGTTCCTAAAAAAGTATCTACGTTAACTTTTGGTGATAACGGTTTTTACCTAGATTTTGCTGATTCCAGCGATCTTGGTAAAGATGTTTCTGGAAAAGGTAATGATTTTACGGCTAACAATTTTGCCACCACAGACCAAACTACTGATACGCCTACTCTTGGATGGCCTACTATGGCTAGTAATCATGGTCGTTATGCAACTAACACTGCTGGCTCACACGCTTTTTCAGAAGGCAACTTAACTTTTATTCAAGATTCTACAGCAGGTTATAATTTTGTAGATGTTAACTCTATACCTCTTTCAAGCGGTAAATGGTATGTAATAGGAGAGCCTGATGCAATCTACAACGCAAATGGCGAACTTGGTATAATGCCTAGAAAAGCTAGAGAAGAAGCAGTTGATTATTACTATATGGAAGACGAAGGAATCTTGTATGGTTTTGAGTTATCTACTAAGATGGACTTAAACGCTAAAAATATGGGAGTGACTCGTGTTCTTGTAACCTTACCTGTAACTTCTGCAACTGGCGATAGGCAAGTTATAGCAGTAGATTTTGATGCTGGAACCAACGGTAAATTATGGGCAGGATATTATGATACTAGTGCAGATGAGTTATATTGGTATAAAACAAGTGCTGCAGAGTGGTCGGACGCTAACGAAGATATTCCAGCCACAGGAAGTGATGAGACTCTTGCACTACCGTCTGGATACTCCGAATGGATGTTTTGGCTAAGAACTTATGCCAGTAGAGGCTCAGATATAGATTTTGGCTCAAGAAATGGCGGTATTTTATCCAGTATTACTGGTCCTTCTGGATTTAAACAAATTAATTCACTTAACGCATCTGACTTATCTACTTACGCAGATCCTACTGCTGGTTTTCAAGCAATTACTTATTTGGGTACTGGAGCTAACCAGACAATTACAATGGGGGGAAATTCTTATGGTCACAGGTTAGGTAGTGGAGACAGATCAAGTTTAATTATTGCTACAGGCAATGGAGGTTCTTACAGTCCTTCAGCAGGAAGTGTTTTAGTTAATGGAAATCTAACTGATGGGCCTGGAATTACCAGCTACGCTGACGATATGAACTTTAAATTTCAGTTTCCAGAGGCAGTAAATATTAGTGAAGCTATGATTTATTTTCAATCGGCTGGAGGAAATCTGGGTACTTGGAAGTGGCAAGGCAGTAACAACGATTCTGATTGGACAGATGTGTCTTCCAACGAAGACTTAACTAGTTGTGGGACAGTTAATGTAATTACTTTAGACTCGATTGGTGCAAGTGATACCTATACTTATTATAGGTTCATTAAGGTATCTGGTGGTGTTAATTCAAATCAATGGGAAGAGTTTAGTTTTAGAGTCAAGCCAACTGCAAATGATCGTGCAGTAAGTACATTTCAACCAGATCTTGTTATGATTAAAAATAGAGACACTACCGACCAATGGTGCTGGTTTGATTCAGTAAGGGGAGCAGAAAAGCTTATTGGCTCGAATGTTAGTACTGCTCAAGCTACTGACTCAGATACTTTGACAGCTTTTACATCTACTGGGTTTTCACTTGGGGCTGACGTAAAAGTAAACACGGCTGGTGAACGTTATGTTGCTCATTGTTGGGCTGCTGGTGGCGGTGCTGGTTCTAGTAATACTACAGGATCAATAAATACCAGAACAACCTCAGTATCTACCGCTTATGGTCTTTCAATAGGAGAGTTTCAAGGAGATGGTACAGCAGGGTCAACGATAGGACATGGACTTGGAGTAGCACCTTCTCTTGTTATAACGAAAAATATAGAATCTGTTGAAACCATGTATGCAGGGCATGAGGCTAAAGGCTTTACTCATGGCATTTATCTAACTAGCAATGCAGCCCCTTATGATATTGACATATATTTTAATGATACTGCTCCCTCTTCAACTGTAGTAACATGGAAAACACACGCTATGTCGAATAATACCAATCAAGATCAAATAGTTTACTGCTGGTCAAAAGTTGCAGGATTCAGCGATTTTGGCAAATATGTAGGAAATGGATCTGCAAACGGAACCGTAATTTATACAGGATTCAAACCTGCTCTTGTATGGATACGTTGTATATCTACTTCAGGAAATTGGTTTATATACGATAGAATTAGAAGTCCTTTTAATGAAGTAGACGACCAGTTACTTCTGGACGCTACTACTGCAGAAACAACAGGCAGTGAAGAAATTGATTTTTTAAGCAACGGTTTTAAGTGTCGAACTGCTGATGCTGGTATTAACAGTAGTGGTACAATTTATTCGTATTGCGCTTGGGCCGATCATCCAACGTGGGGTGGTGAATCTGTTGCGCCAGCTACAGCAGTGTAATAATGGTAGTGGCAGAAACACTCTTTGGACTGCAATTAGTTCAGCAGAGTTGTAAGGCTATAAAAATAGCCCTCAAGACTACCGAAGATGTATCACAGATAGCAGGATTAATTGATAACGTCTTTAGAGGACAAGAGCAGTTACAGAAAAAAGCTCATCCCATTGCAAGTAAGTGGGGCGGTTTTATAAAAGGAGCAACATCCGACAAGTTTCTTCAGATGGCTATCACAGAAACAATTCAGGAGAAAGAAGCTCAGAAGGCAATAGATCGAATTTCATATATGTTAAATAGAAAGTTTGGTCAAGATACTTGGACTTACATACTGATAGCCAGAGATGAAAAGAAAAAACGCTACGAAGAAGCCATTGAAGCAAAGAAGATAATATCAAAAAAACGATGGGCCAAAATATCAGAAATTCTATGTAGTATTATTGCTGTAGCTGTTATCGTTGGTGGTCTATGGCTTTTTATAATGTATGCGGAGAGGTAAACAATGGAACTTGGGCCAAAAGAATTAGTAACATTTGGAATAGTCCTAACAGGCATAGCTACCACATGGGGCGTTTTAAAGGCTACAATAAAGTCTATCACTGCAACATTAGACGCAATTAGTGAAGATCTAGCTAGCCTCAACCAAAGATTAGATAAGGTAGAAGCTAAACAAGCTGTAGCTATAGCAGCAATAGATACTATGAGTAAAGACATATTGTCTCCGCAGATACTAAAACAACAGTCAGAACGTGACGGTAAAGTAGCTCAGAGATTGGACTCTATAGAAAGAGAATTAGATAATATACATAGGATGCATAATGGATCACACCCTCCTACGCAGAATAAAAGCTCAGATAAGTAAAATAATATGCACTATTCTGTTGACTTTTGCACTAACTTCTTGTACTGTATCAGATACAGTAGTATATGAAGAAGTAGACGGAGAGGTAGTAGCTCTTTTTGAAGTTTGCGATAAGCTGGACACACAGCTAGAACTGTACAAAGCATACATAAATAATAGGCAAGAAGGAACTGCAGAATACTATACAAGGTTGTTTGAAGAAAAATGTATACTGTTTCCTTTTCCTGTACTAGCCAAACTGGTCAAACTTGAATTTAAAGGACCATTCTATGATAATAGCGTCATAGAAATATGGAAAGTCATATTTGACGCAGACCCACCAGAAGGAGAAAAAATACAATACTTCTGGACAGCTATTAGAAAACAAACTCAATCTGATAAGAAAAACATGGACGAGATTAAGGTATAACGATATGGCAGATGAACCAGTAACAGAGCAAGAACCAACAAGAGAGCTTACAACAGAAGAAGCTTTTAAGCCTGTTAGAGATATAATGGGAGAACAGGCAACAGGAGTTGTAGATTTAGGACAGGGTGAATTTAAACCTGAACAGCAAGCGGTCCAACAAGATGAGTTGCTTACTACAACAAACATAGGTTTAGACCCTACCGCACAAGCAGTGTCTCCTACACAAGCATTAACTGCTCAAGATGTTACAGCCCCTGTCGCTACACAGGGTTTAGGACAAATACAGTCTGTTGAACGTAATCTTAGCAACATGCCTACTGATGTTCAAGGAACACAAGTTACTTTAAGTCAAGGGTCTGTTATAAATCCAGCAGACGTTGTTGATGAGAGAACTAAAACACAGATGATAGAAAGAGGTTCTCTTGCTGAAGCTAAAACTCAAACGCTTGCAGCAGAGGCTACAGTACAATTTCAAATAGCTTCTTTGTATGAATCTCTAGAAGAAGGTAAACCTCTTCCTGCTTGGGCTTCTAAAAATGTAAAAAAAGTTCAAGACATAATGAATGCAAGAGGTCTTGGCACATCTAGTGTTGCAGCAGCAGCAATGATAGAAGCTATCTCTCAAAGTGCGCTACCTATTGCAATACAAGATGCTAATAAGTTTGCTACTATTCAATTACAAAATCTCAATAACGAGCAGCAAACGGCTTTGGCTAATGCTACTACGTTAGCTGCTATGGACAGACAAAATCTTGACAATCGTATGAAAGCTGCTCAACAAAATGCTCAAACATTTTTAGCCATAGATACAAAAAATGCTGATTTTGAACAACAGGCAAATTTAATAACATACGAAGCTAGAAAACAAGCGTTATTTACAGACTCTGCAGCAGAAAATGCAAGGTTAAATATAAATGCTAAAAGTCAATCAGAAGTAGATAGGTTTTATGACTCTTTATCAGTAAGTGCTACTCAAGCTAATGCTAACAGACAAGCTGCAATGGATCAATTTAACGAAGACCAAGCAAACTCTGTCAATAAATTCAATGCTAAATTAGCAGATAGCAGGGATCAATTTAATTCTACTATGTCTTCAGCTATAGAACAATCTAATGCTTTATGGAGAAGGCAGATAAACACTGCTAACACTGCAGAACAAAACAGCGCAAACAGACAAAACGCTGCAGCAATACTAGGTGTTTCTACTTCAGCTTTAGATGCTGTATGGCAAGAGTATAGGGATGAAGCATCTTTTTCTTTCACAGCAACAGAAAACAATCTTCAAAGAAATCAACAACTAGCTTTAACGGCTATAGCAAATCAATTTGCAACAGAGATGTTTGAAGCTCAAGTAGATGCTGACTCTCAAAAAGCAGTAGGAACATTCATAGGAAACCTGTTAGAAAAAACGTTTGTTGGTGTCACTAATGGGTTATTAAATTTTAACAGTGGAGAAAGAAAATTTGGTTTTGACAGTGCTATTGATGTAGGTAGAGGAGACTAATATGATAGATATGCTATTAAGCGCAGGAGCAGGAATAGTTAAAAGCATGGTTGGAGGAAAAGGTGGTGGATCTTCTTCAAATGCTATGAGTGCTGCAGAATTAGCTGCTACTCAGAAAATAGGTTTTGCAAGTGAAAGGCAAGTAGCAATGCAAGCTAGTAGAGATGCAGCAAATTTATCAAGTAGAAGAACTGCAGATCCTAGCGAAGGAAGAGCAGAAGATACTAAATATAAAGAGGAAATAGTTAGATTATTACAAGGCATACGAGACACAAGAGTAAGAGAAGCATTAATAGACCAAGCTATGAGACAAGGAAAGATTGACCACCCTAAACTATTAGAAGGGATGGCAGGTACGGCTGAAAGCTATGAAACAACAGTTAAACCACAAAAAATTGAGAGTGCGTAATGGTAAAAAAGACACATGATCCTCAAGCTATAGACATTTTTTCAAGACCAATTGCAGGTCAATCGTTGACCGATGCTCCTGGAAAATGGCCTTTTGAGAAACCGCCAAAGGTTACATCTCCAACACAAGCTTTTGAACTTGTTAAAGACTCTCTTGAAGATCCTTCAGCATACGAGGATATTATGAATTTACTAGATGTAGGTATTTCTGCAGAAACGCTTGCCTCTTCTTTAACGTTAAAAATGTTTACAGAAGGTGTTTTTACTCCAGACATTGCTGAAATAATAAAACCTCCTTTAGTAGCGCATATAACAGAAATGGGTGTAGAGGGAGGCATAGAAGATATTAACGTTGTGAATGAAATGCCAGATGAAGGCATAACACCTCAAGACAGCATGGCACTTATGTCTAAGATAAATCCTGACAAATTAAATAGAAAGATGTCTCAGCAGATGCAAGAAGACCAATTACATGAAGCTCTCATGGAATTAGAAATTCCAGAGGAAGAAATGAATCCACCAAAAGAGAGTTTTTTAGATATGGAGGTACAATAACATGTCAGCATTTTTAGGTGGTGTTGCCACAGGGTTTTTACAAGCTTCTCAAAGGAGAGAGCAAGCTCAAGCTGAAGCTGCTAAACTGGCAGCAGAAAGAGAAGAACGCCAAAAAGATAGAAATTTACGATTGGGCATAGCTGAAAGATCGCTAGAAGTGCAAAAAAGTCAACTGTTACAAAGTAAAAAAAATTCTGAAAAAAGAGAAAGAATAGCTATAGCAAACACAAGCTATGGGATTGTTAAAAGTGCTGCAAAAGCTAATCCTCTTGTTAAGGCAGACATACTAACTGATATACAACGAAAAGCAATGGACACAGAACTTGGTTTAAAACCTAATGAAAACGGTTTTTATGATATGCAACAGCACCATACGGTTGCTCTACATGAAAGTAATGAACAAAGAGTTAGTCAACTGGCAGGAAATTATCTAAGCGGTGGTGCTGATCCAACAAGTTTACAACTTGATAGCCCTATAGTAAAAAAAATGATGAGTCTTAGTGGTGCAAAAGATGTAAAAAAAATGCTAGCAAATTTAAAGATCAGGTATAGAAACGCACAACATTTACAAAATCTTGCTGATATAAAAACTAAGAATCCTGATACACCAGTAATAGAATACAAAGACCCTGCAACTGGATTAGATAAGTACAAAATACTTCCAAAAACAGGTGGAAACTTTGAAAAACATGGTCTTCCTGGAATGGAGGGTAATGCACTTTTAAAAAATGAAGACCAAGCAACAATTAGAAATAATATAAAAAACGCTCATGCTTTCAAGTATGTTAAACTTAATGGATTGGAAGAAGAATTAAAAAATGCTAAAGATCAAAAAAATAAAAGTCTTAGAACGGCATTAGAGAATTACATAATTGGTAAGTCTTCAATAAGAAAAATTTTTACATCTTTTGCAGAAGGTGGGCAAAATGTGCATTTTTATGGAGCAGACGGAAAGCATGTGGTTTACGGTTTACCAAGTATAAAAGAAACTTTTCCTGAACTAACTACTCTTTTTCAAAACAAGAACGTATCTCTTCCAAAAGAAAGCGCACAACCTATAACAAAAACAATAGATGAAAAAGTAGAACATGTGGCTGTTGCGTTGAACATAAGTAAAGACGCTGCACGAGATGGACTACAGAGTGGAAAAATTGATTTTAACACAGTTGATCTAAAGAAAAGAGTAATAGATTTAAAGGTAGATCCAAACAAACCACCAACAAATAAAAAAATTACGATGCTCACAGTAAACGAGGGTGCTGCTGATGCAAAAGAAGTTAAAGTTAACGAACCAATAGATCCTAAAAAAATAAAAGCAGATCCAAAAAAAGCTGTCAGCGTTGACGGTGAGGAAACTGTTATTGTAAAATATAAAAGCCCAGTAAGCTTTAACGAAGGGGAGATAAACAATCTTATTAGTTTAGATGATTTAGTAAAAAAATCTGGAGTAGGTGTTCTTAATGAACAACAATCAGAAGATTATAATAGATTAAAAGAAATATATCCTTTACTAGATACTCATTTAAAAAACCCTACAGACATAAAAAGTTTGAGAAGTCTAAAAGATAAAGTTGTACAACTATTTAATATTGCAAAAGATAAAGGCGGTGCTGTTAATGTTGATGCACTTAATTCAGCAGTTAAAATATTAGTTGAACAACAATTATTAGATAATGAATCACCAGACATATCATATACAACTTCGGCTGGAGGAGCCAAGATACGAATAACTCCGAGTCTTGATTCTTTGAGTGAAGCCGAAAAAGCAAGCGCCCCACACCTGAGAAAGAAACAGACGTTAAACGATGTAGACGAAAAACTTAGTGAAGTTAACAACAATATAGAGTCTTTTCAAGGCAACATAACAAAAATTGGTGCTGTAGCACGAATTTCTCAACAAGTTGGAACTAATCAAATAGATCCACAAGTTGCTATAGACCTGCTCAATAAAATGAAAAGTTCTGCTTCTCTAGCTAATAGACCTGACATTTTACAAGCTCTTAATACAACTGAAAAAGAGTTAACAGGGGAAGGTTTTAAAGAGGGAACAGATAGATCTTCTCAAATTGCAGCAGCTTTTCAAAAAATACAAGACACATTTAACGCAGTTTTTAATCAAGGAGCTGCTCGTTTAGCACAAATAGGCTCAAACGGCTTTGGTGGACTTAGTTCTAGAAATTTTAAACGTTCAGGTTTTGATAGTGCTAATGACAATTTAACTATACAAAGACTTCAACAAGTAGAACAATGGTCAGCCGAAAAAAGCAAGCTGTACGGCACAAACATGCGAATAGCTAACAATGCAGCAGCAGAAGCTTTTAAAAATAACAATTTTACTGAAGCTTTTAAACAACAAGCCATTGCCTACGAAAACTATCTTTTAGCACAAAATGCAATGACAAAAGTTACTTTGACATATACTTTTGCAGGAATGGTTCAAGGAGAATCAGGTGGAAGAGCTATCTCAAATGAAGATTTTGCCATACTGTATAGGGCTATTTGGGGTGGAGCAGGTGGAGACACAGCAAGAGGTTCCTTTGATAGATTAACTGAAATCATAGCCGACATGAAACTTAGAAATGAAAACATGTTAAAATATGTAGATCTAAAAAAAGGAGACACTATATCTAGAAAGATGTATCAAGTTGAAAGAGCTTTATTTAGAGATAAATACGCAGAGTTATACAAAGATTCAAAAGAATTTAATCTTTTAAGAGCAGAAAACATGATTACAACGTCAAAAAGCACTTCTCAGATAAATGCTCCACTTCCTACAAATGTGATAACCAAAATTGACGGGACAAACATGAAGGATATGAATGGTATAGTCCAAGAACGCGAAGCTAAACGTTTTCACAGTATTATAACTAGAACTATTATGCCATTGTTGCCTGAAAGAGTAGCATCATCTGGTACAGTAGGAACAAATAAAGTGGCAACAAGAGGAGGTCTTAAACCTTATTCTAAATTAGATGCAAAAACAAGAGGGGCTATTGGAAACAAAGCGGTACAAGCATTAACAAAAATTTTGTATGATCCTGGCAGTAGCATAGCTCGACCAAATACTCTTAGGGAGCTTAATAGATATACTGATGGTTCAAACAAGTTAGGAGATATTGTAGATAAATTTAATAAGATAGCATTAGCTTCGTCTGAACAAGAAAAAAAGAAAGCACGAGAAAACATAGATAGTACAGAAATGATATTTTTTAATAGCATTGTTGCATATGTATACAATCTTAAACGACCACAACAACAAAGGTAAGAATAATTATGCCTAAATTTTTTACACCTTTTGATAAAGCCATATACGAGCTATTTTCTGAATCTGAAGAAAAAAGAAAGAAAAGAGAAGAGGAAGAAAAACGTAAAGGTAAATTAATACCTGAGTTTTCGAGTAACGCTATAGAAAAAAAGCAAGATCAGGAAGTTCCTAAATCTCAGTTTCAAAGAGATACACAAATGTTAGGAGCAGACAAATTTACATACGTAGGGGAAGGAAAAATAGGAGCTACTTCTTCTGATCCTGAAGTTTTAAAAAAAGTAGAAGAGATGAATCATCCTTCTCTTGTTACAGCAAGACTTATAGAAGAACAGGAACTTGACGAAGCAAGAGGTGAACAAGCAGATATTAGCTTTTTAGAAAAGTACACGTTAGCTACAAGCCCTCTGGATAGAGATTTAAGTATATCTACTCCTGAAAGAATAGTAAAAAAATTCGGTGCAAATCTTACAGAAGCTCTTGACCAATCAAGAAGGGCTGCAGTAATAGGAGCAACAAGAGGGTCTGTAATACTCCCTCAACTTGGACAACTTGTCAACAAATATGGTATAGGTAGTCTTGAACAATTATACAGAGGTACTCTTGGAGAAGGAATGGTTGATTACGATCAATTATATTCGGCTAATACTTCTATGAAATTATTCTCAGACGAATCTGAAAAATTTATAAAGACTGTTGACGAAGCAATGAATGTAGGAGATTTAAGTACGTCTGCAAAAATTCTTATGTACACAACAGACTTTGCAGTTCCTTTGAATGTTCCTGGAAAAGTTGCAAAAGCAGTAGCACTTACAGCAAATGTTGCTAATGATGCATACAGGGTATTAAGAAATTTAACTCCTAAAGTTGAAACAAAACTTCCTGAAGGATGGGAGCCACTGCAGAAAATTAGTGTTAGTCCAAAAGAATTAGGAGAGAGAAAAGAACTTGCTGAAGTTGAGGCTGCTCTAAAAAGTAAAGTAAGAAATTGGGGAGATGTTACCAAATACTCTGAAGTAAATAAAAGAATACTGAACGACAGAGCGCAGTTATTAAAAAAAGCACAAAAAAACATAAATGTAGTTTATGGTGGCCGACCTATTTTGGAAAGAATAAAAGAAAGAATTAAAAACCCTCAAGGAACAAGAAAATCAGCTTTAGTTGTAGATTATAAAACTGGCCCAGACGGACGACCAATACTAGAAAATAAAATACTGTTTGAACAAGCTCTAACAAGAGAACAAAGGGATGCTCAAAAATTATACAATACAATAATGAATGGACAAACAGTAGTTAGTGCAGGAGCTATAGCTGGAACTTGGGATTCTTATTTTGAAGGAACAGAGTATCAAAATCTTTCATATCTCATGGCTCTTACAAGCATAGTTGCTAATCCTACAGCTACTATGAAACTTATGGATACTATTTTTAGTACGCCTGTAGGAAAATTACAAAACTTAGGTATACCTTTTATGAGACTAAAGCCTATTGATGGCTCAGAAGTAGAAAGACCTCTTAATTTACCTACTCTTCTGCACTCTATAGGTAAATTTGTAGCGGAGCAAACACAATCACCAGATGAAGTTTTAGACTTTGCATCATCAAACTATATGCAAAGAGTACGGGCTATGGCTATGGGTGTTCCTTTTTACAAAGCTTGGTTTTATAACAATAAAGATAAAATAGCACGTTTGGATGGTCTTACAGAATTAGAAGCTGTGACTAAATTTAGTCAATCTGAATTTAAAGCTATGGCAAAATTTGGAGACGAAGTTATGCCTTTTTTGCCTAAAGAATATTTAGACAGCTATAGGCAAATGGTTAAGTATGGTGCGGATTTGGAACAAAGAATTAAAAATTCTCCTTATGGTGACAGAACATCAGAATTTCATATAGCTTTAGAACAGATAACTGCTGGTATTAGAATGAATGCTTTTACTGGCATACTCAACCACGTATCTACGGATGCTGTTGTTAAAGACAAAGCTGGTAATATAGACAACATTTTACTTATTTTTAGAACGCACCAACAAGAATTACAAAATCAAATAAAATACATAACAGATGCTTTAGAAAATTTATCAGGCGGTGCTAAAAAAACAGACAACGACTTTTTAGAATTAAAAAGAGGTGCTGATAAACTTGTAGCTAAAATGAGAGGAAACATTCAAGATCTAACTGAACAAGTAGACATGCTTTCTGATCAAAAAGGTGTAATAGCAAATTTACAAAAAAATGCCGATCTTGAAGAGTTAACGTTATCAGAAAGTGGTTTTAACCTTAAAGCTACTCATGGAGTTGGAGAAAAAAGTAGTGAATTACGTGGCGCAAAAATAGAAGAATTTGGAGAAAAAGTAAATAAAAATTTAGAAGAAGCTTATGAACAAGCAAACGATGTACAGCAAAAGAAATTTGATCAATTAGACGAGGCTATAAAAAATAGAGATTTATCTGCTGACGAATACGTTAACATTCTTGAAGATTTAAAAGCAAACGACATAGACGATTTTGCACAAATAGCTGACTTATTAAAAGATAAACAAAGTTATTTAGCTTTTGGAAAGTTTTCTAGAACTGCAGATCAACGTATATCTTACAAAAATGACATAGATATGTTTATTAGTTTTTCAAGATATAGGGGCTTAGAAAATAAAAACTTAGATGAGCTTAATGATATTGTTGAGGATATACTAGATGTCGGTGGCCCTTTTAAAAGCACTGATATAAATTTTGAAGGTGCTTTACCAGTTACAAGAGATGGGCCAAATTTTAATTTAAACAAAACACTTCAAGATATTGATCAACATGTGGAAAGTTCAGGTTTAGAAAAACAAGAATATTTAAGACAACTTCTTTCAAACTTAAAAACAAGAAATCCTCAACAAGCAAAAGAATTATCTAAGTATTTTGATCATGTTGCAAAAGCAGAAGATATGTACACCCTACGCAAAAATCATTCTCAATGGGCTTGGAACAATAGATTTAAAAAAGCAGGGGCTTCAAGAAACGTGCTAAACTCTGTTAGAAAATTAGATGACACGTTTGAAGAACACGGTATATCAGAATTGTCTGAAGCAAATAAAGCATACACTAAATTTAAAGAACTGTGGCACGAGTCTTTTCTCGGTAAAAAATTGTTGCAAAGTTTGGAAGATCAAGACGGTATTCCTACTACTAACATAGGAACAAAGGAAGAGATTCTAAAAGCTTTTCTAACAGCTAGAAATTCAAAACAATCTAGAAAAGTTTTTGATGAATTATTTGGTGAGTATGTTGATGCAACTGGATCAAGAATTACAAGACAAGAATTACTAGAACAAATGCAGAAAGATTTAGATTCTACTTTTGCATTTGAAATTTCTCAAGGGAATATGTTTAGAGGATCTAATGTAGCTGCACATAAAAAAAAGATAGATGATCTAAGAAATGCTAAATTAATTTCAGATGAAATGGCAGAAAAAGCTGAACAATGGGTAGACATAACATCACCAGTAGGCGCTTATAAAACTACTAAAGAGTTAGAAGGTATAGAGAATAATTTAAAAAGAATACTAAACTCTATAACTGAAACACAAAAAGAAAATATAAAGCAATCTATTGGTATGGACGTTGCAAATATAAAAGACAGTGACTCTTTATTTGAATTTTTATTTCCTAAATCTGGTGCAGCTACCTATGCAAGAGAAGCAACACCAGCTACAAAAGAAACAGGCGGTTCTCCTATAGACATAACAGAACAAGCAGAACGACTTCAAATGGCTGCTGAAAAACAAGTATCTGAAATAGAAAATTTGGGTTATAGTTCTGTAGTTAGTCCTGAACGTATATCAAAAAGTTTAGAACAAGTCAGAGCTAGAGATTTAGAAGCTATAACTGGTTCTAGATTTGACGTATTTTTAAAAGAAGTATACGACATAGAAAAGGGAGTACCAGTTACATCTGAACAAGCAAAACAATTAGAAGGTTTAAGAGACATTCTTGTAAGCACTATGATTAGAAGATCTCAAACTATTAACTCTACAAGAAAAGCACAGTTAGATTTTGCTCAAACAACAGAAGAGATGTCAGGACTAACTGGTGCATGGGACAGAGCTAGAGCATCACTTAATAGAAGAGCTACGTCAATGTCTCCTAGCGGTGTTCAGCTAGACACAGATTTTAACATTGCTGAGATGATGTCAATGTATGAAAATATTCAACCAAGTTTAAAAAAATTAGATGAAATTATAGGAAAAGCCCCACAATTTACAGACGATTTAAATGATCTACTTGAAGGTTTAGTCGCTATTAAAGGGGAAGTTCCTGACGATTTCTTATCAGCAATGGGTGGAGACATACCAAAGGGACTGACTTACTCTGCTGCCCTGTCTAGGCTATATTCTGGTTTTAGAGGTGTTGTTAGCTGGAGATACTTAGCTTCCGAACAAATTATAAGAGAACATCAAAGAGCTAAACATTTGATGTTTCATAAAATTCTAACAGATCCAGAATTTGTAGGTAACTTAAATTTAATTATAAACAATAAAGCAATACAGAATGAAAGAAAATTTGTAGAAAAAATTACAGATATAATGAAAGTTGCTGGCGCAAGAGTTGTAGTTTACGATGCAGACAAAGAAGATTATAGAAATTATGATCCATCTCCATCGCAAGTTGTTAAAGCTTTAAGGGATTTTTGGTTAAGCCCATTTCGTTATGTAACTCCAGAAGATATTTATCCTCCTAAAGATATTGAAAAGGGAGAGCTAGAGTTGGATATTTCTGCACAAGCACCTTTTGTTGAGTTTAGAAGAGGGCTTGATCCAGAAGACCAAGAATTTCTTAATCAACTTGGACCTCTAGGAGAAAATATGAACGAAGATCAAGATGTAATTGAAGAATTAAAAGCAATGGGGCTTTAAAATGACACAAGTTAAGAAAAAGAAACGTGCAAGAACAAAGAAGGGCAGATACGTAGCAGACGATCCTTCAACACCGAATGTAAACGAAGCCTATGTCAATGGTTCCATGAGCATTCTTGAAGGATACAATAACAACGTAAAAAAATGCTTTACTATATATGGATAAAAGGAGAAGTTAATGTTAGGTATAGCTGAAAGCGTAATAGGCGTTACTGGTAAGATTCTTGACAAGTTTGTTGAGGACAAAGACCTTAAAAAGAAATTAGATCACGAACTACGGACTCAAATTGTATCACTGGATCTAGCTCAAGCACAAACTAATCTGGAACAGGCGAAGCATCCTTCTATCTTTGTAGCAGGAGCAAGGCCATCTATCATGTGGATATGCGCCTTTGGCCTAGCATGGCAGTTTGTACTCCAGCCTGTAGCGGTCTGGGGCATAGCTCTTAGCGGTGCAGATTTAGTTCTTCCAGTGATACAAACTGAAGGATTGCTAACTCTCACACTATCTTTATTAGGATTGGGCGGAATGCGTAGTTTTGAGAAATCTAAGGGCGTACAACGCAATAATATGAGGAAGTAAAATAATGGGGCAGTATAGGAGTAAAAATAAACCTTATGCTAACGTTGAGTTAAATGTTACAGGACGAGGAAGCAGAAAAAAAGGATCAGGTTCTGCATCATTAAAAGTTAAAAAAGGAAAAACCAAAGTTAAAGTAAATTTAGGAGGAGGTTTTCAAGAAACCAAACCAATAGAGGGTGTAGATATAAAAAATTATGGTTTAACAAAAGGTTTAGATTTAAGCGTACCTTTATTAGGAGGAAACCTTAATCTAGGAGCTTCTGAATCAAGAGAAAAGTTTCAACTTAATCACCCCTACGGCATATATAAAGAAAAAAGAAAACCAGTAAGAAATTTTAGAGGTGGCGTATCTATGCCTGTAGGAGTTGGCACTCTTGGCATAACAGGAGGTGTAACACCGAAAGGACCAAATCGAAAGAGAAAATTAGAAGGAAGAGTAGGATACGGTATTAAATTTAACAAAGGCGGTAAAGTTAAGAAAAAATAAAAGGTTTTTAAGAAAAACACCCCTGTATTTGACGCTGTGTGCGTATCTAAGGGGTAAAATGACCTAGAGTACCAGAAACAACCTAATTCTCTTGTATGAAGCTTAAAACGCCGTACAAAGCAAATAGCCCATTTTACAGTAGTTTTTCCAGATCATCCAGATATTCTTTTGTTACGTTCTCCAGACGCTTCATATAACCATAGATAAGTTCTGTATTTGTATAACTAGGCATACTATTATTCATAACTTCTCTAAACTTATCGGCGGTAACGTTGTTGTATGTCACTTCAATGTTACCGTCTCTTTTTAAATACACGGTAACGTTAGATAACATTGCTTTACTTTTGTTTGTACTCATATATCGACAACTTCACACACTCCTGCAGTACAAGCTAATTCTTGTGAGGCTTTTGTGTTATCCTCTTTTTCGTAATCATTAAACTTCTCCCAATCTATTGACTTAGGCATTTCTGCCATTAGCTTCTTATATTCTATCTGATTAGAATCTTGATAAGGAGCTTGTCTATAACTGTGGTCAGAGAACGGAAGGAAACTGATGCCACTCAGTTCATCAAAGTTTTCGTAGCACCAGTTTCCAACTTCCATCCATTCATGCTCTTTCACACTTACCGTTATAGAAGGTTTATGTTCGCACCAGTGTTCGCTAAAGTGCTTCCAAAGGTGCAGTTGCTCCAGAGCCTTCATATCAGTCCTACATATTGCAGCATTAGGTGATTTGAAAGGAAAGGAAAAAACCACCGTATTGCTAGGACTGTTAAAGTCAGGTTCATTTGGAATGTTACTGTCCATTAGAAATTGAGTTAACGGATCTTTAACATCCCCACGCACCGTCCTGACATAGAACGGAGCATGACGAGCATGAATACCACTGGCAGCGTTAGTTAACTGACTAACAGTACCAGATGGCTTGACACAAGTGGTGGCAGTAGACTGAGGTATGCCTAACTTACCTGCCCACTTCATGTTAGTTTGTACTACAGTGTTCTTTAAGTCTTGCAGATCTCTTGGGTTCAGCACCTCGCTAAGATGCTTACAATCAAGTATTCCTGTTAAAGAAACACCTAGTAAACGTTCTTCTTCTGTATTGCTTTTCCATCTTGTACGCAAATATTTAAAGTCTGTAAGCGTAGATTGTAACGTTCCTAGTATGGAAGCCAACTCTGCTTTCTTACGTAATGTCTTCTGAGTATCCTTTGGCCTACATACAACCTCAGACAGATTACAGAACTGATTAGGACGCAGTATTATTTCACTGCAAGGGTTAGTGCCGAAGTCAGCTTCTTTTCTCCTACCATTGCTGGCAGCTTTATTCTTGGCAGCAGTCCTGTTAAATATGCCACGCTCTCCAGATTTACTCTCATATAGTGACAGCCATTCCCTCATAAACGCAGAAGGGTCAGGAGTTTGCGTGTAAGCAACAGAGTTATTCGCCAAAGCTCTATGGGGATTAAGAGTCCACCAATTACCAGACTTAGCAGAGCGCATCCTATCATCAGTAAGGTTACTAAGAGAAAGCAAAGCAGACCTACGCACACCGCCGACAACAACAACTTCACCTGTTTTACAAACAATATCATGGCATTCAATCGAGGATAGCTTTCTTCCTTTTGCATCTTCAAACATCCTTATAGTAAAATCAAACAAGTCCTTGAGTGGTTCTGGTCCAGAAGCCCTGCCACCAAACGTCTTTAACCTAGCACCAGCAGGACGTATCTTAGACATATCAACCTTTGGTATTCTGTTTGTGTACAGATACCCTATGAGATCTCTAAAGCTTCTAGCCCACCCCTCCTTAGAATCCGCTACACTAATAACGTCTTCTGTCTTCTCAAACTGTGCGTCTGGGATGGTAGGAAGATTCTCTATATATTTTCTCTCCACAGAGAAGCCTACACCAGTGCCGTTCATAAGAATGTATAACACTTCATCAAAAGATCTGGGGTTGTCTATTGGAATATAAGAACAGTTGTATCCTGCAACGTTCTCACGTTTCAGTGCTGGCCCTGCTGTCATAAGAGATCGCATTGAAGGCATAATCTCTAGATCCAGTATGGCTTGCTTGACAGCTTTTATATCATCAGACTTGGATATGTCTATTTCACACACAAGTTTAATGTGATCAACCATGTAGTCAATAAAGCGTGTTACTGTTTCGTCCCAAGTCTCTCTGCGCTGTTCTTCTTCAAGCCAACGTGCGTACCTGCTTTTATGTATGAATGTTTGATAATCAGTTGGTAGGTTTTGCATCTTTTATTCTGTCCCTCAGTCTTTGTAAGTACCACTTTCCTTTGTCGAGATCTTCTAGATCCTTGCCTTTGTGCTTATAACGAATGATATATTTAAGAACGTTACCTTTTAAGTAACCAAGAAACTCATCCTTAGTCATAGACATTTCTATCAAATCAATAGCTTCAACTTCAAGCTTATTGTAATGTTCTGGGCTGTTTACAGGATCAGGTTTTGGCTCTGGCTTTGGTTCTGGATAAGTAAGAGCGTCCATTATATCTTTGTACTCCTCCGTCTGTTCTGGTTTCTTTGGTTCTTCATCTGCCATCGTTATCTCCATCCTTGTCATCAAATGTAAGTGTTACAGTCATTTTATCATTTTTTTCTGGTCTGAAAACAATGTCATTATGTCCTTTATCTCTGTAGGAGTCAAGAGAAATTATGTTACTGCCTGTATATTTTTTCTCCAACATGATTTCTTCACCTAATTCAAATATCGCATCTGCACTGTTCTCTACAATGTTGACAAGACCAGCAGCGATAGTCTGAGAGGCAGTAGGTTCTTCGCCTTTGTTACCTACTGTGTCTAGGCATAGCATAGAGAACTCATCCTTGTCTTCTCCTTGCTCCAGTATAAGGTATACTCGACCTTGCTTCAGATCTTTCTTCTCTCTGTTTATGAGTTTCTGAAGTTCTTTTCCTGCTATGTCTTTACTTATGCTCATTTTTTTCCCACCTGTAAAATATGTGATCGCCTATCTGAGACACTTTCTTCTTTTGTATGTTCCAATCTGGAGATACATGTGTTGCGTGATAGTGCGTAGAACCTTCTGTTATGTTGCCAGACTTACCAGCAAGAACATACTCTGCTACCACGCCAGCCCATCTATAAGCGTCTAAGTCTTTTGGTCTGTCAGACTTACCATCACAGTACCAGCTAAAGTGACACTTCCACCTCAAAGGTAGTTTAGTCACCTTAGAATGCACACCTTGTTTGACAACATCGCAAACATTGTCAGGAAACCTGCTATCTTCTACTCTGTTCATAACAACTTCTGACACAGCAATCTGTCCCTCTACTGGCTGGTTCCTTGCCTCAAAGTATACATTCAAAGCAAGACAAGTTATAACTGCCTCCAACATTTACTCAATCCTTTCTAGTCCACATATACGGTAATTCTTTAGAGCAATAAAGAAAATCGTTTTTCTCACACCAATCAGCATAAGTTGCTTTAGATTTCTTAGACAACTTTTCTCTAGGGTTTTGAAACATAAACCTTATGTCTATATCTGGATGTTGTTTTGCTATGAGTTTGTGTTTGGTGCGGTCTGCTTCTATAAATCTTCCTTTAGTTTCTATAAACATATCGTAGTCTACCAGATAAAAATCTGGAGTGTACGACTTCTCTTTAGGAACGTACTTTATTTTTCTAGGCTCATACTCAAACCTTATATTGTTGTTGTCTAGGTAAGTAGCAAAGTCAAATTCAAATCTTGATCTGTATCTTGTTGTCATCTTTTTCTAATCAATCTTGGTTTGTATTGGCTGTAAAATTTAATCATAGCATCGTGCATATAGTCGTGTACTTTCCTTGAGTGTTCACGAATAAGGATAGGAGAAAAGTCATCGTGTTCTATTGACTCTCTACATAATATTCCAGTACCGCCAGACCTCAGTATAGACACTATCTTGGAAAAGGTTGGATCGAACTCTCCTTGAAACACACCCAACTCTGCATCGCTAAAGAAAGACTCTGGCTTAGTGCCACTGTACTTCTTGACAACTATAGGATAGGCATTCTCAGCGTGTCGAAAACCTGTGTTGACAGGTGGATCACCTATCTTGCGTTTATGATCTAGATAGATAAAGATGCAATCCTTGTTATCCATCAAATCATTGTTTGTTACTTTGTACATAGACACTAGTGGCATTAATCAAGATCTCCGTCATCATGGTCATCTTTATCATCAAAGTCTAAACTCTTCTCTCTTATACGACCATCTGTAAAATCATAGTATAGCTTCGCACACAAACCTGTCAAGCCTGAAAATCTATTTTTTATTATTCTAACGTAAGTTGTATGTCGCTCTACAGGATCATCGTGTTGACCGTTACGTTCCAAGCCAACAACAATGTCACTTAGTTGTCCTATGCTAGCAGATCCACGCAAGTCGGACAACGAAGTATTCAGCCCTTCCTCATGCGAACCCTGCATCGGTCTACGCAAATGAGACACCAGTATCAGTGAAACGTTAAGTTCCTGTATCAGCGTTCTTATCTTAGTCATGCACTCATCTATCGTTCTACGTTCATCGTAAGCGTGTTGTTGTGAGCTAACAAGTATACTGATATGATCTAAGATGATGTACCTGCACTTTACAGCCTTGACAAAATACCTTATTCGTGCTAGTATGTTATCTATAGTATTTGATCCGAAATGGTCAAAGAAGAAATATCTTCCAGAACCAACAGTCTCATCATACGCTCTTCTGTATTCCTGCTCAGTATACTCAGTGGTAGGAAGATGTAACTGCTTACCTAGCTGAAGACCCATCATGGACTCTGCTGTGCTTCGCACGTTCTCCTCCATGAACATCATGCCTATGTTGTCTTCTGTGTTGTCAAAGATATGCTTTATGATCTCCTTTAAGAAACTGCTCTTACCTATGCCAGTTCCAGCACACACTGTTATTAACTCACCCATACGGATACCATAGGTCATTAAGTTCATGCCGTCATAAGGGTACTCTACTGCTGTCTTGGCTGGCCCCTCCTGTAGAACGTCCCACAGTTCAGTACCAGCAACGATGCCGTCTGGCGTGTAGCTGTCAGCGTTCCACCAAGCGTCCATAAACTCCTTTATCTTACCATCAATAAGATACTCGTTAGCATCCTTCTTCTCCAGATGCACAATCTTACCTTTAGGAGACAACAACTCAGCAGCCTTCTTAGCTGCTTTCCTTCCAGCCTTGTCATTATCAAAACATATCACTACATTGTCATATTTCATAAGGTACTCAAAAGACTTCTCTATGTCTTTAACGACACTCGCTGCACCATTACGAATAGACAGAGAAGGCCACTTGGAACCCATCATCTGATAAGCAGCTAGAGCGTCAAGTTCTCCCTCGCACAACGTTACATACTTACCGCCAGCAGAGAATTTATTCTGACCAAACAGTGTAGCGTCTTTCCAGTTTCCAATAGTCTGGAAAGTTTTGTGTCCGTCAAAGGACTTACCCCTTACCTTGTTGGCTATCCACTCACCGTCCTCATTGTAGTATGGGTAGTATTGTTGTGTTCCTTCTATTGTAACACCGTAAGCTTGACAAGTATCTCTTGTTATTCCCCTGTCTGGAAGAGCAAGAGTCTTCCCAGAAGACAGGTATTTAGGACTTATGTCGTTATGTTTCATATCTTCCTCTACTAATTCATCTGGTGCATTTTTGTAGCTTTCGCAAGAAAAACAAAAGGTGCTGTCATCCTCGTTAATAGTTAGAGCGTCACTGCTACCGCAGTCTGGACATGGTTGATGTGTCTTTTTATAAGCCATTACTTCACCATTGTTGATATTATTCCGTTAACAAATATGGACAATGCGACACTGTTTACCACAATGAGCGCACGATCATTCCACACAATAGAGACATACATCCAACCTACCGTGCCAGCGACATGAAAATACAAGTTATAAGGGAATACGTTTTGTGCTGTAAGTACCATACCGAACATCAACGTTAGAGATGATGCCCACTTAACATACCATACTTTATCTTTTTCCTTTCGAGCTTGCATTACAAAACCTCTTCTACTCTAGGCTCCTTCTCTATGTGCGTGAAATACATTAAACCGCTTGCATACTGGAAGACTCTTAAACCTTTACCTTTGTTTGCGTCCTGCCAGCACTCATACTTATAGTCGCAGAAGTTACAGTTCCTGTCAAGTATTCTGTTTCCTTGCTTGCCTTCCTCTACATCTGGATAGCATTTTTCTGGAACTTCCTCTTGTTTCATAACCTTCTTTAACTCTTTGATGCGTTGCCCTGCATCCAGCATTGTTAGCTCATCAATCTCTACCAGAGCCATCTCAGCATTATTCTTATTGTAAGCTAAGAAGTAACCTACATCATCTCCCTCTGCTTGAACGTAACCACTTAGCTGACCTATGTATCCGAAAGGGTCATCAGTGTGTAGGTTATTGTATTTGAATTTTTTAAAACCAAAGTCAGAAGCAGATTTTACGTCAACTACAATACCATCTATCTTACCATCTATGTGTCCTTTAATACCTTCTATTACAACTTCTTTCTGCCTGTCTGTAACCTTATGTCCTGCCTCTTGCACAAGAAACAACAGAAACGACTCGACAAGGTTTCCAAAGAAAAACTTTAGTCTGGTCTGACCATCTAGTTTAGAAGGTTTCTTGTCTCTAAACTCGTACCATAACTTCCTTGTGCGTTTGCCTATGGAGGACATCCTTAGTCTTCCGTTGTTATTTTGATTATCAGGAGCTAAGAATATCTCAATGTCATCACGCAAAGCTCGAAAGAACTCTTGAAGGTGCTTTTCGTTAACGCCTTCTTTGCCTTCTTCCAACATTGTATGGATGTCGTCAATTACTGTATGTACTTTTGCCATGCTGCTCTTTCGTTCTTATGTTATTACCAGTAGCCCCAACCCCTCGCTCTGATACCGATAACCCCCTAAGAGCTATCCCTACCTACCATTTGAACGTGACTCTACCTACTTAGAAGTCTTCGTTGTCCTCCCCATCATCAGCATCTAAATCCTCTGCTTCAAGCTCATCGTCCCCACCATAGGCAACTAATGAAAGAACCATGAGGCTGTTTAGACCTGCACTCACTCCAGCCTTACCCTTGAAGTTCCACTCGTATGGACGAATAGACGCTTTGATCTCCGAACCATTGCCGATCAACTGCGTTCCGTCCATTGGGTTCTTCTTACGATCCCATACTTTAGGTGGAAACTTACCAGCTTTAGCTGTAATGTATGAACCTTTATCAGACTTCTCACCTTCGCCCTTTCTGACGTTGATGCCTACTGATTCCAGTTCCTTAACAGTCTTTGAATCAAGTTTACAAATGTCAACCTGATACTTACCGCTAAGATCGTTAGGCTCAAAAACTGAAGCCCATTCTGCTGTTCCTCTTACAATCATAATAATACTCCTTCTATGTCAAGAGTTACACAATAAACCTATTATACACCCCTATTTTTTAGTGTCAACTTCTTTTTTCCATATTTTTGGATTTTTTGTAAAAATATTTGAATAAAGAATATCATCCATATTTACTCGACTGATTACGTCTTGCCTGCCTGCTCGTTGGTAGCACTTGTACAAAGCATCTGACGCTTTGTCCACAAACACAGTAGAGACTTTAGTCTCGCAATATTTAGATAGCTCTTCTCTGTCAACAATAAGAAAATCAAACTGTCTTTCAAAAGCAATCTTGTCAGCTTTGCCATACAACCATCCTTGATTGCCACGAACATTCTTAAACTCTACCCATGTATGTTCGTCATCATACTCAGCACTATATCTGGATACTTTTCTTCTTGCTTTTACATCAATACCAAATGTCTTGTCATTCTTTTTTAGAAACAAATCTATATGATCTTTCATGTCAACTTGTCTGGAAGAAAAGGTAACATCATACCCTCTGTTCTCAGCAATGTTCTTGAAACATACTTCTGCTTTCTTACCACGTTGTAATTCTAATGCGTATCTGCCCATGTTTTACCTACCTTTGCATCTGCATTTAATGTCAGTCTTACACCAAGAAGCTTACCAGCCTCCTGCATAGTTTTGTCAGCACCTATCAACATGGCTTCCACATCATCGTTATGGACTTCGTACTGTAACTCATCATGTATCGTATTGACAAGACGAGCATCTAGCTTGTTACGTTGTATGTATTCGTGCATACAAATACTCCATTGTTTACAAGCTATTGCTCCTGCTCCTTGCAACAGAGTGTTTAAAGCAGCGTGTTCATGGCGTATCATAATACGTCTGCCATCAAGACCTTTGACGTTACCCTTAGAAGCTACACCTCTTACTCTTGTTACAAGCCTATTAAGAGATGGCATATTGTGAAGAAACTCGCTTCTCAACCTAGAACCATCCCTTGCAGTGCCTCCTACGACACTACCTAGTTTCTCTGCACCAGCACCATAAAGAAACGCATAGATGAAAGTCTTGCTCTGCGCTCTTGTTTCTAGTCCAGCAGCTTGCTGGTTAGCAGTGTGAGGATCACCATGCAACACAATGTTAATGTAATCCTCGTCATTCATGTAGTGTGCTAGCATTCTTAGCTCAAGACCTTTAGCATCCATGCCTACAATACTGTAATTGTCAGCATCTTCAACTGTAAAACATTCTCTGCATTCCTTGCCGTAGGGCTTGTCAGAGGACACAACGTTAGCCATGTTTGGCTCTGTGTGCGTCATTCTGCCTGTCACAGCACCCATTGTCAGCACCTTGCCATGAACACGATTGTCAGCACCACAAGCCTCTAGCCAACTCTCTACTGTCTTCCATCTGGACTCTAGCATCTTCCACTCTGCCAGCTTCTTCGCTGATGCTGGTGCATTGTCAGATATTGTCTCCAAGTTCTGTTCGCATATCTTGGGAGAACCCTTCGGTGTAAACACTGTTGGACTCCAGCCACAACGATCTAATCTTGCAATAATCTGTTTTGGGCTGGCTAGGTTAAAAGGTTGAAACTTAAAAAGAGAAAATGTTCCAGCTACAGTGTTGTCAGCATCCTCAATGTCCTTCAGTCCTACGAGGGACAACGTACCATCCTTCTTTATTCTTGGTGTTACCTCACGCAGAAACTTAGGCACTGGCTGAAACTCTTGCTGTAGTTCTTGCTCTATCTGCTTTGCTTTCTCATATGTCTCTTTATACAGTTTGTCGGCTTTGATTGCGTCAAGATAGAAACCATGCTTACTCTGTAGGTGTATGATGTGTGCAATGTTATGTTCTAGGCGTATGGATTTGTCAGAAAACATACGACCTTCCTGAAGCAAATGTAGGTAAACTTTTTCTGTTAGCTCAACGTCCTTTTGGCAGTACTCAATCATTTTGTCAGATAGCCCACCAAAATTGTCAAACTCTATTTTGTCAAACGCCAGCCGTCTTCCCCACGCTCTTAGCGAGTGTCCGTTCTCCCTGTTAGGATTAAAGAGCCTTGACATTATTAGCGTATCACATACTTGGTCAATCTTAATGTCAGTACCCCATAACTTGTTAAGAATAGGAATATCGTAATCCACGCCATTGTGCGTCACTATAACATCGTCTTCGTTAAACGAATGCATAGCCTCTTTGCTTGTTATGACCTTAACCTGACCAGTGTTTAGCTTGCGTATAACAACGCACCATATTACTGATGGATTAAGAGAGTCCGTTTCTATATCGAGAGTGTAAGTTGACATTCCTCATCTTCCAACAGCTTATCATCTGAATCCATATCTGATAGTAATTGTGGTATTCTTCTTTGTGCTACGCATATTGTATCGTTGTGCGCTCCACCATGAGTTACTAACATTATCTCTTCGTATCTAAAACCTTCCTTTCCAACACCCATACTGTTCCAACCAAAGGATAAAACATAACCATCTACTTTTACTATCTCTCTTATTCTTTGTTTTATCTTAGTATAAAAAGATGCTTGAGTATCTTGTTGTGTTGTTTTAATACCTACAGCTTTGTAACATTCTGATATTTGTCTAGGACTGTAAGGTGGATCATAGATAACAACATCTGCTTCTATGCCTTCATCTATAAGTTTATCTAAAAAATCTTCTGCTCTCATATGATAATCAGTATCACATTCTGGATTAAGATCATTAGTTATTGTTCCTAACTTACAATCTTTAGCAAAAGGATCTACAACTACTGCTTTTCCTAAAGGAAGATTATTTTTACAAGTAACAAAATTAATCCAATTTTCTGTAAACTCTTTTATTGGTTTAATAGTCATAGTATTAGAATTAGGCATTGCAAAACAATGTCTAAATTCTGTGTTAAAAACTTCATACATAACTTTTTCCTTTTTTACTTGACAATGATTTCTATATGATTTAGCATATGGTTAAAATGATGTCAACATATTTTTTTAGAAAAGGAAAAAGTTATGTTTATTCAAAGGTTTAGAGAGCTAGTTGGCGATAAATTCTTTACTGTTAAGTTCATAAAAAAAGATGGAACTGATAGAATTATGACTTGTCGATTAGATGTTACTAAGTACTCAAAAGGTAATCCTCAGTCGGCTAATCCTGACCAGTATATTGTTGGATGGGAACCTGCTACAAAGCAATATCGCAACATTAACATTGATACGTTACAGTGGGTAAAATGTCGTGGTGCTGTTGTTGACTTAAATGTTACCAGTTATACCCCACCCTTGCCCTCTGTAGGGAGAAGCTAATGAAATATGATTTTGATAAAGATGAAGCTTTGCAAGAAGTTAGAGAATTTCAATCTAATCTCTACGAATTTTTAGGAAGACATAGCGACCATACTCCGCAAAAGATGCTTGTAATGTCAGCTTGTTTAATAAAATGCGCTATTGAGATGTATTCTACTGTTATGCCAGATGAAGACATACGTTTTACGATGGAAGAGATGATAAAAGATATTCCAAAAATAACAGAAGAGTTACAAGGTGATATAAACCAAATGGATGTGAGTTTTACAAAACATTAATGGAGGATATTAGATGATTATATGTTTAGCTACAGCAATTATGTGGAGTATTACGTTGTTACCAATATTTGACGTTATGCTATATAACGCACCATGAAGAAAGAATCTTCCATTAAAGATATTGCAGACAAATATGTTTTCCCTGTTCTCATAGGGATTAATGTTGCAATGTTCGTACTGTTTATAGTGTTTGCTTTTGCTGGTGTTTACGGATGAAATGCTGGCATTGCAATAATGAGTTGACATGGGGTAATGACCATGATATAAGTGACGAAGATGAGGAATATCAAATGGTTACTAACCTCAGTTGTTTAGAGTGTGGTTGCATAGTAGATGTTTACTTACCAAAGGAAAGGAAAGAGGATGAAGAATTTACTGATATTCAACGATAGCCACAGAAGCGATGGTTTTGTAGATGGTGTTAAGCTTATTAATAAGCAATTAGAAAAACACGATCTAAGGGTTAAACTACAATTCATAGAAGACTTTGAGAGTGATGAAGGAGAATATGCATGGTATGTAACTGTAGTGCCTGATGATCTTCCTACGTCTCTGAGTGAAAATGATGCCCACTCTTATTTTATACGAAAGTACAATGAGGATACAGAAAATGACTGATGCAACGTACCGTTACCAAGCCATGACTATATCCAAACCTACTGGAACAACGTATTGGAATAAATCTAAACCTACGTTGGAACAAGTTTACAGACATTTGGATAGATACTGCCACAAATATTGTGATGTTCTTATATACAAATATGAAGTTGAGTATGTTGAACAGTCGGACGCAAATCCTACTAGCTATACAACAAAGTTTGGCATGGAACATTATGATGAACCAGAGGAATGGAACGCTGTAG
>VTLG01001808.1_pt1 | contig 27949 bp, 18 predicted proteins | sample 4694571 | NCBI WGS metagenome assembly VTLG01 (sample SAMN12604809, study PRJNA352737) | marine metagenome | biome: ENVO:00000447; feature: ENVO:00000209|ENVO:00000569|ENVO:01000036; material: ENVO:00002151; isolation source: viral sequences binned using virsorter ...
GTATTGGCTATGGTTGCCTTTCCATGATGTTCGGTATCTCTCGTGGTTATATAGCTCAAATTTGTCGTTATGAAAAACGTGTCTCCTATCCAACTCGCTACAAAACAATCCAAGTTAGGTAGACCAGTAGCTAAACCTGATCCAGTAATTATGGAAGAAGTTTTGTTTTGGATTTCTTCTGGTAATACTTTGCGTGCTTATTGCAGACAAAAAGGTAAACCTGCTTTTACTACTATTTACAATTGGTTGAATAAAGATAAGGAATTTACTGAACGCTTCGTGCGTGCACGCGAGGTTGGATCAGATATGATTGCGGATTCTATTATGGAAATAATGAATGAGCAGCCAGAGATGATAGAAGGAGATAATCCTCGTATAGACCCTGCATGGGTGGCTCTCCAGAAGGCCAAAAGTGATGTTGCATTGAAACTATTGTCCAAGTGGTTTCCGCAACGTTATGGAGATCGTGTTGATGTTGCTGCAAAGGGAGATATTAACCTGACCATTTCAACAGGCGTTCCACAGGTGTGAGACAACCGTTGATTAAACTTGATTACACACCTCGTACTTGGCAAAGAGAATGCCATATAAAGAAACAAAGATTTAGCGTTTACGCATTACACAGGCGATCAGGTAAGACAGAACTGGCCATCATGGAACTGATAGACAAGGCCATGAAGACAGACAAGGAACTAGCCATGTTTGTGTACGTTGCACCGTTCCTGAGACAGGCAAAAGCAATTGCATGGGCAAGATTAAAGCAGAAGATAGAACCAATGCGTAGAACGTCTGTAATCGAGATTAACGAGGGTGAGCTATCGGTCAGGTTTAAACACAATGGAGCGATCATCAGATTGTTTGGTGGAGACAATCCTGATGCTATGCGTGGATTACGACTTGATGGTTGTGTGATGGACGAGGTTGCACAGTTGAAAAACGAACTCTGGACAGACATAGTCCAGCCAGCACTATCAGACCGTCTTGGTTGGTCTATCTTTATCGGTACACCTAGTGGCATCAACTTGTTCTCTGAGTTGTACTACAAGGCCATAGACGAAAGCGATTGGACAGCTGCAAGGTATACGGTATATGACACTGACTCACTACACCCCAACGAGGTAACTCGTCTCAAACGTGATATGAGTGAGACATCATTTGCAAGGGAATATCTATGTGACTTTTCTGCCCAAGGTGATGACCAGTTAATTGCATTGGCAGACACTGAGGACGCAGCAAAACGGATATACCAAAGTGACCATGTCAAACTGTTTCCAGTAATCCTTGGCATCGACCCAGCAAGGTTTGGTGATGACAGATCTGTGGTGTTCAGAAGGCAAGGCAAGCAAGCATTCAAACCAGTTGTATATCGAGGTATAGACAACATGGAACTAGCGTCACGAGTAGCCAATCTAATTGAACAGCATAACCCAGATGCTGTGTTCTGTGATGCAGGTGCTGGTAGTGGTGTAATCGACAGACTCAGACAGCTGTCATATGACGTAATTGAAGTGCCGTTTGGTGGCAAGGCACTAAAGCAACAGCAATACATCAATCGTAGATCTGAGATGTGGTGGTTAATGAAAGAATGGATAGAAGAAGGTGGTGCAATACCTAACGACATAGCCCTTAAACAGGAGTTAGCAACACCGATATATTGGTATGACAATGTGGGTAGACGAGTATTGGAAAGTAAGGATCAAATTAAAAAGAGATTGCAGGGAGCAGGGTCACCAGATTTAGCTGATGCACTAGCACTAACCTTTGCCCTCCCGGTAGCCAAGAAAGTGCCAGAGGACATATACATCAAAAGACGTAAAGAATCCACAGGTAAGACGGAATATGACCCATACAGCAGACTCTAATTTTGTTCGTGTAGCACATGGTTTAGATGTAGAACCATTGCTCAAATTGTTAGACGATAAACCAGAATTATGGACAGAAATAACAGCACGACAAAGTACGACTAACTCACCACATAAAGATACCGAGTGCATATACGTCCGAGGGCCACTAAAAATGAGTTTGTATTACGTTATGCACGATTTAGGATCATATGACTACCCATGCATGGAATATTTAAAAGATGCATTAGTGCCATTGATGCGACCAATCCTAGAAAAGCTAGAGGTTAAGGACATGGGAAGGGTATTGATTGTTAATCTCAAACCAAGTGGCCATGTAACTAAACATAACGACCAAGGATTGTATGCAGATCACTATTCACGGTTTCATATTGTACTTAAATCAAACCAGTGGTGTAGCCAAACTTGCGGAGATCAGAAACAGAAGTTTGAGGTAGGCGATGTCTGGTGGTTTAACCACAAAAAAGTACACACAGCGGACAATGTTGGCATGACAGACAGAGTGCATATAATATTTGATTGTAAGACCAAGTATTTTTCTATGGATGGTGTGACCGTAACTGGCGATATAGCCGTTACTCTTGATGAATGTGGAGTAGTTAATGATTGACATTACACTAGCCACAGTTGATGAGATGTTGGCAGAAGCAAATGTCTTGTTTGAGGAGCATTACGAAGAGATTGCTCGTAACAAACAGATAATGAAGCTAAAGCCAGATGAAGAAACGTACCGCAAAATGGAGTCGGCACAGCAAATCTTTATTCTCTCAGCAAGGCAAGATGATGTTTTGATAGGTTATTCTGTTAACTTTGTCACTAATCATTTACATTATGCCGATCTGCGTATAGCTCAAAACGATTTGTTGTTTATCAGCAAGGAACATAGAGGTGGCAGAGTTGGATTAAAGTTGATTAGAGAAACAGAAAACTACGCAACATCACTCGGATGCAAACTAATGCTATGGCATTGCAAAGAAAACACCACTTTGTCTGGTTTGTTACCGAGAATCAACTACGGTGTACAAGACATTATTTATTCCAAGGAGTTATGACATGGGAGTTGTAGCAGCGATTGCAGCAGTTGGCTCTACGGTTATGGCGGTAACATCAGCCAACAACCAAAGAAAGGTGCAAGAACAAGCATTAAGAGATCAACGTCAGGCAAATGAACGTGCAGAACAACGTGCATTGCAAGAAAAACAAAGATCTGAGCAAGAGTACAACAGGGCTAACAGACAGAATGTTGATGTTGAAAGTGCATTAGATGCTAGTGAACTATCAGCACAACAGGGAGCATCTGGAACATTGTTAACTGGCAGTATGGGAGTAGATCCTAACCAACTAAACCTTAATCAAAACACATTATTAGGCGGTTAATCAATGAAAACCAAGAGAGATAAACTACTGACAAGGTGGGGTCACCTTAGATCAGAAAGGGCTACTTGGTGGTCACATTGGCAAGAGGTGACAACATACTTATTACCGAGAAACGGACGTTATTTTGTACAGGATAGAAATAAAGGACATAGAAGACATAACTCGATATACGACAATACTGGTACAAGAGCATTAAGAACGCTAGGTGCTGGCATGATGGCAGGTGCAACATCCCCTGCAAGACCATGGTTTAGGTTAGGAACAGTAGATCCAGACCTTAATAAGTTTACTCCTGTCAAGCTATGGCTAAATGATGTAACAGAACGTATGCAATTGGTGTTTCAGAAGTCCAATACATACCGAACATTGCACAGTATGTACGAAGAATTAGGTGCATTTGGTACTGCTGGGTCAATAATTTTACCTGATGCTAAAACTGCTATACATCATTACCCTGTAACTGTAGGAGAATATGCAATAGCTACAGATTATCAAGGCAGAGTTAACACTTTGTACAGAGAATTTCAAAAAACAGTAGGAGAACTGGTAAGAGAGTTTGGATATAACAAATGTTCAACGTCCGTTAAGAATTTGTTTGACAGGGGTAACCTTGATAGCTATGTAACTGTGATACACGCTATAGAACCAAGAGATGATAGGGAACGTGACTTTCAGAAAAAAGATAATACCAACATGGCATACAAATCTTGTTATTTTGAGCAAGGTGGTGATGGCGATCAAGTGTTACGAGAAAGTGGATACAAAGAATTTCCAGCAGTTGTGCCAAGATGGGGTGTTGCAGGTGGCGATATCTACGGCAATTCACCGGGGATGGAAGCATTAGGTGACATAAAACAGTTACAGCACGAACAATTACGCAAGGCACAGGGCATTGATTACCAAACAAAGCCACCATTGCAGGTACCTAGCTACATGAAAAACAGAGATGTAGACAGTTTGCCCGGTGGAGTTACGTTTATTGATGGTCAGCAGGGCAAAATCGAAACAGCATTTAACGTAAACCTTAATTTAAATCATTTATTGGCAGATATACAGGACGTTAGACAACGTATTAATGGTAGTTTTTATGCTGATTTATTTCTTATGTTGGCAAATGCTACTGATACAAGGATGACAGCGACAGAGGTAGCAGAACGCCACGAAGAAAAATTGTTAATGTTAGGGCCGGTTTTAGAAAGGTTACATAACGAATTGTTAGACCCATTAATTGATATTACGTTTAACAGAATGGTAGAGAATGATTTGATACCACCTGCTCCACCAGAGTTGCAGGGCATGGAATTAAACGTAGAATTTGTATCTATGTTGGCACAAGCCCAACGTGCAATAGGAACAAATAGTGTAGACAGATATGTTAATAGTATGGGTTTAGTAGCACAGATGAAACCAGATGTATTGGATAAATTTGATTCTGATTCATGGGCAGATAATTATGCTGATATGTTAGGCGTTGATCCATCGTTAATAGTTCCCGGTCAACAGGTTGCAAAGGTACGCAAGGCAAGAGCAGAAGCACAACAGGCAATGGCACAGCAAGAACAAGCAAATCAGGCTGCTGAAAATATGGCAAAAGTTGGTAAAGTAGATGCAGGTAATGCCATGGATCTTATGAATCAATTTAGTGGCTACAATTCACCATCACCATTGGAGGTTTAAATGGAAAAAACACCAGACAATTTTAATTACGGCAACATGACAGCTGATTTTAGGATGCGATATAAAAAAATGATGGAAGAAAAAAATAAGAAAAAAGTAAAAAATAAAAAAGATGAAAACCCTATGGAAAGAATTACAAGAATATTGTATGGAGATAACAAATGAGTTTATACGAAAACATCCATAAAAAACGTAAAAGGATAAAAGAAGGTTCTGGTGAACGTATGAAAAAAAAGGGTGAGAAAGGTAGGCCTACTGCAAAAGATTTTAAAGATGCTGCAAAAACTGCAAAAAAAATGTACCCAAAACAGGCATAGGTGTAACCGTAATCCTGTTATAACTAGATATATTGGAGCATGAGCGAATACAATCCTCTCGATCTTAAAGGTCAACAAAAATCTAAAGACAGTAAAAAGTCTGAAGAAAGAATTGACCGACAGAACGAAGAATCGGATATAAAATGGCTCATGAGCAGCAAGAGGGGTCGCAGATTAGTCTGGAGACTTCTGGAGCAAGCAGGTGTCTTTCGATCATCGTTTAACACTAACGCAATGGCAATGTCATTTAGCGAAGGTAACAGAAACTATGGTTTGCAGATCCTCAACTTGGTTCACACTCTCTGCCCCGAACTGTATCCGACAATGATTAAGGAGCAAAAAAATGTCAGAAACGCTGATGACGGAAGCCAACCAAACCAATGAAGGCGATACGCAGCAGCCAGTAGACGCATCAACTGAAGCAACTACTGACACCGAGCAGCAAGCTGAAGGTGTACAGGATCAACAAGTTTCGGATGAAACCGCTGTTGAAAGTGAAACTAGCGAAAAGGATGTACCGGAAGGTGCACCTGATAAATACGAGTTCAATTCAAAAGTGGCTGACGCACCAGATGAACTCGACCCCGAAGTCTTAACCGCATTCGGTGATGTCGCTAAAGAACTAAACCTGCCACAAGATGCTGCACAAAAAGTATTGGACAAAGTCGCACCTGTAATACAGGCAAGACAAGCTAAAGCTATTGAGCAAACTAAGGTTGAATGGGCAAACCAATCAAAATCTGATCAAGAATTTGGTGGTGAAAGTTTAACTGACAATTTGGATGTTGCGAAAACATCTCTCGATACCTTTGGTACTGATGCTTTGAAGTCGCTGCTTCAAGAAACAGGCTTGGGCAATCATCCCGAAGTAATTCGGTTTATGTACCGAGCAGGTAAGGCAATTAGTGAAGATAGTTATGTAGGTAATTCTGAAGGTGCTGCTGGTAAATCCAACGTACCAAGAGATTTTAACGGCATAGCTAACGCACTATATTCAAATCAGCAAAACAAGTAAGGAGTTATTAAATGGCTACTCTCTCAACCTCAAACTTAACACTAGCGGATTGGGCAAAAAGATCTGACCCAGACGGTAGAGTTCCAATTGTTGCAGAACTATTATCACAAAGCAACGAAATCCTAGAAGATTGCGTTTTTAAAGAAGGTAATTTACCTACTGGTGAACGTGTAGTTATCAGAACAGGTTTACCTTCAGTTTACTGGAGAGCATTAAACCAAGGTATTCCAAACAGTAAATCAACAACAGCACAAGTTGATGAAGCTTGCGGAATCTTGGAAGCACGTTCTGAAGTAGACAAAGATTTAGCAATGTTAAATGGTAACACTGCACAATTCCGTCTATCTGAAGATACTGCGTTCTTGGAAGCAATGAACCAGACACAAGCTGAGACAATGTTTTACGGTAACCCCGGAACAGATCCTAAAAAGTTTCTAGGTTTAGCACCAAGATATGGCAGCCTTTCAGCAGATAACTCTGTAAACGTATTAAGTGCAGGTGGATCAGGTTCTGACAATGCTTCTGTATATCTAGTTGTTTGGGGTGATCAAACTGTTTATTGTCCTTTCCCTAAAGGATCTAAAGCAGGTTTAACACACGAAGATCTAGGTGAGCAAACTGTGTACAACAGCGATGGTACAAGATTACAAGCTTTTGCTACTCGTTATCAGTGGAAGAATGGCTTAGTTGTTAAAGATTGGAGATACGTTGTTCGTATTTGCAACATCGACATTTCTGACCTATTAGCAGGTACTGGAACACAAGCTGCAAGTGCATCTACTGCTCTTATTAAATTAATGGCTAGAGCATTGTACAGAATTCCAAATATGGCTATGGGAAGAGCAGCGTTCTACATGAACAGAACTGTTCACTCAGGATTATCTATTGCAGCACTTGACAAGTCTCAATCTGTATTAGCTATCCAAGAAGGTCTATCACAGTTTGGTACAGCACAAAGCTACTTATCATTCTTGGGAGTTCCTCTAAGAAGAGTAGATGCGTTGATTAACAGCGAATCTGCTGTAAGTTAATTTTTTATTACTAAAGGAGATCTGAAATGATTACAGACAAACTGCTCAGAGTGAGCGAAGATCAAGCGGTTACAACAACTGCTGTATCTACTAACACTGTTGATTTAGGTGTTGCTAGAGATGTTGGTGAAGGTACTGCTTTGTACATGAACTTTGCTTTAACAGAAGCATTTGCTAATGGTACTAGCGTAACTTTTGAAGTTATTACTAGTGCAAGTGCAAACTTAGGTTCACCTACTGTTATTGGCAGCAGTACAACATTAGCTACAGCAGCACTTACATTAGGTAAGAACATTGCTGTACGTCTAAATCCAGATATTGCTGGCAAAGGTCAGAGATATTTAGGTGCTAGATACACAGTTGTTGGTACTATGAATGCAGGTAAAGTTACTGCTGATATAGTAGAAACAATTGGTGACGGTCAGAAGTACTATGCTTCCGGCTTTACCGTAGCTTAATAAGGAGCAACCTATGCCTATTTACAGAGCAAAAATCAAGTGTTTCGTTGGTCAATCCATGCGTGAAGCTGACGAAGAGTTTGAATACAACGGAGAGCCAAACACTAACATTGAAATTGTTGGTGGATCTGATGTTATTGATTATGAAGCAATGACAAAAGCAGAACTTGAAGTTTATGGTCGGTCTATCGGTATTGAACTTGATAGAAGGCAAACAAAAGAAACTCTTATTAGTCAACTTGAAACTGCTAGTAAATAGGTATTGGTCTTCTTAATTTTTACAGGGGGCTAGTAGTAATACTGCTAACCTCCTCTTTTTATAGGAGATGTAATGGCAACTGAAATAGATATTTGCAACCTTGCCCTAGCTCATTTGGGCGATGATGCAACAATAGCTTCGATAAAACCACCAGAAGGTTCTGCTCAAGCGGAACACGCTGCAAGATATTATCCTATAGCAAGAAACAGTTTGCTGGAATCGCATACTTGGAATTTTGCAGCAAAACGTGCAAGTCTAGCAACTACAACTAATACGTTAGAACAGTGGGAATATGCATATGTAGCACCTGCTGACATGATGACACCTGTCGCAATAATATCTCCTACAGCACAAAACGATTACTCTACAAGAATGTCTTCTGGCGATACACCGGGAGGTATTACATCTAATTATTCTCCAACAATAGTAGCTGGTCATTATACACCTCAACAATTTGCAGTTGAAGGAATTTATATTTATAGCAACCAAGAAAATGCATTATTGCGATATCAATCATTAGTAACTGATACAACTACATTTTCACCATTGTTTGTTGTTACTTTATCTTGGCATTTAGCATCCATGTTGGCAGGGCCAATAATTAAAGGTGATCAAGGTATGGCACAAGCAAAAAGATGTACAGAAATGATGCGTAATTATTTGGCAAGTGCAAAACAACAAGACAATTTACACAGAGATATCACTGTAGAACATATTGTGCCTTGGACATCTGGGAGGTAATTAATGCCAAACACACGCACTTTTCTTAAATCATTTTCTAGTGGTGAAATATCACCAGAAATGGCAGGTCGTATTGATGACAGTAAATATCAACAAGGTGCAGCAACAATGCGTAATTTTATTGCTAAACCACAAGGGCCAGCAGAAAACAGACCGGGGTTCTTTTTTGTTAAAGAGGTAAAAGATTCTACAAAACAAACAAGATTAATACCATTTAGGTTTAATGTGTCGCAAACTATGGTTATAGAAATTGGTCAAGAATATTTTAGATTTCATACGTTAGGTGCAACATTACAATATACAGATGGGTCAGCATGGAGCAGCAGTACTAATTATTCTATTGGCGATATAGCAAAACATAACAACGTAAATTATTACGCTAAGACAGCACATTCAAATAGCACACCACCTAACTCTACAAATTGGTATGCATTGCCTTCTGACATGACATATGAAGTGCCTTCACCATATCAGGAATCAGAATTATTTGATATAAAATTTGTGCAATCTTCTGACGTAATGACGTTAGTGCATCCTAATCATGAACCGGCAGAACTAAGAAGATATGGTGCAACATTATGGCGTTTTATTGATATAGATTTTACCGCAGCAATATCTGCACCAAGTGGGTTATCTGTTACTGCATATATGCCTTCTTCAGCAAGTAACAACTCTGATACAAACGAAGATCATACATATGTTGTTACAGCATTAGCCAGTGACGGAGTACGAGAAAGTGCAGCATCAGGTACTGCTACTGTATCTAACAATATTTTTGTAACAGGAGCTAAAAATACTATTACTTGGAATCAAGTAACAGGTGCATCTAGATACAGAGTATATAAAGAACAAGGTGGATTATTTGGTTTTATTGGTGAAAAAGATCACGATTCATCAAGCAATCCAAGCACATATAACATTGTTGATAATAATATTGCACCAGATTTTGCTATAACACCACCAAGATACGAAACTATATTTTCTGGTACAAATAATTTTCCTAACGCTGTTTCTTATTTTGAACAACGTAGAGTTTTTGCTGGCACTAATAACGAACCTCAAACAATATTTATGACTAGGTCAGGTACGGAAAGTGATATGTCATTTAAATTACCAATACGAGATGATGACCGTATTAAGTTTAAAGTTGCTGCTCGTGAAGCAAACAGAATAAAACATATAGTTCCGTTAACGCAGTTGTTATTTATGACAGAAGCAGCTGAGTGGAGAGTAACATCTGTAAACAGTGATGCAATAACACCTACGTCTATAGCAGTAAAACCACAATCATATGTAGGAGCTAATGATACGCAACCTGTAGTTGTTAATAACAGTATGGTTTATATTGCAAGCCGTGGTGGTCATGCAAGAGAACTAGGTTATAACTGGCAATCTAATGGTTTTATTACTGGTGATTTATCTATTAGGGCTGCACATTTGTTTGATGGTTTTGATATTACAGATATGACTTTAGCTAAAGCACCAACACCAATTGTTTGGATGATTAGTACAAGCGGTAAATTAGTAGGTCTTACATATGTGCCAGAACAACAAGTAGGAGCGTGGCATCAACATGATACTGACGGTACATTTGAAAGCGTTACAACAGTAGCTGAAGGTAGTGTAGACGCAGCATATTGCGTAATTAAAAGAACTATAAATGGCAACACAAAAAGATATATAGAACGCATGGGTACAAGAGATTATGCATCGCAACGTGATAGTTTTTTTGTAGATTCTGGATTGACTTATAATGGTACAAATACAAACAATTCACGCACTGTAACTATAACAAGCAGCGGTAATTATACAAAAGGTAGTTCTGTTACTTTAGAATTTCCATCTTCTATACCTGTTTTTAAAGTAGGCAGTAATGGTTTAACTACAGATTTAAATGATGCAATAGTAATTGTAGATGGTACAGAAACATACAGATGTGATATTACAGCTATTGCAGATGACCATACTGCAACTGTAAAACTTGATCGTGATTTGCCTAGTAGTTTACAAAACACAGCAATAACTACATATGAAATAGCAGAAAAAACATTATCTGGGTTAAGTCATTTAGTAAACAAAACAGTAAGCATATTAGCTGACGGTGCTGTACATCCAACTAAAGTTGTAGATAGTAATGGTGATATTGTATTAAACCGTGCAGCTAGTGTTGTACACATAGGTTTGCCTTATGTATGTGATTTGCAAACGTTACCATTAGCATTGCAAACAGAAGCTGTTGGTCAAGGCCGTGTTAAAAATTTAAACCATGCTTGGCTGCGTGTGTTTGAAAGTTCTGGTATATTTGTTGGCCCTACATCAGAAAAATTAGTAGAAGCAAAACAACGTACAACAGAACCATATGGGTCACCACCTAATTTAAAGACAGAAGATATAAAAATAATGCTTACTCCTTCTTGGCAAGATTACGGTCAAATATTTATAAGGCAAACAGATCCATTACCGTTAACAGTTGTTGGAGTTACGTTAGAAGTATCTATTGGTGGATAGTGTAACCGTAAGCCGATAAACTGTTTGTATAGTATAAAAATAAGAAGGTGTTGCACTTATGGCCATAGAATGGAAAAGTTGGGATACAGTTGGTGGAATAATGTCAATAGGCGGTACTGTAACAGGCCTTATTGGCAATATTGCAGCATCAAATAGACAAAAATACGAAGCAGAAAGTGCAGGGTTAACTCTTGAACATCAAGAAGACATGGCAAAAATTAATGCCGAAATGTTAGAAATGGAAGCACAACAAGTATTTAGAGCATATAACAGACAAATAATGACTAAGACAATGGCAGCAGGTTTAAAAGAAGGAAAAGCTAGAACAAGTTTTGCTGCAAGAGGTGTACAACTTGGATACGGTAGTGTTGCCAATGTTTTTGCATCGGATGCTGTAATGAGAGAACTAGATAAGATAACTATGAATAGTAATAGAGTAAGGGCTGCAAACCAAATGAGAACAAGAGGGGTGCAAGCTGATATTAGGTCAGATATGTTAGGAGTATCAGCAAGTAATATGTTTGCTACCGCATCAACTGTTAGTCCATTTTTAAACATGACAAGCACGCTTATGTCGGGTGTTGGTGATTTTGCAGCAAACGATGGTTACGGTTTAATTGATTTAGGTTAATTATGGCAACAGTACCTTTACAACAAACACCTACAGAACAAATAGATACTGGTGGAACACCATTATTTTCTGCAACTAATATACAGCCAGTACAAGATACAGGTGTTGCACAAGATATAGGACGTTTAAGTCAGGCACAAAAACAATTTGCAAAAATAGCAGCAGATTTACAAGATCAGCATGATGACATTAAATCTAATGAAGCATATAGAGGATATCAAGAAGAAGCAGATGTAAAAGTAAATGAATATTTAAATTTGCAACGTGGTGATGCAATAGCAACAGTAAGCTATGACGAAGACACTAATAAACCTATAACTAGGTATGACCAGTTAGTAAATGATTTAGAAGAGATATCAAATAAATATTTAGAAACATTAGATAACAAAAATCAAAAACAAATATTTAACGACAAATATTCTGCGTCAAAACGTATATCAGTGAATAGTGCTAGTAAACATTCACTAAAACAAAGCCGATTAAAATTAGACGAAGAATCAAAATCTAACATTGAACTTTCAAAAAATGCAGCAATAAATAGTTTTGAAAGTTGGCAAGACCAAAATGGTGATTACGCTGTTAATTATTACAGAGGACTTTTAGAAATTAAACGTAATGCAGAATTGAATGGTCGTAATACTGATATAAACAAGGGAAAATTAAGTGAAAAATATTTAGAAGATGTGCAAATATATAACAAAGCAGTAATGGAAGGCGTTGTAGACAGGCTAATAAAGTTACCCGGTGGACACGCAATAGCAGATGCATATGTAAAAGCACATAAACCAGAAGATGCAAAAAAAATAATTACTGAATTGGAAATATCAATTGCAGAAAAGCATGAAGATTACAGCCAAGAAAAATGTGTTAATGGCGTATTAACTGCTAATGGTAATCAAAACACTGGTAATTTTAAAGATCAAACAAATAAATTAATGTGTTTAAAAAGCAATCATTATGTTAATGATGGCAATGGTGGTGCGGTATATGATGGAAATCATAGTAACGAAATAAATATTGCAGGTCAAACTCAAGAAAACAATATTGATACCTTAGAAAAAATAAGAAACGAATCAAAATTTTATAAGCTTGATTCTAATGCAACACTAATAAATGAACATCAAACAACACATTTATTTGCTGTACAACATTTAGGCGTTAAAAAAGCAGACAGTTTATACACAAAAGCTAAATCTAGTATTGAAATAGATACAGCTAGATACAAAGAAGATGCAACATATGCAAAACAAATAAATGAGAAAATAATAAATAACTACAACAAGTTAATTAATGAAGAAGCAAATAAAAAATACAAAGGTGATTATGTAAATGCAATTGCTAACGACCTAGAAATAATTAAAAAAGGGATTAATTACGATGGTGATTTTACAAGTGACGTAGATTTTATAACAGGGCTACGTCCGTTAGAAATTTTAAAAAAAGAAATAAAAGAAACAATACTAGATCCTAAACAACAAGAATATGCTTTGCGTGATTTAGAAATTAAATATAAAAAAATTAGTAGTGAACGTACAAAAGTTTATAACAAAGGTCTTAACGCTGCAAAAGAAATAGCATTTGCAGAAGAAGGTGGTTGGAAAAATTTAGAAGCAAACGGAATAAAAATAGAAAACTTTAGTGAAAGCGATCAAGAAATATTAAAAAAAGGGCAACCAGAAGAATCAGATAAAGACGTTGTTATTGATTTAGAAAGAAATCCAGTTGAAGTAGCAACTAATTTACCTGCATATAGTCATTTGTTATCAAAATCAGATTATTTAGGTTTGAAAAATTATGCAGAAAGTTTAAATAGTGAAGCAAAAATTATAGAAGCAACTGGTAATTCAGATATGTTTGATTCTAGTTTAATTAGATTTGGTTATACAGATATAGTTAACAAAGTAACAGATGATCCTAAAGCAAAAGACCAATATAATTTTAGATTTGATTACAAACAAATTAAAGATGCTTGGTTAAACAGAATAGATACAGAGCAAACAAACAAAGGCAGAAAATTAACTAGACCAGAAAAACAAGAATTATTAGATGAAATATTGGCAGATGGTGTAATAACTAAAAGATGGGGATTCTTTAGAAAATCTGATATTACTATACCTACAGTTGCATTAGAAGCAGATCAATTTAAGGATGCATTTGTGTTTGTTGGCAGTGAAAGAATATACGTTAAACGTATACCTGATGAGGTTAGACAATATTTTATAGCAGGTTATGAAGCAGCAGGTATACCGTATACAGAACAAATGATTGCAGACGAATATGTATTGCATGGCAAAAAGAAATCTAAAGAAGAAATTATAAAATTTAAGGAGGAAAACAATTTATGAGCGACAATCCATTTTTAGATACTTTAAAAAACAGACAAAAATTAGCACCTAGTCAAAATTATGCTGAAAACTTAAACACATTAAATACAGAAAACCCTTTTTTAGATACATTAAAAAAAAGAGAAGAAGAAAGACAAAATCAAATTAAAGCAGAGTTAAAACAAACATTAACTTCTGTTATGGAAAAAGATCCTGACATGGTAGGTGAAGGATTAAAACTTGCAAAAGAATTAAATTTACCAAAAGAATTTGCATTAGATAGTGAAGAAGCAATAAAATTATTAGGCGAAAAAAACAGAAAAGAAAAAATATTAAGTTTAGCATTAGCTGAAAAAAGTCCAGTTTTAATGCGTCAATTAACTGACCCTACGTTTGCTGCTCTAGCTTATGACAATATAAATGATCTAGAAGGATTAGAATATGCGTTTAATGCTATAAAAAAAGCACCAGATAACATAGCACAAGGATGGGAAAAAGGTAGATTAAACGTAAGAAGAGGAAAAATAGGTAATTTAAAAAAATCAGGCAAAGGTAACGAAGAGTTAAATGCAGAACTAGCAGAAATTAATCAAAGATTAGAAGAATTAAATAGTGATGGATCTGGCATATTAGAAGAAGGTTTTTCTATTTTTGGTCAATATTCTAAAACTTTACCTAGTGCTTTAGAAGCAGGTGTATATACAGGTGCTGCTAGTGGGGTGGCAGGTTCAGTATTAGGGCCGGGGTCAATATTTACTGCAAAAGGTGGATTTATTGTAGGATTTTTAGGAACATTAGGTTTAGAAACATACAAAATAGAAGCAGGTTCTACATACCTTGACCTTGTAGAGGAATTAAAATTAACTGAAGGTGTAAACGATCAAACAGCAAAACATATAGCTACTGGTGTTGGTGTTACTAATATGTTGTTGGAATGGGTTGGTGCTAGTGCTGTAACTGCTCCTATAAGAAAACAATTATCTAAATACGCTACAAAATCAATTGTAAAAGAATTAGCAAAACCAACAGGACGCAAAGCAATAATGCAATTTGCTAAAAATTATATTGGTGGAAATATAACAGAAGCAGGTACGGAAGTATTGCAAGAATTATCAAATGTTGTAGGTCGTGATTTAGCAGTAGCATTTAGCAATAAAGAAGATTTAAAATTAAAACTTACTAATTTAGAAGGATTACAAGAAATAGGGGATAGGTTAGGTCAAACTTTTATACAAACTATGAAAGGTATGACGTTAGTAGGTCTTGTAGGTAGTGGCCCAACATTTATATCCGATGTTACTAGAGCAAACAAAGCTAAAAAAGATACTGCATTTATTGAAGAATTATCAGAAAAATCTGTTAATAACAAAACAAAAATAAGAAATCCAAGTGAGTTTCAAAGTTTTGTAGAAAATTTAGCAGTAGACAAAGACGTACAAAATTTATATATAGATGCAGAAATATTAAATCAAGCAATAATAAACAATGGAATAACAATAGAAGACATACAACAAGTATCACCTGATGTTGCCCAACAACTTATAGAAATAAATAAATCTGGTGGACAAGGTGATGTAGTAATAAAAACTAGTGAATATGCAGCAAAACTAGCAGGTACACAATTTGACGGTTTTTTACAAGATCATTTGCGTGTTGACCGTGATGGTTTTAGTAAGTTAGAAGCTACACAGTTTAGAGAAAATCAAGATGCGATAAGACAAGAAGCTGTAGAAATTATTGAAAAACAAAATAAAATATCTAGCGAATTTGTAGCCAGTGCAAAACAAGTAAAGCAAGATATTAAATTACAACTACAACAATTTAAACAATATACACAAAAAAACATAGAGTATGCGTCAACATTTTTTCGTGACTATGTAGTTATACAAGCAAATAAATTAGGCATAACACCAAAAGAATTTGCAGCTAGATTTCCATACACTGTTGTTAGTCAGGATCAAATACAAATATCACCAGAACAACAATTATTTAATCAAGACGGTTCTGTAAAATTAGAAACTCCACAATTTAAAACATTTTTTGGCAAATCAGTTTTAAAAAAAGATGGCAAACCAGAAATTTTGTACCACGGTACACGAGATAGTGTTAACGAATTTAATTTAGATCATCCCAATAAAAAGGATTTTGGTTGGTTAGGTAAAGGTGTTTATATGTATCGTGGGAAAAATGCAGCAGCAGGTGCAAATGTTTATACATTTAACAAAAGAGGTGATGCAGGTCGTAATATAATGCCATTGTATGCACGATTAGAAAAACCATATTACGCCACATTTAAAGAAAAAGCAGATATAAGGATGGGTGGCGAGCAAGCTGCTGAAGGATTTAAGCAAAGATTAATTGATCAAGGTTATGATGGTGCAATATTGAGAGGTCAAGACGGAACTGATGAAGTAGTAGTTTTTGATAACACAGCAGTTAAGTCAACATTTAACAGCGGTACATGGTCTAGAGAAACAGCAGATATTTTAAAACAACAAGAGTTATTTGCACAAAAAGCAAAGCCACAAAAAAAAGGTAAACCAATACCTGCTGAAATATTAGAACTCGGAAAATTAGAAAATAGTTTTGATTTTGCTGGCGAAACACAATATGCTACAAACCGTGATTTTAAAGTAGCTTTACAACAACGCATTAACAATGCTGCTAAACAAGCAGGTGTTAATTTATCTGAATTTACTGTAGAAACAGAAAAACATCTTGTAAAAAATTTACTTGCAGATGCTGAGTTTGCATTAAAAACTAATCCAAATGCAGTTGGTTGGTATAACGAAAAAGTAACTAAGGCATTAAACGTATTGTCTTTAGTGCATCCAGAAATAGCTACTGATGCACAAGCAAAATTTGCTTTTATTTGGGCATTGGCTAATACATCAAACGGTTTAAAAGTAGATAAAAATTTTGAATTAGCAGAACAAGCATATGCTTATTATTCACAAAATGGTGTTATGCCAGTTGACATAGGCATAGGTGATGCAAGTGCTGCAATCAATAACAATATGAAATTATTTAATAGGTTAATGGAAGAAAAAGGGTTTGAAGAATTTGAACAGTTTATGAAAACTATGCACACTGTTAAAGATGTAGAAGCTTTTACTGATAGCACTGTGTCTGGAGAAAACAAAACCGAAATGGTTTATGGTGCTGCGGTAATGGGGCCAAAAATTGGTAATGGTTTTTTTGCTAATTTATATGGTCAATTTGAACAATTAACTATGGATAGATGGTTAATGCGTACTTGGGGTCGAATGACAGGTACATTAATAACTGATTATAAAAGACAAGCAAAAACAAAACGTGAACAATTAAAACCATTAATAAAAGGTTTAAGTTTAAAAGATAAAAAAGCGTTTGAACAAATAATTGGAATAAAAATAAAACTTAGTAATTTAGATGAGGTAGCTGTAGCAATACAAAAAGCAAGTATGAAACCTGCTAATAGAAAAGCAATGGCACAAATAGCAACTATAGAAGATACAGCTAACGCAGAACTTATCACATCTGTCTTAGGTGAACCTAAGAAAAATATAGAAAGAATAGGTATAGGTGATGAATTGCGTAAAGGTGGTAATGGTTTGGCTAAATTTATTGACGGACAAAAAGAAGCACCTAATGGGCCAGTAGAAAGAAGACAAATTAGAAAAGTATTTAATCAAGCGTTGAACCTATTGCAACAAAACGAAAAATCGCTTACAATGGCAGATCTACAGGCGTTAGTTTGGTATCCAGAAAAGCGTTTGTATGATTCTGCAAAACTTAATCAAGCAGAGCAAACTACAGGTTATCAGGATAACGAAGCACCTGATTACGCTAACGCTGCTGTTAATTTGGCACAACAACTAGGTGTGCCAGATGCTGACATACAAACTACATTACAGGAGGTAGACAATGAACTCAAACGTCAGGCCACTATCGGCACAAGAAGAGGTGAATCTGGAGAAGGAACAGGAGGAATTGTACAACGAGATAATATTGAAACAGACGAGTCCACAGGACTTCCCCTCAACCCAGATGGAACAGTTACTGTCTACCACCACACCAACAAACGAGCAGCAAACGCAATTAGAGAGTCCGGTAAACTCACAAGTGCTGGAGAACCTGATGTCTACGTTACCACCAGAGCTATCACAGATACTGGCTACGGTGATACCGCAGTTGGGATCAGAGTCGAACCTTCTCGACTTAGTCTCGATGATGAATTCCCAGATGGACGGAGAGATTTCAGACTCAGTGTTGGAAAACCTAGAGGGTCTATTTCAGTAGACGTAATTGATCCAGTTAGAGAAAATCAAATATTTCAACAACAAGAAAAAAGTGGCAGTGGTAGAGGTGGATTTGATCCTAAAACATTAACTACTTTTTTAACTACAAAAGCAGATATATCTACGTTTTTCCATGAGACAGCACATTATATGCTAACTGTTATGGAAGATTTAGCAGTGTCTGGTACAGCAACACCTGAGATAAGAAATGATTTTAATGTTTTATTAGATTTTTGGGGTGTAGAAAATATTACTGAATGGAGCAAATTAGATATGAATCAAAAAAGAAAATATCATGAAGCTTTTGCATATAATTATGAAATATACATAACAGAAAAAAAGGCAGCACCTAATAAAAATTTGCAAGATATATTTAATAAATTTGGTGAATGGGTTCGTAAAGTATATAAATCTATTAGAGATGATTTAAATAAATTATATAGAGAAGAAAACGGTGTAGATTTACCAGTTTTAACTGACGAGGTTAGAGGTGTAATGGATCGCATGATAGCTACTGAAGAACAAATTATAGAGTCACAACGTGTGTATGGCATGAAAGCTATGTTTACTACGCAAGAAGAAAGTGGAATGGATAATAAAACATGGCAAGAATATACTGCTGCTATAAAAGAAGCACAGGATGTTGCTATTGATAAATTAAGTAAATCTAGTATGAGACAAGTAAAATGGCTGTCTAACGCTAGAAGTAGAGTATTAAAAGATTTACAAAAGGAAGTTAACGCTACACGCAAAAAAGTAATAGAAGAAGAAACAGTAAAAGCAGAAAATCAGCAAATATATAGATTAGAAAAATATTTAAAACGTGGTGAAACTGTTAATGATCAAGGTGAAAAAGTTGTAGTAAAAGAAGGTAATAAAATACATCCGGATAGTATAAAAAATATTTTGCCATTTTATGACGATGCAGCAGCAAATGCATTAATTAAACAACTTGGTACAGGTAAGTACGGAATGGTTTCTAAAAAAGGTATGCCAGTACAAACAATTGCAGAAATGTTTGGGTACGAAGATCCAATAAATATGATAAATGCACTTGTTGATTTAGAACCAATAAAAAATGTTATTAAAGAAAGAACAGATCAACGCATGGTTGACGAGTTTAGTAATTTAACAGATCCACGACAACAAGAATTAGAAGTACAAGAAGCATTACATAACGAAGCTAGAGCAAGATTTATTGCAACTGAATTAAGATTTTTAGCTACTGTAATGCAACCACAAAGACTACAAATAGCAGCAGCAAAACAAGTAGCAAAAGATATATTAGCTAAGAAAACATTAAGAGAAGTAAGACCTACATTATTTGCACGACAAGAAGCAAAAGCAACTAAGGCAGCAGAAAAAGCAATGCGTGAAGGTGATAATCAAGCAACAATACAAGCTAAAAAAGCACAATTATTAAACAACCAATTAGCAAAAGAAGCTGTAGAAGTACATAAACGCTATGACAAAGCAACAGATAATTTTAAAAAATTATTTAAGAAATCAGATAAAGATATGAAAGACACAAGAAATGTAGATTTAGTAAATGTTGCAAAAACTATATTAGCTAGTTACGGTTTTGGCCCAGCAGTAGAATCACCAAACGTATATATAGAAAATTTAAAAAATAATAATGAGGATTTATATTTAGAATTAGAACCAATTATAAGAGAACAATCAAACCTTAGAAATACTACTAATATTTTTAAAGAAGTTAACGAAATTACTAAACTTAAAGATATAAAAGATTTAGCAGTAGAAGATTTTGATTCACTAGATGAAGTTATACAATCTTTATGGTATCAATCAAGAAGAGAAAGACAAATAGAAATAGAAGGAAAAAAATTAGAATTAGATGCAATTATTCCAGAATTAGTAGAACCAATGCAAAAAATGCCCAAAGCAAAAATAAAAGGCATGACAGAAGCTGTTACAAGATTAGAGAAATTAGGTTCTATGATTGAAGATCAAAAAGCACGAATGAGAAGAGTAGAGCCTTGGGCAGATGAATTTGATGGTGCGACAAGACAAATGAGTGGTGCTGTATTGCAACGTGAAGGATTAGAAGCAGGGCCATTTACAAAATATATATGGCGTCCAATTAAAAATAGTCTTACGGAATATAGAACAGCACAAATTAAATACACAAAAAGATATGCTGAAATGTTGCAAGACGTAGATTTTGGAGAAACTATTATTGTTGCAAACGAATTTGATGCCCCATATAAATTTGGCAAACTACATAGTGGTAGAGGAAAAGTTGAATTGCTTGGTGCTATGTTGCATACAGGTAATAAAAGTAATTTAAGAAAATTACTATTAGGAAGAAAATGGGGCAAATTAAATGAAGACGGATCGTTAGATACTAGACAATGGGATACGTTTGTCAAACGCATGATTGATTCAAATATTTTAACTAAAAAAGATTTTGATTTTCTACAAGCTGTATGGGATTTAAACGAAGAAATGTTACCTCTTATGCAAAAAACACATAGAAATGTTTTTGGTTATTATTTTAAAGTTGTTGAAGCAAGTCCTACTATAAATAAATATGGTACATACAGAGGTGGTTATGTACCTGCAAAAGTTGATATTGATGTTGTTAAAGATGCACAAAGAAATGCAGCATTAGAAGATTTAAAAACTGATTTTAGATTGTCATTACCTGCTGTACAAAAAGGTTTTACTATGACTCGTGTTGAATATAACCGACCATTATCTTTACATTTAAATGCAATGGTTAAACATATAGATGACGCCTTGCGTTTTGCATATGTACAACCTGCTGTAACAGATGTTTTAAAAATAATTAAAAATAAAGAATTTGAATCTGCACTAAATGCTGTAAAACCATCTGCAATTGACTATATGTTGTTGCCTTGGCTTAATAACGCAGCACGACAAACAACAATGCTAAGTGGTCAAAATAGATTAATGGATAACTTTTTTAGAGAATTAAGAAGGCGTGTTGGAAACAGTATTATGTTTGCTAATTTTCAAAACGCTGTACAACAATTTACTGGTAATTTCCCATCGCTTATAAAAGTTGAAGGTAAATATATGCGTAGTGGTTTAAAGCAATACTATATGAACCCTGCAAAAACACAAGAAATTATTGCAGAGTTATCACCTTTTATGGATCAACGTCAAAATAATCAGATGTTTGATATACAAGATACATTAAATGATTTAATTATTAATCCAGATAAATTTGAAAAAATAAACGCATGGACAAACAAACACGCATATTTTATACAACAAGCATTTCAAAACCAAGTTGATAGTGTTGTATGGATAGGTTCTTACAATCAATTTTTAGCTAACAAACCTATGTCTATGCCAGATGCTGTAGCACAACAAGAAGCTATAGCACAAGCTGATGCAAATGTGCGTATGACACAAGATAGTTTGCAACCAGAAGACAGGGCAGCATTTCAAACTGATACACCATTAGTGCAATCGTTGTTGCAATTTACTAGTTATTTCAACATGATGGCAAATTTAAATGCAACAAACTATAAAAAAATGGTAAATGATATGGGATATAAAATTACAGGTAAAGGTAGTGAAAGATTAATATATACATTTATGTTTGGGTTGTATATGCCAGCCGTTGTATCTGGCGTTATTGTTAATTTCTTTGGCGGTAATTTAAATGATGCGGATGAAGATGGATACCTTGATGAAATATTTGAACTCTTATTTTTTGAACCATTAAGGTTTGGTCTTGCATTTATTCCCGGTGGAAACATATTGCCTGTACCTTTTAATGTATTAAATGACAAACCATATGATGATCGTATATCTACAAGTCCATCTATATCTACATTAGAAAGTAGTACTACAGGTACAGTTCGTGCGTTGCAAGCTGTTTTAGATCCTGATAAAGATGTTACTGGTAAAAATGTTAAGGATGTATTTACTTTATTATCTTTAATAAGTAATTATCCATTAACAATATTAGGTAGACCACTTGGTTATTTACAAGATGTTGGAACTGGCAAAGTAGAACCAGAAGGGCCTATAGACTTTATTAGAGGTGTAGTTACAGGTAAGTCTGGACGTAGGCAAAGAAATTAAAGGTGTGACCGTAATATATAAAGTTACTAGTACCCTTAATAAATAGGTAAAACAGTTTTATTTCATGGCAATAAATACTACAACACGCCAAACTACTGCGTTTACTAGTGGTAATAATTTTGCTTTTGCATTTAAGGTATATGAAGTAGGCGATGTAAAAGTTATACAGATACAAACTAGCAACGGTGCTGAGACAGTATTAACTATAACTACACATTATACTGTTACTCTTAATGATGATCAGGACGCAAACCCCGGTGGTACTGTAACTTTAGTATCTAGTGGTAGTCCACAGAATTTAGCAAGTGGATACAATATTGTTATTACATCTAAAGTAAGTGCGTTACAGCAAACAGAAATAACAAACCAAGGTGGATTTTTTCCAGAAGTTATTAATGATGTATTAGATAAAGCCGTAATTTTAAATCAACAACAACAAAGCATATTAGATAAAACTATTAGATTTCCATTGACACAAAGTGTTGGTGGTTTAGAGATTACAGAGAACGCAACTAACCGTGCTAATAAAACTTTAGTGTTTGACGGTTCTGGTAATCTTAGTGTATCTGCAACTGTTGATGGTAGAGATGTAAGTGCTGATGGTACAAAATTAGATGGAATTGAAAGCAATGCCACCGCAGATCAAACAGCAGCAGAAATTAGAACGTTAGTAGAAAGTGCTAGTGATAGCAATGTTTTTACAGATGCAGACCATGATAAATTAAATAACACAGTTACTAATGCTACTCATACAGGTGACGTTACAGGTGCTACTCAATTAACTATTTCACAAGATGCGGTCACTACTTCTAAGATTGCTGCTGACGCAATAGTTGGTGCAAAGATAGCTGACAATGCTATTAGCTCTGAACATTACAATAATGGCAGTATAAATACAGAACACATAGCTGATGATGCAATTAATGCTAATAAGCTGGCAAACACTTCTGTAACTCCCGGTACATACACCACTGCAAACATTACAGTAGATGCACAAGGTAGGATTACAGCAGCAGCAACCGGTACAGCTAACATTACAGATGGTCAAATAACTACAGCTAAAATTGCTGATGATGCGGTTGATGCAACTAAATTAGCAAATTCTATTAACTCAGCAATAGCAGCTAACACAGCTAAAAATACAAACGTAACAACAAACCTCACCACTACTACAGCTACTGGATCAGTAACTATAAATAGTAGTGATGGAACTAATGCAACGATAGGAGAAGCAACTAGCAGTGCTGCTGGTGTAATGTCAACAGCCCATCACGATAAGCTAGATGGTATTGAAGCTAACGCTACAGCAGACCAAACTAATGCAGAAATTAAAACTGCATACGAAGCAAATAGTAATACTAACGCTTACACTGATGCTGAAAAAAGTAAATTAACTGGTATTGAAGCAGCAGCTACAGCTGACCAGACAGCAGGTGAAATCAAAACTCTTTTACAATCTGACAAGTTAACTTCTAATGAAATAACAACTGGTGCATTAGACGGTAGATACTACACAAAAACAGAATCTGAATCAAGATATTATAATTTATCTAGTGGCGAAGAGATACAATCTGGAGAAACTTGGTCAGCAGCAGATAATAAAATTGCTACAACAGCAGCTATTGACGCTCGTATTTTAGATTTAGTAGATGACGTTGGTGGCTTTGTACCAATAGCAAATGAAACAAGTTTTCCAAATACTAACCCTGATGCAGAAAATGGTACTGGAACTATTGTTAGTGTATCTACTTTAGCTTCTAACCATACATCTAACAGTAGTGGTGTTATAACTATTTCTAACGGAACTGTAGGCAACTCTACTGTAACTATTACAGGAGCAGCAAACAATACAACTTACAGTGCTGGATATGGGTTACTTGTAGAAACAACCAGTACACTTAATACTTATACGTTTCATAGATTAGTACCAAAAGCAACAGAGGTTACAACTGTAGCTACAAACGCAACCAACATTGCTGCTGCTGGAGCTAACACAACAAATATAAATACAGTAGCCGGTAACAATTCAAACATTAATACTGTAGCTGGCATATCTGGCAACGTAACAACTGTAGCTGGCATATCATCTAACGTCACATCAGTTGCAAACAATACGTCAAACATTAACGCTGTTGCTGCTGATGCAACTGATATAGGTGCTGTAGCTGGTAAAGCAACAGAGATAGGCAGATTAGGTACTGCTGATGCTGTTGCAGACTTAGCAATACTTGGTACGACAGATGTTGTTTCTGATATGAATACGTTAGCTACTTCAGCTGTTGTATCAGACATGGATACATTAGCTGACATATCAAGCAATATAACGACAGTTGCTGGTATATCTGCAAATGTAACTACAGTAGCTAGTAATAACTCCAACATCAATACAGTAGCTGGAGCTAACAGTAATATCAGTACAGTTGCAAGTTCTATAGCAAACGTAAATACTGTTGCAAGTAATATTTCTAACGTAAGTAGTTTTGCTAATACATATCAGATAGCTTCTTCTGATCCTTCAACAGATGGTGGTGGTAACTCACTAGCTGCTGGAGACTTGTATTTTAATAATTCTTCTAATGAGCTAAGAGTATATAACGGTTCAGCTTGGCAAGGTGGTGTTACAGCAACAGGTAATTTAGCTGGTCTAAGTTCTAACACGTTTACTGGCAACCAAACAATAAGCAATACTAACCCAAAACTATTTTTAACTGATACTAATAATGATGATGATTGGACTGTTGAAAATGCTAATGGTACATTTAGAATTTCAGATGTTGGTGGTTCTGGAAGATTAAATATATATTCTAATGGAAACGCTGAATTTACTAAAGATTTAACTTGTAATCAAGTTTTTCATTGTGTAGGTAACATAACTACTGGAGGAACAGTTGACGGTGTAGACATTGCTGCACTTAACTCAACAGTTGCTGGCATTACATCTAACGCAACTCACACAGGAGAAGTTACAGGTAGTGGTGCTTTAACGATTGCGGACAACGTAGTAGACGAAGCAAACCTAAAGGTATCTAACTCACCTACTAATGGCTATGTATTGACAGCACAGTCTGGTAATACAGGTGGTCTTACATGGGCCGAAGCTGCTGGATTTGAACCAGATTCAAGTAATAATTTAACTGCTGGTAGTAACACTCCTACTAGCTTTAGTAGCAGTAGTGATAACATTTTAATAGGTCGTAATGCTGGACAAAGTATTGGTGCAAATTCAGACCAAAACGTAATAATTGGTTCTGATAGTTTCTCAGGTAGTAATTGTGAAGGAGATAATAATATTGCTATTGGAGACGAGAACCTAAAAAATTGTCAAAGACATGGCAATATAGCAATCGGACTTGAAGCTGGAGAATATTTAACATTCGGTCAGTATAATATTTTAATGGGTTACAGAGCTGGTAATCAGGGAAGTAGCCTTAGTTATAACGTACTATTAGGACACCAAGCTGGAAGAGATGTTAGTGGTAATTATAACGTATGTATAGGTTATCTAGCTGGTAAACCTAGTAGTGGTACAGCACTTGGTAACAACGCTAATAATATTATTATTGGTTACGAAGCTGGACCTTCTGGTAACGTAGATAATGAGATTACTCTTGGTAACTCAGATATAACCAAATTCAGAATCCCCGGTATAAACTTCATCTTAAAAGATAATGGTGGCACACCTACTGTTGGTCAAGTTTTACTAGCTGATAACAGTGGTGAAGGGTACTGGGGAAATGCTGTTCACCACTCAGGTACTAACATAAATTTAAGTGGTACCAGAAGTATTAACTTTTCATCATCTGAGATTTCGGCTAATAGCAGTAACGATACATTAACAATTAACCACCAAGCTGCTGGTGATTTTAAACTTACAAGATATGGTGCTGGTTGGAAAATAATTAGCCATTTAGTACCAACATCTGATAGTGCTTTAGATATTGGAACAAATACAGTAAGAGTAAGAAATGGATATTTTGACACACTATATGGAGACGGTTCTAACTTAACAGGTATAGCTGCTGGTGTAACAAGTGACTCTGCCGAAAACACTTCAGCTGGTACTAACGCTGGTAATTCAATTACATCAGGTGGTGAAAAAAATACTACATTTGGTTATGATGCTGGTACAGCTATAACAACTGGAGATGGTAATACATGTATTGGACATGATGCGTTAAAGCAAGGTGGTGGAACTTTAAGTAATATTACAGCTATAGGTAGATCAGCTTTAGATAGTGCTAGTCCAGCAGCTGGTACAGTTGGTGTTGGTGCTTATGCTTTAAGAAATTCAACTGCTGCATATAATGTTGCCGTTGGTACTTACGCTGGTATGAGCGTAACTTCTGGACAAAGCAATACCTATATAGGTTCTGACATAGCATATACAGCAACAAGTGGAAATTATAATACTGGTGTAGGTGCAACAGCCGCACCTTCTTTAACCACAGGTGCTCAAAACACATTTATAGGTCGTAATGCTGCTTATAATTTAACAACTGGATTAGGCAATACTGCTCTTGGACAAAACTCAAAAGTAGGTACAACAGGTCAAAATAACCTTGCAATAGGTAACGTAGCTGGTTCTGCGTCAGTAACTGGTAATCATAACATAACAATGGGGTTATTCAGTGGTGCTGGTATGACAAGTGCTAATGGTAATTTTTTCGCTGGTAGTGATAACGGTAAACTTAATACTACGGGATCGTATAACGTAACAGCGGGACACGGTGCATTTTCTAGCAACACAACAGGTGGTGAGAATGTAGCATTTGGTATGCGTGCTTTGCAGCAGAATACTACCGCAAGTTATAATGTAGCTATAGGTACTGATGCTTTAAGATTAAACACAACAGGTACATATAACGTTGCGATAGGTGCTTATGCTTTAGATGCTAATACAACTGGAAACAGTAACACAGCTACTGGTTACAGGGCTTTAACCCATAATACAACTGGGCATACCTTAACTGCTTTTGGAGAACGAGCTTTATACGAAAATACAACTGGAACTCATAATACCGCTTGCGGTTATAAAGCTTCTAACAATAATACGACTGGAGAATACAATGTAAGTCTTGGTTATGCAGCTTTAAGTGATGCAACTACAGGACATAAAAACGTTGGAATTGGTTCTAATGCTGGTGATGTAATTACAACTGGGTCAAACAATATTTGTATTGGATATAATGCTGATGCAAGTGCAAATAATGTCTCTAACGAAGTAACTATTGGTGATTCTAACATAACCAAGTTCAGAATCCCCGGAATAAACGTAACCCTAAAAGATAACGGCGGTACACCAACTAATGGTCATGTACTTACAGTTGACGCCAACGGTGAAGCTGGATTTGCTGCTGCTAGTGGTAGTTCATCTACTGATTCTTAT
>VTLG01006000.1_pt1 | contig 27949 bp, 45 predicted proteins | sample 4694571 | NCBI WGS metagenome assembly VTLG01 (sample SAMN12604809, study PRJNA352737) | marine metagenome | biome: ENVO:00000447; feature: ENVO:00000209|ENVO:00000569|ENVO:01000036; material: ENVO:00002151; isolation source: viral sequences binned using virsorter ...
TAAAAAGCTAGAAGTATTCGAAGAAGAAATGAAGCCTGAGTTGATTAAACAAGAAAGGAAGGTGTTGTTTAATTCAGGCGGAAGAGTTTCTCCTAGCTTAATGCCCTTGAGGTATGGTTTATGAGTACTATGAGTACACGAGGATGGAGATTTTTCGACCCCAATGATCCTTATTGGTTAGATCCTGATCAAAAAGATCAATTTGATTGGTATGATCCAAAGACTGGGGAATTGCTAAGTTCGTATGCAGCAGGGTATGAAGAAGAGGAGCCTGATTTTGAACCTGAAGAAGAAACAGAGACAGAGGTAGAGACAGAGGTAGAGACAGAGGTAGAAACAGAAACAGAAACAGAAACAGAAACAGAAACAGAAACAGAAACAGAAACAGAAACAGAAACAGAACTAGAGCCAGAGATTAACCCTTTTGAACTTAGCGTCAGTAACTATATGCCTCCTATTGTTGGTGGAGGTGATGTATTTGGTGGTGAGTTTGCAGGAAGAGACTATCCAGTAGGACTAAGTGGGATGATGGAAGGCTACGGAGACACAATGGCAGGTTATAATCCTTATAGCGGAGGAATGGACTTAGGAGCATACGGTGAAGACAGTCCTTACTACATACCCCGTTCTCCAATGCCCCCTCCTTCCGATCCCCCAGCACCCTACGCACCTTTGACTACGGGATTTGGTAACCAGATGTATAGTGGAAGTCCTTATAGTTTTCCTGGAGGTGTTGAGGCTTTAGCTTATCATCAACCCGAAGCTCTCCCGCAATCAAACCTCAGGGATCTTGCGTATTATCAACAACAAACCTTTCTCCCACATGTTTGGGAAAGACTAGAAGACACGACAGAAGAGGAAGAAGAAAGCACCTAGTCTCTTAATTTAAGTAGACGATCAATCAAATTGTGCATAAACCTCTCCCAAAATGCGTCAGTGTTTAAATTAGCACAGTTGTTACAACAATAAAAACGGTACTTACTGCCTACAACTTTGTGTACAGTTCCTCGTGCTGCAGGTGCTGAATAACAGCACTCACAATTATTTAATCCAATCTCTCCAGGCGTCTTCTCCGAGGACTTGGGCAGCAATGTTTTGCTTAGCCAAGAGAGATTTGACAATTTTTTCATCTACGGTATCCTTACAAATAATGTCTATATAAGTTACTTTGTTTACTTGACCTATGCGATGTGCTCTGTCTTCTGATTGCAGGCGTTTTTCTAGGTCAAAATTATTAGAATAATATATCACAGTAGACGCAGCAGTCAAATTAATTCCATAACCACCCGTTTGCGTATTTCCAACCATGAAACGTAGAGGCGATTTAAGGTCTTGAAACTGTTTAAGGTATAGCGCCCTATTACTATCACTTGTATCGCCGTAATATGCCCCTACAGAGCCGTCTCCATACGCATTTTTAATAGCCTCTACAATACGGCTAATATCATAACGGTAATTTGCCCAAATTACAGCCTTTCCCTCTACCTCTTCTAAGATACTCATAAGCTCTTCAAGGCGTCTTGATTTTAATTCAACATTTTCTTTGAGATCACTGGTTATGAACCCGCATGAAACCTGATGTAGCCGTAATAACTTAGTCAATACAGAAGTCGCTGAAACCTGATGTCCACCACTCTCTTCGTCGTATAACTGAGTAATTGCATAGCTTTTTAACTCTTTATATGCCTTCTTTTGTTCAGCGGTGAGCTCAATCTTACGAGTCATGTATATTTTATCAGGTAAGTCTAGACAGTCTTTCTTTAAGACCCGTGAACTAAATTTTAAGAGGAGCTTGTTTAATTCATCTAAATTCTTATAGCCTACAACCTGTTTAAAGATCCTTCCTCCAGCACTCCTATTCAGAAGCTCAGCGTATCTTGCTCTAAAGCTGTAGTAACTACTATACCCTAGTAGTGCAGGGTCTAAGAATTCGCATTGTGTGTACAGGTCTAAAGGACTACGAGTAACAGGAGAACCTGTGAGTATCCTACGGTACTGTGCGTACTTAGAAAGTCGAACTATATTCTTAGTTCTCCTAGCCTTTGGTGATTTGATTGTGGTACTCTCATCCACAGCAAATAAAACCTTTTTTCCTAGTAAAAATTTTGCTGCAAATTTTGTTCCTTTGAGAGTACTGAATGCTTCAACGTTCATGACTAATATAGTAAGGTCTAGGGTGTGGTCTAGGGCTGATTCTCTCAAGGTTTGATTCTTTTTAGTTTCAGCAGGAGACCACTTAACCACCTTTACTTGAATGTAGTCTGGTAGATGGTCAGGAATCTCTCCACTCACCCAATTATCATAAACACCTTTAGGTGCTACAATGAGTGCACTGTCTATTTTACCCTGATTATACAATATAGCGATGTTATCGATAAGTATCTTACTCTTACCGCATCCCATCTCTAGAAATAAAGCAAACTCAGTAGTAGACCAGCTTTCTTCTAAGACCTTATGTTGGTGTTCATAAGGTTTTGTTTTATATACAAAATTTAACATCTCTCTTATTTCTATAAACCTAGTATAGTAGGATATATACTTATTTTATGAAAGTAAAGGATCTTATATCACGTCATCTTTAATTATTAGACCCTTATAGCTAATAGCCCTCTAATAAGGGTAGCTAATATAAACATTACTTAGTAAAAACATATATTTACGGGAAAGGGTATTGGCTTATTAGCTAAAATCGGACTTTGTTTGAATTTTTTTACTATGTTTCTCGTTGCCTCTAATATATAATAGCTTTGGTGCCCAAAGCCACAGCATAGTTCTTTTATTCCTCCCCGAAAAGAAGAAGACTTTGGGCACTTTTGATAAAGCACTTTACTTTCTGCTTTACTTTCCTTTTATTCATAGGTAGACTAGGTTTATAATTAGTTTTATAGTAGATAGGAGAAATAAAGAGTGACAGTTTACGTTGTACAAGAACCTGATTCAAGTAAAAATATACTTTCAGCTTCAGACTTTGGAACATTAGAATTTATCCTACCTGCTAGAGAAAATATGATGTTTAGCCCTACACCTACTATAGCCCGTATTAAAAAAGCATTAAAGGAGTTTAACGACGAAGATTTTTTGTTATTAATAGGCGATCCTGCTGCAATTGGTGTAGCAGTTCATATAGCTTTACAGAATAACAGGCAAAAAGCTCGGTTATTGAAGTGGGATAAACGTGAATATAGATATTATCCAGTTGAGGTAACAATATGATTGATGAAGTTTTAGAAGAAATCATTAAGGATCAAGAAGTAAATGTAGCTGATGACGGGCTACAAACTATTTCAGTATTAGCTGAAGCTCAGCTAGAGCTCGAAGAAGAAATCGAGGAAAAACAAAATCAACTTAAGGTGTTAAAAGAAAAACACCGTAGAATTTCTGAAGAACAACTTCCTGAAGCATTGCTGGAAGTTGGTGTGTCTGAGTTTAAATTAAAAGACGGAACTAAAATAAGTACAGCTACCTATTATAGTGCCCGTATTACTCCAGACTCTAAAGAAGAGGCTTTTAATTGGCTCCGCGACAATAATTTTGCGGATTTGATTAAAAATACAGTTTCAGTAAGTTTCGGAAGAGACGAAGATGAAACTGCACATGTACTCCTAAATGAATTAAGTGGTCAAGGGTTAAATACTGCTCAAAAAGAGTGGGTTGAACCTATGACGCTTAAAGCATTTGTAAGGGAGCAGGTGGAAAAAGGCGTTGACCTGCCTTATGAAGCCTTTAATATATACATTGGTCAACGAAGCAAAATAATCAAGAGGTAATAATCATGGAAAATGTTTCAATGGAAAAAGAATCCAAAACTTTAGCCACACTTGATGTAAAGGTCTTAGCAGAAGACGCAGGGGATGGGTTAGACAACCTAACTCCTGACGATCTACTAATACCGAGCCTAAAGCTCGTCCAAAAAGGAAGCCCTGCTGTGGATCCCACAGACAGCACCTATACGGACAGTGTTAAAGTAGGCGACATCATTAATGGTGTGACAAATGAATCGTATGATGGAGACGCAGGAATTACTGTGCTCCCCGCAGCATACCGACGTATATACTTAGAGTATATACCAAGAGAGGCTGGCGGTGGGTTAGCAGGAATTCATGAAGATCCAGCCATTATTTCACAAACACATAGAGATGAGATGGGCAGAGACGTTTTAGCCAGTGGCAACTACGTTCAAACTACTGCAAATCACTATGTGCTTTTGTTGAATGGTGAAAAATACGATCCAGTTATGATAGCTATGTATTCCAGTCAACTTAAAAAGTCAAGGCGTTGGAATTCTATTATGGCTGGGCAAAGAGTAACGAGTAATGGTAAATCCGTTACTCCTGCATCCTACAGTCATATGTACCACCTCTCTACTGTCCCTGAAAAGAACAGTAAGGGGAGTTGGTTTGGGTGGAGAATTGAACTGGTTGGACAAGTAGAGGATATCAACCTTTACCGCGCTGCAAAGGAATTTGCACAAAGCATCCAGTCCGAGTTTAAAGGAACTTCAACAGAAGCCTTTTAAGTAGAGTAAAACAAGTGAGAGGGTGTAGAATCACTCTCTTCTGCCCTTCTCACTTCGTTTTTAGTTAGGAAAATTATGGTAGAATTGTCTCAACAGTTTATTCAATTATTTCGAGGATCAAAAAAGGCGCATGGCATATTCAATGTAGAGAATACAGTAGATGTCAAACAAAAGGGAGTAGGTAAAACAATACGCAGTGGTGGTGCAGAAATAAGGCACTGGGAAGCACATTTAAAAGGTGAATATGGATTGGGTGTTATACCCATTACTGAAAAGAATCAAGTAAGTTGGGGGTGCATAGACGTTGATGTATACCCTTTAAATATTCCGCATATTGTGCATTTAGTAGAGAATCAAAACTTCCCCTTAGTTGTGTGTCGTAGCAAAAGTGGCGGAGCACATGTACTCTTATTCACAACAGATCCTGTGCCTGCTGGCGATATGCAGGATAAATTACGAGAATTATCAGCAGCACTTGGTCATGGTGGGGTAGAAATTTTCCCTAAACAAAGAGAAATTTTAATAGAACGAAACGACGTAGGTTCTTGGCTTAATATGCCTTATTTTGGAGGGGAAGACTCTACACGGTATGGTTATAGTAAAGAAGGAGAGACCTTAAGTCCTGAAGAGTTTTTAGAGTTTGCAAATAGCAGAAAAATATCACATAGAGAATTACTTCAAATTAAAGTCCCCCAAGTAGAAGACATAGAAGGCGGTCCACCTTGTTTAAAGGTCTTACTTAAACAAGGGTTCCCAGAAGGTACTAGAAATAACGGTTTATTTAATGTTGGTGTTTATTTAAAGAAAGCAGTGCCCGATGATTGGGAAAAGAAAATTGAGGACTATAACCGTAAGTACGTTACTCCTCCTCTACCTGCTAAAGAAGTATTAACACTAATTAAAACTCTACAAAAGAAAGACTATAACTATAAGTGTGCCGATGAACCAATTCATTCTTATTGTAACCGTAGCCAGTGTTTACGGTGTAAGTTTGGAGTAGGGGATAACCACGGTGTTCCTACTTTTTCTAGTTTAGCCAAGTTAAACACAACACCACCTCTATGGTTTTTATCTATCAATGACCGTAGGATCGAACTAACAACCGAACAATTACAAAACCAATTAAGGTTCCAACGGATTTGTATGGAACAATTAGACATGATGCCTCCCCGTACAAACGAACGTAGTTGGCAAAACTTGATTCAACATTTAATGGATAACGGAATGGAGATTATAGAAGTTAGTGATGATGCTTCTATTGAAGGACAATTTATGGAACTCCTTGAATCATTCTGTACTGACTTAGCACAAGCGTCAGTAAGGGATGAGCTCTTATTAGGAAAACCATGGACAGAAGAACAAATAACTTATTTCCGATTAAAAGACCTTAAAGAATACCTCGTTAAACACCGTTTTACTGATATGGAAATAAATAAAATTGCCTCTAAGCTACGAGACATAGGTGCTGAGCACCATTTTTGGAATATTAAAAAGAGAGGTGTCAATGTGTGGGCTATTCCTGCCTTTGAATACGATGAAACAGGGCTAGAAATCCCTAATATGGAACAAGAAGGATTCTAATGAAGTGGAAAATAGTAATTGGTCCACCTGGAACTGGGAAAACCACCTATTTATTGAACAGAATAGAAGAATATTTAAAAGTAACAGCGCCACATGAAATTGCCTACCTAACCTTTACTCGTAAAGCAGCAAATGAAGGACTTAATAGAGCAATTCAAAAGTTTGGCTTTGACCCTGATGAACTACCTTACTTCAGAACAATACATTCTTTATGTTATCGATGGCTTAATATGAAAAGAGCAGATGTATTGGGAGCTTCTGACTATAAAAAATTGGGTGAAATATTAGGAGAAAGAATCACTGGCGGTTTTAGCGATGAAGATGGAATCATAAAAGGTTCGACTCTTGCAGATAGAATGTTGTTGTTAGAGAATATTGCTAGAAGCAGAGGCATTCCTCTTATGCAGCAATGGAAAGAATCTTCTCCTGATTTCAGTTGGATGCACTTCAATTGGCTTTGTCGTAGTTACGCAGAGTATAAGAAGAAACGCTACCTAATAGACTATACCGATATGTTAGAAAAGTTTTTGAAAGTAAAAGAACCACCTAAACTTAAGGTTTTATTCATTGACGAGGCTCAAGACCTTTCTACACTACAGTGGGAATGTGTAAAGAAATTGGCGGAATATTCTGAAGAAGTTTATATCGCAGGAGACGATGATCAAGCTATTTATAAATGGGCAGGTGCTGACGTTGATGAATTTATATCCCTAAAAGGAGAAGAAATACAATTAAAGCAGTCCTATAGAATCCCTAGTGAAGTCCATAAACTTTCTCAACAAATTATAAAAAGAAATAAATTTAGAAGAGAAAAGGAATGGTTAGCTAGAGAAACGAAGGGATCAGTTAGTTTTCATACTTCTGCTGAACATATTGACCTGTCTAAAGGGGAATGGTTAATTTTGGCTCGGAACAATTATTTATTAAACTCTATTGAGGAGTATTTAAAGCTAGTAGGGGTTCTTTATGAAAGGAATCAAAGGGTTTCAGTGCGTCAAAAACTATTAAACGCTATTAGAGGGTGGGAGATGCTCAGAAAAGGGCAAGCTATTTCTCTAGATACGGTTAAGAGCATCTATTACTTTATGTCTGTTGATAAAGGAATTGTGCGGGGTAAAAAGAACCTAAAAGGTGCGGAAGAAGACATGCTTTTTAACATAGAGCACCTAAAAAAGAATCATGGACTATTAGTTGATTCAATTTGGCACACAGCTTTTGACCGTGTTGGAATTCAAGAGCGAGAATACTTAATCTCTTGCCTTAGGAAAGAAGAAAAAGTAACTTCACCTAGAATAAAGTTAAGTACAATTCACGCTGCAAAAGGAGGAGAATCTGAGAACGTTGTAGTCTTAACAGATATGGCTAACAGCACTTGGGTAGAACTAGGGAAAAACCCAGACAACGAGAACAGAACCTTTTATGTAGCGGTTACTAGAACAAAAGAGAACTTACATATTGTAATGCCTAAAACACATAAACATTTTAAAATTGCTTACTAAGCTCCTTTACTTTGTAAAGCGGTTATAGTATCTTTATATAACTATGGTTGAAAATAAAATAAACGACTACTTTAACTTTATAAATGAGCGTCATGCCATTTATATCAATAAAGTCTCGGGTGCTGATTTCCCTTGGACTGAAGATAAAATACTACAAGAGTATAGTTTTTGTAATGTGTTTAGAGAACTAGATACAGTCACTATATGGATACGTGAGAATTGGCGTGAACCTTTTGCTGACCACCCTAACCTACCTTTTGCTATGGCTATGGCTAGGCAAATAAATTGGCCAGCAACATTAGAAGAAGTAGGGTTTCCTGATAAATGGGAACCTGAACGAATCAAAAGTACTATGTTTGACAGGCAAAAGAGAAAACAAAAGGTATATACAGGAGCGTACATGCTAACAGGAACACTAGGTGGACCAAAAGTAGTACAAACTATTGATAAAATACTAACTCCACTCTATAATAACCAACCAACGCTCTACCCACGTTCTTTAGAAAGAACATGGAGAGAGTACCTTCCATATAAAGGTTTTGCAAAATTTATTTCTTATGAAGTAGTAACAGACCTTAGACATACTAAGCACCTACAAAACGCAGACGATATTATGACTTGGGCTAACGCTGGACCAGGAGCAAAACGAGGATTAAACAGAATTAATGGGAGAGAACTAAATAAGGGTATTCATGCTAAACGTACAACAGAAGAAATGATGGATCTACTGGACTATTCTGTCGAAATGTTAGAACCATATGTACCAGCCTTAGAGATGAGAGACATTGAGCATTGCCTCTGTGAATTTGATAAATATGAACGAACTAGACTAAAAGAAGGGAGACCACGTGCAAGATACAAACCCAGATAAGTGGGGATGGAATGAAAAAGTTAAAGGGTACACTAGACCAAACACCCTTGACGAGTATATATTTAAGGAGATAAAGTCTTCTTATAGTTGCCTAGACATACAAAAAGACGATATTGTCTTAGACATAGGCGCTAATATAGGAGCATTTTCTAAATACGCTATGGAAAAAGGAGCATTTAGGGTATATGCATATGAACCTGAGCCCGACAACTATGAATTATTAGTAATCAATACAGGAGGAGCAGGACATATACTTCGTTTTCAACGTGCTGTGGTAGGAACTGACCAAACAGAAATAGAGCTATACATAAACTCTAAGAAAAACAAGGGGCTACACATGACTAGAGAAGTCAGAGGTAGAGACAGTATTAGTGTTAAAGCAGAAAATTTCTATAAGATAATGTTTAAATTAAAACCTAACAAGATCAAGATAGACGTTGAAGGTGCAGAATATGGCATCATGCCTGTTTCTTCAACCTGTCAACAAATACCTGACTTTGTTGAGAAGATAGTAATGGAGCTACACTTTCAATACAATAAAGAGTGGAGACCTTTAGCGATAAAGATGCATGAAAATATGTTAAAGCAAGGGTTTTCTGTGATAAAAGAACCTCAGTTTAAAGGAAAAAACTGGACAACATTAGTAGGATATTCAAGATGAAAATACTTATTCCAACAAGAGGTAGGGCAACTACCCAAACAACACTTAAATTCTTTCCTAAAGAATTACAAGAAAAAACCACATTGGTGGTAGACTACGACGAAAGACACCTTTACGATAACTCCCCTGCTCGTGTTTGGGTTATGCCCGAAGGCTTACCAGCAGGAATTTCACCTAAACGGAAATATGTAATGGAAAATACAATCGACCCTAAGATCGTTATGTTAGACGATGATATAAGGTTTTATATTCGCAAGGGTTATGATGATTGGCACTTAAGATACCTAGAGCCTCAGGAAATGCCTCAAATGTTTGGGTTGTTAGAAGAATGGTTAGACGACTACGCACACTGTGGTGTAAGCGCTAGGGAAGGAAACAACCGAGTTGAAAAACTCTCCGTAGAAAATACAAGATACATGCGTTTACTAGCGTATAATTTAGACATGCTTGATGGCGTTGAGCTCGGTAGAACTAAAATAATGGAAGATTTTGACGTAGCTCTTCAATTATTAAGGCAAGGAAAACCAAGCAAGGTTAGCTATTACTACGCTCAAGGACAAAGAGGCTCAAATACTGACGGAGGGTGTAGCGAGTGGCGTAGTCTTGATATTCAAGCGGAAGGAGCAGAACGGCTCGGTTCTCTTCACCCTGACTTTGTTAGAGTGGTAGAGAAAAAGACTAAGACAGCTTGGGGCGGGGGAATTCGTAAGGATGTGATAATTTCTTGGAAGAAGGCATATGGAAGTTCTCAGAGTTCGTAATGTAAATCATGCGTTACCTTTAGGGCTAACGCTTTTATACGATAACGGGGTTGCTCGTAAGAGCCGAGCAGGGAACGTAATTGAGTACCCTGAACCTGTCACTACGGTATACAGTAGACCACGGGAACGTGTCTTATTCGGTTATGAAAGAAACGCTAACCCTTTCTTTCATTTTATGGAAGGGTTGTGGATGTTAGACGGTAGGAATGATGTAAAAGGTGTCGCTAGTTATGTAAAGAGGATGGAAACATACAGCGATGATGGTAAAATACTTCAAGGCGCTTATGGACATAGATGGAGAAACCATTTTGGTATTGATCAATTACTAAGTGTCATTCATAAACTTCAAGTATCTCCTAAAGACAGGAGAGTAGTTTTAACAATGTGGGATCCCACCACAGACTTAGGGATAGGGCAAAGACACTCAAAAGATCTCCCTTGTAATACTCATATTTACTTTAAGATAAGGGATAACCACCTACTGATGACTGTCTGTTGTCGCAGTAATGATATTATTTGGGGGGCTTACGGAGCAAACGTAGTCCACATGTCTATGTTACAAGAGTTTGTAGCTAATGCTTTGGGTGTTGAAGTAGGTAACTATACTCAGATTAGTGATAGTTACCATGCATACGAAGATATTTACACAGAGCTTTTAGAAAAAATGCCACCTGTCGATGTGTATAGTTTTCATATTGTTTATAAAAACCCTTACAAGAGTGAAGAAATTAATGCAAGCAGAAAAATGGTCAGTATCCCCCATGATGAATGGTTAGGGCAATTAAACATGTTTCTACAAACAGCCTTCAATGATCCAGATCATATTCATAGATGGTATAAGACATACCGTGGAGCAGTTTATTTAGATTCTTTCTTAATGCACGTAGCTACGCCTATAGCAGAAAGCTGGGCATTGTATAAAAAATATAAAGAAACAAAAACAAAAGAGTTTTTAGAACAAGCCATTGAAAAAATAGGTGCTTGTGTTGGAGATGATTGGAGAATAGCGTGTCGTGAATGGTTAGAAAGGAAACAAACATGATAAACCGTTGGTCATATAGTAGGCTAGGGACATATGAAAGCTGTCCTAAGAAAGCCTATTATCGATACATTGAAAAAATAACAGAAGAACAACACCCTGCAGCAGAACGCGGTATTAAGATCCATAATCTAGCCGAACAGTATATTAAGGGGGAGCTTGAAGAAATACCCCGTGAACTTTACTTATTCTGGGAAGGGTTTCAACAACTAAAAGAAGAATACGATAAAGGTTTTGTAAATGTTGAAGAGCCATGGGCATTTAATCTAAGTTGGGAGAAAACAGACTGGGACAGTGACGATACATGGGGTAGGTATATTATAGATGCTTTTGTTAAACATGATGATCATGCTAAAATCATTGACTTTAAAACAGGTCGATTTAAAGGACATAACGAGGGGTATAAAAATCAATGTGCTTTATACGCTTGTTGTATATTCAACAGGTTTCCAGACCTAAAAACAATTGATGCAGAGTTGTGGTATTTAGATCATCATAAAATCACTAGGTATAGTTTTGAAAGAACAAAGCTAGAAACACTACAAAAAGATTTTCATGAAAGAGGATTAAAAATGACAACAGACACTGAGTTTAAAACCACTCCTTCTGAGTTCGCGTGTCGTTTCTGTTCTTTTACTAAAATATGTAAGGATAATTTTTATGCGAGATCTTGAAACACTATCTAAAGTAATGGACAGCGGAGACATTAAACGCTATCATACACTACCAACCGTTGGAGAACAGACTAATGCCACTCACTCATGGGGTGTGGCAGTTATAGCTACCTACTTACACCCAGACTTAAATGCACGGGTGTTACTTAAAGCATTGATGCATGACGTAGGTGAAATAGAAACGGGGGATATTCCTGCTCCAGTTAAATGGGAAAACCCTGAACTTAAAAAACAATTAAGTGTCCTTGAAGCTCGGGTTGCAAAAAACCTAGAGATTGAATACAACCTCACTGAATATGAACAAAGAATATTTAAACAAGCCGATATGTTCGAGCTATTGTTCTTCTGTGTGAAGCAAAGAAAACTAGGTAACTGTCATATTAATCATGTGTTCAGTAACGGGGTTGAAAAACTCAGTGAAGGAGACCTAAATGGAAGAGGGCAAGAACTATTAGGCTATTTACTCACAACATATGGAGGATTGTAATACAATGAAAGCACCAATACCCGAACCTAAGAATATTTTTGATCGAACTAACTTTGAAGATATCGTAGAAGATGATGTCGCTGAACTAGAAGAAGCATATGTTTCTTATGGAGATTCGTGGCGCAAACGAGGAGGAGTGGGTGCATTTATGATGTTAGCCCGTAAGTGGGATCGTTTAGAAAATAAGGTCAAAGAATACGATTGGGATATATTTGAAGCCATCGATGAAGATCCTAGAGATGAAGGAATTTTAGACGACATTAGAGACTTAAGAAGATATCTACTTTTAGTAGATGAATTTATTAACAATAGGGAGAAGTATGATGAATATTTTACATAAAATTAAGGTTTGGTTAAGATGGTTTAAACTTAGAGTGAAAGGTCTTTATTTACCTGAGTGGAAACCTTCTGAAAAACAAGTCACACCTAATGAAGTAAAAGAAGGGACGAACTTAAGAAAATGGAAATGACTCAAACTCCTCTCTTTCAGACTAAGTCTGATTGGGTGCCCCCATCTATGCTTCCTGATTTATCTCAGGAAAAAGAGATGGCAATTGACCTTGAAACCAGAGACCCTAGCCTCATTAAACAAGGTCCAGGATGGGCAACAGGAGATGGAGAGGTGGTAGGCGTTGCTGTAGCTACGGCTGGATGGTCAGGGTATTTACCCGTTAACCATCAAGCAGGAGGAAATCTTGATAAAGTTCTTGTCATGAATTGGCTTCAAAAACAAGTAAACACTCCTTCAGATAAAATATTCCATAATGCTCTTTATGATGTAGGTTGGTTAAAGCGTGAGGGTATAGAAATACAGGGGAAGATACAAGACACAATGATCGCTGCTCCTCTTATCAATGAAAATAGGAATAGATATTCTCTTGATTCTCTTGGCGCTGAGTATTGTGGAGAACAAAAGGATGAGACACTACTCAGGCAGGCTGCCAATGAGTGGGGAGTTAACCCTAAATCAGAAATGTGGAAACTACCCTCAAAGTATGTTGGGGCTTACGCAGAACAAGATGCTGTCTTAACCTTAAAGTTATGGAATGAGCTAAAAATTTTGCTGGAAAAACAAACTCTAGACTCAATTTATCAATTAGAAAGTGAACTACTGCCTTTACTGCTCCAAATGAGATGGCAAGGTATTCTAATAGACCAAGGAAAAGCAGAGCAAACTGCCGATAAACTAGAACAAAAAGAAAAAGAAACACTTAAACAAATAAAAAGACTGTGTGGTGTTGATGTAGAGATCTGGGCATCGGGTTCAGTTTCAAAAGCATTCGATAAACTGTCGTTAACCTACCCTAGAACACATAAAACTAACGCACCTAGTTTTACAGCCCAGTGGTTAGAAAACCATAAGCACGAGCTACCACGAGCGATTGTAAGGGCTAGAAAACTTAATAAGGTGCGTACTACCTTTATTGGTAAAATGATATTCGAGCACTTACATAACGGTCGTATACACGGACAATTACACCCTTTAAGGTCTGATAATGGTGGGACTGTTACAGGAAGGTTCAGCTACAGTACTCCAAACCTACAACAAGTACCTGTTAGAGACCCTGAACTCGGTCAATTGGTAAGAGAGTTATTTATACCAGACGACGATAAACTATGGGGAGTTTTTGACTATAATCAACAAGAACCTAGATTAACCGTACACTATGCTTCTTTAACAAAACAACTAGGCGCAGAAAAAGCAGTCAGCGAGTATCAAAATGAGCGTGCAGATTTTCATCAAATTGTAGCAGATATGGCAAACATAGATCGTAAAAAAGCTAAGATGATTAATCTAGGGTTGTCTTACGGTATGGGGAAACAAAAATTAACAATGTCACTGGGGATTTCAGAAATAGAAGCAGAACAGCTTTTTGCTCAATACCATAAAAGAGTCCCGTTTATTAGAGGACTCACTAACGCTTGTATGAGAAAAGCTTCAAATAAAGGACACGTTACTACCCTCTTAGGCAGAAAATGCAGGTTTAACTTATACGAACCTCAAAACACAAGGGGTATCCCTTTGCCTTATAACCAAGCCGTAGCAAAGTGGGGTACTGAGGGACTAATTCGAGCATACACCTACAAGGCGTTAAATAGGGTCATACAGGGCTCAGCAGCAGACATGACTAAGAAAGCTATGCTGGACCTATGGAAAGAGGGATATGTGCCTTATGTTCAAGTTCATGATGAGCTTGACATAGCAGTTTCAACTAAGAAAGAAATAGAGCAAATCAAAGAAATCATGGAAAATTGTGTCAAGTTACAAGTACCAAACGTCGTAGACATAGAGATCGGAGAAAGCTGGGGAACCGCAACAAAATCTTATTTGGAGGTATTTAATGAAGGGAATTGATCAAGAAGGGGTATCTTTCCACAAAACTAGGAACGCACTTATTTATCGTGAGTATATTGGTTCTAAACAAACAATGGAACAACTAGCAACTAAATATAACATCACAAAGCAACGAGTATGGCAAATCATCAGGCGCTGTCAATTAGGGGGTGGTGATTACTATGAGGGGTTTGAGAACTTTAGACAAAAAGAAGAATCTCTCAGGGAGCTTGGAATTGAGAACAACCAAATCCATAAACTTTTGCGAAAATGGATGTCTGATAAATACGGCATCAAGACTATTTCTCTAAAAGATGAGAGAATATAGTCTCTGGCAAAATATTAGAAGAAACTTAACAAAACCCTTGTGGCAAAGGATAGAAACAGGAGGAACGGGCAGAGGGATACCTGATGTCTTTGGTGCATTTGAGGGGGAGTGTTGTTGGATTGAACTAAAAATTGCTAAAGGAAACCGAGTTGACTTAAGACCAGAACAGATAGCTTGGCTGATAAAGTTTGGACAAACAGGACTCAAAACATTCATTCTAGTAGGAACTGATAAACGAAAAATGTATCTTTTTCCAGGATTAGAAGCGATAATTGTAAAAGACCATGGATTAAAGGCTGACTCTTTATTAGAATTGAGTGCTCCTTATGATTGGTCAAAACTACAAGAGACTTTATTTTGGAAGAACTAGATATCGAAGATATTTTAGACATGTACAAAGTGTATCAGAAAGATTCTGACATGCTCTTACAAGTTGCTATCTGGGCACTAGCCAATCATCCTCACTCTATTGAAAAAGAATTAGGGATTTCTACACAGTATAGAAAAAGGCTAGAAGCTATTGTAGTAAAGATGTATGTACCTGAAATGCCCGAAGGTCAGTTTTTAAATTAGCGTAAAATTTCTTTAAGAAACTCCTTTACTTTCCATAGCTACCTAGCTATCCTATACTTATAAATAATTACTCATTAGTGATTACTTATATTGGACCTTATATATTAACTATTAAAGGAAATTATCATGGCACATATGGTAGAAACAATGGCTTATGCTGGTTTAACACCGTGGCATGGATTAGGAGTGAACGTTGAAGACAATTTAACACCGCTCCAAATGCTAGTTGCTGCAGAGTTAGATTGGACAGTAAGCTGTCGTCAAATGTTTACCCATACAGGCACAGAGATTGATGAAGGAACGGAAATTATTCCTGTACTTTCTCATTCTGTGTTAGTAAGGGACAGTGACGACAAACCGCTAGGACCAGTTGGACCTAGATTCGTGCCCACACAGAACCGAGACGCTTTTGAGTTTTTTAAAAGATTCACTTCCGTAGGCGATATGTCTATGGAGACTGCTGGATCATTAAAAGGCGGAAAGCAAGTCTGGGGGCTAGCTAAAATTAAAGATGGATTTACTTTGGCTGGTGGGGACGATGTAGAGGGCTACATGCTCGTAGCGGTATCACACGAATGGGGAAAAGCGAATGAAATTCGTTTCACACCTATCCGTGTTGTGTGCAATAACACCTTGACAATGGCTATGCGTGATCAGAGAAGTAATGGTATTTTTAAAATGCCACACGTTAAAGCCTTTGACCAAGAGGTTATTGTAGAAGCAGAAATTGCATTAGGTTTAGCTTCTGAAAAAATGTTAGAATATAAACAGAATGCAACGTTCCTAGCTTCTAAAAGCTATACAAAGGAAGACGTAGTCACCTATATAGCTGACCTTTTTCAACCTGAGCTGGTAAAACAGCAAGAGGTTATCGAAAATGAGTCTGATGTGCGTAAAATCGCACGACGACAAACAATGGTAGCTGATTTTAAGAGAATCCCTAGCAGTGTTTATCAGGCTTTGGAAGAAGGACCAGGAGCAACACTCAAATCCTCAAAAGGGACTTGGTGGGGGGCTTATAACGCAGTCACCTTTATTGTAGACCACAAGTGGGGATACAATCGGGACGCTGCACTGACCAATGCGTGGTTTGGAAGTCGAGCTAAATTAAAGGAGAGAGCCTTAATTAGAGCGACGGACTATGCAAAGGTTGCATGAGCCTTTTTGGAAAGACGAGAAAGAAACGCTTGACGATATCCTAGAGTTAGCACAAGCTATCACAAAGGCAGTTGAAAAAGCAGTTCGAGTTGGGGACTACAACCCCAACCTCGTCTGTGCTGCGATGCTGTTTTCTGCATGTCAAGACATCATCAGTTATGCTGATGTCGACCATCAAGATTTGCAAAAAGACGAAGAATTGAATGAAAAAATGAAGGTTATTCTAGACGCAGCATTCAGAATCCTAAGAGGACAACCATTAACATTGAACTAAAGCTCCTTTACTTTCAAGTTAAGGGGTTATATAATGTACTTACCTAGTAAAAAGTGTTAACGTAACATTCCCTTACTAGCAGGTTGGTTAGTTAAAGAGCCACGATCGTGATGTGGGTTATAAGGATACACGCTCTACCACATAGCTAGCCAACCGCCTAATTTTTTAAGAAAGGAAAGAAAATGATGTTCCCAGAATCAGCCTCATACTCGCAATACTTTGCGTACGAAATACAAGGGCTTTTAAAGAAATGTATTGAAAAACCACAACTAAAACACAGATATTGGGCTACCCCATTATCCCCATTGGTCGGAAAAGTAGGAGGAGTAGACGGTTCAAAGTCTAACCCTGCGACTGGACCATTCATCAAAGAAATTTATTTAAGGGACGTCTACGGAAAACCTTATAAAATAACCGTTGAAGACCTAAAAGAAGAAGACGTTGAAGACGTTGAAGATCTAAAAGAAGAAAAATAAGCAGTGTTTCACCTATTAGGGAAGTTGATATACTTCGTAGTGACACTGTTTTGTGTTTTATATTTCTTAGGCGCAGTTTTCTTTTAGCAATCTCCTTTACTTTGCGTTAGTTCGAGTTTATATTAATAGGTAGTTAAATTAAAAAGGGAGGCAGTTATGCAATTATTTGAATTAAAACTTGACGGGGTTGAAGAAAGAGTCTGGTCAACAGACAGGAAAGAGCTCGAAAACCGTACTACTTCTATAAAAGACAGAATATATAGACAATGGTTCACGGACATAGAGCTTGGTGTGTTTGTGGATCTCCTTAACGGAGACATGACAGTTGAAGAAGTAGTTGATCTTTTTAAGACTACAGAGCAATGGGACATGACGGGTGAAGTAACTCGTGCCTATGTGGATCAATAGTTATGGCATTTAAAGTTCCTCATAAACCTAAAGATGGAAAATATGGAAGGACTCATAACCTTCATGAAGAAGAAATCAGAATGATGGTTGCTCAGCTCCATCGGGCTTGGGAACTAATTGAAGATTTGAAAAAGGAAATTGAAGATTTGAAAAAGGCTTCGGGATGAAACTTTACACCTTTTTAGTTTATTCTGATGCCATATAGGTTGGCTAATCTATGATAACAAAAGCCGGCTATACTGAAATTGTATAGAGAATACTGGATAAATAGCAACCTCTTTTTGAAAGAGGAAACAGATGCCCCAGAGTACATAGATTAGACCAACCGCTGATTATGATAGGGTACTCTCAAAGGCTGGATTGATCACCGCATAAGGGAGAGCTAAGATACTGAGTTAAAACAAATGCATGCCAAGACTTAGATGCCCAATTAGGAGAATTAAATGGCTAATGATTTTAATTTAAGTGGAACAAAGTGTATTGCCTGTCCTTATGAGGCTCAGTTGGTAGAAGTTTCTACAAAACACGAACGTATTCTAAAAGAAACAAGAAGAATTATCGATGAAAATTGGGACTTTTTCCCCGAAGACATCCGTGAAAAACTACACGAACAACTTTTGCAGGTTGATTTGTGAAAATTGTACCTATAGAGAAAAAATTTGTTTTCTATGCTAACCGAGCGGTAAGAAATTTTACCGAAGCTTTTACTCCTCTAGGAGGAGTTGAAGTCAATGATCGTGACGACTTAATCGACTTCAGTTATTTTACTTGGACGTCGGGGTATTCTAAAATCAACGTAGACCCTAAAAATAAAGTGAAAAGAGTACGTCCCACAAACCAATACGGAGAAGTTATCCCCATGAAGTATAAGCTCATGGAGAGGAAATTAACTCTTCCCCTTGAGAATAAAAGACGTCTCGCAAGCCGACTCAGGGAACATGGTATCTGTGATCCTATGGTATACTTTTCAATAAGGGAGGTCCCTAGGATTAAAGGAAAGTTGTGGTATGTTAAAAACCCTGTCAAAACAGGAGGAGCACAAATGAGTGTAGTGCCCTACGGAAAACTGAAAAGTGTTTTTAAACCCAAGTACATTATACAAGAAGCAGTTACTGACCTCACTCTCATAGACAATAGAAAATTTACTATCCGAGCGTATGTTCTAGCAGTTAATAAAAAGATCTTTCTCTTTCCTAATGCTGTAGTGGTTATACACGGTCCACAATACGACCCTAAAAGCACTGATCACGAGGTACAAATTAACCACAAAAAACAACGAAGACTTTTACTGAGCGGGTTATCTTTTCATTCTCAAATTATGATGAAACTTATGGTTGAAGTGCCACGTGTCTTTAGAGTTTTCCCTGAGTTGAGAACTGCGCCTCCTACTGACTATTGTCTCTTTGGCGTAGACTACCTACTCACCTCAAAACTTGAACTCAAGTTAGTTGAAATCAATGACGTACCTAACTTCGTGCATCCCCCAGACTTTGACGACCTTATAGTAGTGCCGATGTTCCGTTCATTATTCTATACAGTGAAACAAATGAAAGACCTCAACGACTATAAGTTCATCGAGGTTGATTTATGAATCTCCTTTACTTTCCCTATTTTCTTATATACGCTAGGGGTATTAGTAATAATAAAAAGGTGCAATAAAATGGCAAGAATTAAAGAACATTTACTTGGTTTAAAGTACGCTGTCCAAGACGTTTGGGAAGAAGCAGAAAAAATGACCAGCATGGCTAAACATTTAGGGTATTTAAGCCCTGAAGAAACGGTAGAAGCAGAAATGGAACACAACGTCAAGTGGTTATTATTTCACCAAGGTAAATTGCCTGCCTTCGCATTCAAAAAAATGTTTAAAGAAGTTTATAAAGAAGAGGGAATAAACCTATGAGAAAACTGCGGACAAACAACGACGCAATGCAAGAATTAGTCAGAAAAATAAATAACGACATTGATGGGGTTTTCTATACCGATGAAACAGGTAAAGACCATTACCTTGAACGAGTTGAACACGCAGGTAACTTGAATATAGCCTGCTACGTTGCGGGACAAGAGGCTACCATAGGCTACGTTGATGTTACAGAGCTATTGTCTAACATGGAACAGGGTTAATGTATCTTTATTTCAAATGGTGGCAAATACTCTTATTCATACTATTTGGACTGTGTTTTTTGCCAATTTATTTATATGATTATTTTAAGGGAAAGAAGCGATGAGTATTAATCAACCAGAAACATTCATTGAAATTGATGAAGATGAGCAAATGTTTTGGAATAACGAACTGAACGCTCTAAGAGAATCAGGAACGATGAATATGTTCGGTGCAGTTCAGTGGTTGTCAGATAACTGGGAGAATATGTCTAAGAATGAAGCAAAGCAAATCTTCTACAACTGGACACGCACTTTCGAAGAATAGAAAGACATGAATGAAACACTAATTGAAGTTTTAAGAATCCTGGCAATCATTGCTTGTTTTGCAGCACCCGCCTACATAATGTTTAAATATCCAGACGAACCAGAGTGGTAAGGAGAATACCAAATGACTAAGAAACGATGGGCAATACTTTTAATTTTAACTTCAATCCCACTAATCTGGTGGGGATTTAATCAGTTTATCTATGGGAGTGGGCACAGCACTCTTGAAGCCATATTGGTGAGTGTGTCTTGCACAGGTGGTTTGACTTGTTTCTTTGGAGGACTGTATCTACTTTTTACAAAAGATCGGGGAGTTACACTTGCGTCTCAAACAACAGTTGGCGACTCCTCGGTCGAAAAAGAAATTATTAATAAGAATAAGGTGAATAAAATGGCAAAGCCAAAAGCAGAAACATCAGTTGATCTGATGAAACGGGAAAAGAAATTGGAAACTAGACGTAAAGAACTTGAGTCTTTACTGGCTGAAGTTACAAAAGAGGAAAAGGCAGTAGAAAAACAACTCCTTGACAAAGGCTGGACTCAGAAAAAAGACGGTTCGTGGGGGATAGCGTGAGCATTAAAGAAGTAAAAATACCTGTTGACTCCGAGCTAGAAGCAGCTGTTACAAGGGCTAAGGACTATTTGAATAAGGTAGCAGAGCTTGACCTGAACTTTGTAGATACAGTTTATTATCTATTGTGTATAGGAGCAAGTGAAGAGGTGTATAAAATCTATGGGTCTCTTTACAAAAAAGACAATGGTTAGGGGATTTACCTGCGGAGCGTTTGACCTGCTCCATCCTGGACACCTGTTTCTCTTCGAAAAAGCCAAAGAGGAATGCAGTTGGCTGATTATTGGGCTTCATACAGACCCCAGTATTGATAGACCCAGCAAGAATAAACCTTGTGAGTCTGTCTTTGAACGCTGGTATCGGTTAAGTGCGGTCAAGTATGTAGATGAGATTATCCCCTACGATACCGAAGCAGACCTGTATAACCTATTAGTACTCCAACAACCTGACCTACGTTTCTTAGGAGAAGAGTACGCAGGTAGAGGATACACAGGTAATGACCTAGACATTGAAGTAAGTTTTATTGCTCGTCATCATGACTATTCGTCCTCGGCATTGCGTAATAAGATTATATCTTCTTAAGCATACTCCTTTACTTTCCCCTTTATTTTTAGTATGCTATAAGGGTAATAAATAATAAAGGTGACGATATGAGAGAAATACCTAAAGGACTACAAATCTTTGACAAAGGACCTGTAAAGGTCACAAATCAATACAGTGGTGAAAGCGTTACTTTACCACCCGATGCAGTTGCAGTTTATGACTGGATCAGAGGTAGTGAAGTATGCGGGCTGTATGACGATATGAACAGAGGGCTGGATTGGTTCAGGAAACACGAACCAAAAGCCTACTATGTTTTATTAGACTAGGGGGAACCTATGAGTACACGAGCAATTTATACTTTTATAGAAGAAAGTGACGCATTTGAAGCTAATAAAATAGCAATCTACAAACACCACGATGGTTATCCTATAGGTGCCTCGACCAAATTGGGAGGGATACAGTGGGTAAAGAACGCTAGATCTCTGGCAAAAGTTCTCCACAAAGCAGGGGCGATAACTGAACGAGACGCAATGGTGGCTGGGTTTTTAGCTACGAATACTGCCCACATGCGCCTTATAGGACCAGACAACCTAGACTACGGAATTGAGTATGACTACGAAATTATAAAGTTCGGTAAGGCTTACGGTGAGTTTAAGATCTATGAGCATCGTTGGAAAGAGGACAGGACTGATCGTGTTATTATTTACCGAGGCACACTAGACGGGGCAATAGAGGAAAACATAGAGAGATGGAAAGAAGACTATTCCAGAGTAGTGAACGAGTAGAGTCTCCTTTACTTTCCGCTTTACCTTTAGTATCATATAAGGGTAATGAGTAAAAAACCTATAAGCAAAGCAGCAGTTCTGCCAGCAGAATACACTACTCCCCGAGAGTATATTGAACCTAAATCAAACTGTCCTACCGATGTTTTACAACAAGCAATCGCCTACCAAGACAATGTAGATACAATCAATGCTCCTGACCCTGATGAAGTAACTATGAGAGACGAACAACAAAGAATGCTACAGGAAGGAAGAATGGACCCGAAGAAGCGTCGCAGTAAAAGCTACGGGTTTGATGAAACTTGGAAAATGAAGCATGCATCATGGACTAGTAAAAATGCAAGTGGAGAATTGGTCAATAAGAAGGTTGTACAAGAACTCGTCAAGGCTCATCCTTACCTCAATAGCGTCAGGCAATTAATAAGAGAATCCCAAACAGAAACAGTAACTTATACTTACAATAATATAATGAATGTCAAAGTCCCTCGGAATACCCCCGTTAAGGTTATAAAAAGAATGGCGGACTTATTAGAGGTATCTGACTGGATGATATTAGTTGATGTTGAAAGGTCTAAAGGAAGTAAAACTGCTAGACACAAGCTTGAAAAGGTGTATGTTAAAAAGCTAAATGAGGTAGAAAAAAGAGTCCGAGCCAAGAATAAAGACTTCTTTAAGGAAAGAAACAAGGAATAAGACCTTTACCAATCTCCTTTACTTTCTAGGCGTTCAGCCTTAAACTATAAGTATTAATAAATAAAAGAAAAGGTGAACTTATGAGCTTTAAATTAAACGAAGTAGAGCAAAAGCTACTACAAGAGGCACTTACCGATTTGATACAAAAAACCAGTGAGAGCCGACCAAAAGTGACCAGAGGAACATGTTGTCCAAAGTGTAACGGATCTCTTTCCCATTGGCCAACTTGCACAGGAGAATGCCCACTTAGTTGGACATTAGAGGACGAAGGTAGGCGCAAAAATGTGGCAAAACACTTTTACCAAGTAACCCGTAAATTGAATAGGATTAAAACACTACTAGAATGGGTGGAAACGACATGAACGAACCTAAATACTATAAAGTACATCTCTGCTATCATCACGAACAAGCTAGGAATCCATATCAATACCAAGAGTTTCTTTGTATTACTACGGCTGACCAAATAGCAAAGATACTTGATCTTTACGGTGATTTATGGGAGACCATTTATAGTGGACAATATCCCACAATGCTTAAGAATGAAGCATTTATGAACTTAGATGAAGATTTATCTGAGAGCACAATATTACAAGAGTGGGAAGGTTTTGATCTTGATGCTTTACTAGAAGATATTGAGACAGGCGAAAAGTTCTGGTATGTGAATCAATACGATAAAGATTACAAAGTTGTAGGATATAAACTAGAATCGATCGAAGAAAAGGTGAATTTATGAACATTTTTACTTTATATATCAGTGGCTACTCGCCCGATAAGCCTCGCCATTACATCATTGGTAAGGGAACCCTAGAGGACGGGATAGAGTTAATCAAAAGAATGGATAAACAATTTGTAGAGTGGTACAATGCCTATCAACTTGATGACATAGAATTCGATGTGGATAAACTATTTGATCTTTTTGATCCAGAGTTAAAAGTACCTATTTCTGCATGGGAGGGAGCAGACATATTTGCTTCATCTGAGGGAATAGAATATTCCTTATCTACGGAGTCTATGGAAGTCAACTCAGAGAAAAGAGAATTTAAATGGGAACTGTGGAGCTAAGAACCTTAGCAATCTCCTTTACTTTCAACCCGTTCAGCCTTATTATATAAGGGTAAGTAATTAAAAGAAAAGGTGAACTTATGAATAAAGAACTTATAGATACTCGGTTAGTTGCTAAACTCATGAATCAAACTGCTAAAGAATGTGGTATGGTTCGGGTTTATAGCTGTACCGACAGTGTTTGGTGGTCTAGGGTAGGCGAACTAGAAAAAAGGGGGGCTATTTATCCTAGTCATAACTATAGAAGATTGGCTAAATGTTATGACTTTTTAGACGATCGTTTTATAAACGAACTCACTAAAAAGGTTAAAGCCGAAGGGTTTGATTTGGCTGACTGCTGGTTTACCGCTAAAAAGCGGAAATCAAAAGTGCGTAATCACAACTGCCCTAAGTATAGGAAGAAACTTAAATACTACTTTGATAACTGGGGGCAGGAAAGGGCTAAAGGTAAAAGAATGCCTGTAGCCCGTATTATACCCAACACTGAAAACGCGGTTTATGTTAGGCTGATTGCTCGCTTTAAGAATAAAGAATACTACGCTAAATCAATAAACCCTACTTCAAAAGAAATTACGCATCTTTGTATTCTGGCTATGCCTAAGTTGGCTGAATTGGTTAATTACTATATAGAAAGTGAACACTACAAAGAAGTTACTGAAGAGTGTACTTTTGAACTAACCCGTATACAAACAGGAAAAAAGGTTTTATATACCTATGAGGAATGGAAGAGGGAGGTGAGCAATGGATGAAAAAGAACAAAAACTTCAAGACCGCATAGATGCTTTCAGTGAAAAATACCTGTTTGAAGAATGTGATTCTGAGGACTACGAAAAGGAACGGACACACCAAATAGAATTCACATATCCTAAGAAATTACGAGATAGCATGTCGGGTGACTCTATGTGTTTTGAATACGACGAAGAAAACACCTATGTTGAAACCGCTGGGGAATGGACCAATGGTGGTATGTTCGTTCACCGTGGTAAACGGTATTCGGACATTGAGTTATATGAATATGTCATAGAGTTCTTCAAGATTCAGCTACGATAAAGCGAGTAAAGAACCTTAGCAATCTCCTTTACTTTCTAGGGGTTGCGCCTTATTATATAGGTAGTAGTAGTTAAGGGAATTACTACGTTAACAACATAAGGAAATCTTATGAATAATCAAGAAAAAGGGAATTGGGTTCAATTACCTACTGCTGAGTTCAGAAAAGATTTGGGGATGAATCAAGATGCCAATTGGGTAAATGATGATCTTGCGTTTTTTAGTTTATTGGATCGTGTTTTATTCCTTAGGTATAAGGATGTTGATCATTACTTTTCAGAAACTTCGGGAAAGGAACCTGAAGATCTGCCGATGGCTGGTAATAAATGGTTTACCGTTTATGATTCCTCCCCGCTTCATGCGTGGCGGTTTACGCCTACGGATCAGTATAACTTACTAGAAGTTGCCTATAGCGGTACTCATTTGTACTTTGCTATTAGTGCTTTTGGTAGTAGATTCAGTAGTGCTTTAACGGAATATGTAAAGGTTCCGTATAGCCGTCCCGAAGCTCGGTAATAGTAAACCTGTTGGCGCTCCTTTACTTTTGTGGTAAAGGGGCGTTGCTGTTTCTAAACAGCTCATTCTGCTCGGTATCTGGCGTGGGTAATAGCTTTAGGATTCCCTGAAAGCTATATAAATAGAAGATTATTGGCGCTATTAGTGTTGGATAGTGGGAGAATAGTTTTTAAAATTCAAATCAAATCGTGTTTTGGCTAATAAGCTAATAGCCTTGTTGATAAGTATATGAAATACAAGAAGAAATAGGGTATTGGCTGGGCTTATTGGCTGAGTATTGGCTGGAATGGCTAATAACTTGGCTGTATTTTGGGGGTGTTCGCAATGATGACGCGAAGCATGTTATAGTCTAATGAAAAGTATAAGCACCAATGTTCTTGTATATACTACTGTGGCTCATGGCTCTTGTGGCTGTTCTAGGATTCGTCGGTTCAGGACAAGATCCATGAGCCTTGATCGATAATCCTTAAGAAAAAAGGAGGAGGGGTTAGGTTCTTCTTCTTGTTCTTGTTGTTCCCCCCTTTCCTGCGTGAAGGGTCTAGGCTCTAGGCTCTTAACCTTCTTTTTATTCTCCTTTACTTTCTTAACCGCGTAGGTTATCATTACTATACTAACTAATAAAAGATTAGTTAGGCTTTGAAAAGAAAGAAGAATAGGTAAATTGCTATGAACAAAAAGCTAAGTAAAAAGGAAGCAGGAGCTGTTAAAGCTACTGTTGCCCAAGCTAAAGTTAAAGCAACGATCCGCGACATGGGAGAATTCAAAGGTGACTTTGTTATTCAAGCTACTGCGAAGTCTCCCCGTGCTGCAGGAAACCAAGACTGGCAAGAGTTCGTCGATGGTAAGACTGTTTCTGAATACGCTAATTTAGAAAAGTCCCCCATCGAGAATACTCTCGCTGGTCTACGGTATTTCGTCAAGCACGGATACATTGTCGTTGGGTCTGTTGCTACTAAGTAGCTAGCGGCAAGAGTCTTGCCCCGTTAGCGCGGGGCAGGATTCACACATCTCGATAATGATAAATCATCTTCATGTTCTTGTTCTTCTTCAAGAATAAGATATAGGTATAGTACAAGAACAAGAAGAAGAACTAAGGCTATAGGCTCATGGCTCTTGCTACTCTTCCCCTTTACTTTCTAAAAGTTCTAAGTTACGCTAAAGGGGTAAATAATTATAAAAGGTGATTACTATGAATGGTGCAATATTGGTTGAAACTAAACAAAGGATCGATGGCTCACGTAACATGTTTTCGTGGCATGAGGAGTGGCTCGAGTCATACGACATCGTGTGTAAAGGCAAGCTCACTAAAGACATCAAAGAACGGATTGTCAAAGCCTTTAAAAACAGCAAAGAACATAAGTCTTGGCGAAACACACCGTCTGGAAGTTTATGTGGAGCTTTACGCTGGGATGGTCCTGATAGAGGAGTATGGGTCACGGACGATAAGAAGCTTATCGTTAAAAGAGTGATGTGTATATCTGACTAATGAAACTCCTAGGGATAATGTACTTGTTAGTTGGGTCATGTTTTATGATCCTTAGCCCGTTGCTGTTCCTGAACACTGTGCCGATAGTTCTATTCTTTATAATAGGACTGTTAGCAGTGTTCGGGGGCAGTATCATGCTGCTAACCAGATAAAGATAAGATAATCGATAATCATGCTCAACCCTCATGTATATATACTCTTGTTCATGCTCATGTTCATGTTGTTGCGTGTGTGCGTATATAGGCGTAGGCGCGTAACGCGGGTATAAAATAAACCCCTTTACTTTTAGGTAAAAATACGTACTATATTAGGTAGGTGTTAAATAATTAATACCGTAAATTATAAAAAGGTGAATAAAGTGAAAAATAAAAACGTAAACTTTAAATTTAAAGGCGTACCGTATAGCCTACCCTTAACTAAAACCGTTACTATAACGGCTAAAGGGTTAGCTAATAACTACGGTAACGGCGACCTAGCTAACGTTTATAACGGTAATACCGTAGGCGCTATTTATAGCGGTAAAGGGCTACCTAAAACGTATACTAGGGCTAACGTTAAAAACGTAAAAGTACCCCACGGGGCTAGCGCCTTAGGTTACTTTATAGGTAACGGTTTAATAGCCGTTAGCTAAAACGTAGCGTTTAAAGGCGCTAGCTTAACGGCTAGCGCCTTTACTTTTACGGGGTAGGGGTAGGTAAAGGGGTAGTATAAGTAAAGGGCTTAAATAGGCTATAACTAGCCCGTAGCGCTACCCCCCGCCCCCCTTTATTAGCTATAGCTTTAGGTATAGCTAAAGGGTAAGATTTTCAGAGCCATTGTCCAAGAGTTTTGCAACATTATTCTTTACTATAGGTGTTAATGCGAGGTATGCTATAAAAAATTTTGCAAAATTTTACGCTATGAAAAACGGATCACTCACTCCTAGACAGGAGAAATTCGCACAGAACGTCGTTAAGGGAATGTCCAAGACGCAAGCAGCAATAGAAGCAGGTTATTCCCCTAAAAACGCCCCAAAAGCAGGTACTTACCTAGCCAGCGACCAAAATCCAAACATCAAGGCTCGGATTCAGTTGCTCCAAGACCGTGCAGCTAGTAAAGTGAGTCTTAATCTCGGTACGCATTTAACAGATCTCAAGGATCTTCGCAATGGCGCAATGAATGCGGGCATGTGGTCGGCTGCAGTG